>ERZ1027231.321-NODE-321-length-15793-cov-57.270492_pt1 | contig 15793 bp, 12 predicted proteins | sample MGYA00520866_ERZ1027231 | MGnify/ENA primary metagenome ERZ1027231 (study PRJEB33311, sample SAMEA4378411) | marine metagenome | biome: Marine biome; feature: Fjord; material: Water | collected 2014-07-20T08:00:00Z/2014-07-... | depth 75 m ...
TTGGTATTGATCCCGAACGAGAAGCTAAAACCACACGTTTGGAAAATAAAGTTAACGAGGGACTGTACTTAACAAGATCTCGGCATAAGGCTGGCTATTTCCCTGCCATGATCGGCTTTAGCCTAGCTAAAAACTTACAGCTTAGCGTTGGTGACGAACTGGTACTCATTTCTCAAGGCATTGACGGCTCTATCGCCAATGATATTTTTAATGTTGTTGCTATTGTCGGTGATGCTAGCTCCTATGAACGTATGAATGTTTATATTAGCTTGACGGCCATTCGAGAGTTTTTATCAATGGCAAGTGATACCAGAAAAGTTCATGAATTAGCGTTAATTTTATCTAATCAAAACCAAGCAAGGGAATTTGCGGCTACAACTCAATCAGCGCTTAAAAATGAAAGCTTAAGTGTAGATCCATGGCAAGTGGTTGAATCCTCTTTTTATAAGAGTATGCAAGCGGATAAAAAAGGCAGTTATGTTTCTATGGGCATTATAATATTTATCGTCTCAATAGGCGTATTAAATACCATTTTAATGGGCACTATGGAGCGAACCCGCGAGTTTGGCGTATTGAAGGCTATTGGTACTCGACCATTAGCGGTTTTTACCTTGATAATGTTAGAGTCTTTTGTGCTGGCTATTATCAGTTGTCTACTTGGATTGGTACTCTCGTTACCTGTTTGTTTTTGGCTAGCTGGTGTTGGTCTCTCTATGCCTGAGCCAATAGATATGGGCGGAATTACATTCGATACCATGTTAGGTGAAGTAAGTTGGTTTGTAGTGTTATTACCCTCAATTGTTGTGATTAGTAGCACGCTAATCGTCAGTTTTATTCCTGCGATTAGGGCTGCTAAAATATCGCCGTTAAAAGCATTACAGGCGGTTTAAATATTATTATGGCAATACAAACACCTGAATCTTCCAATGCCTCTAAACTTGATAATACAGCTTCATCGGCTACTTTCAATAAACCGAACTCGACCTATAATCACAGCAGTCAAAACACGTTAATTGCTCGTTTAGCCAAACGCAGTATTTTTAGAAATACCCGAAGAACCTTATTAACGGTATTACTGATTTCATGCAGCTTGGCTGCTATTTTATTTACCGATGCTTTTGTCAGAGGCATGGTAGAGACCATGGTAAAAATCAGTACACAGACCTTCTTAGGAGAAGGACAAATTCATCGATTTGGTTTTCGTGAGGCAAACGATATAGATTTATATATCGAAGATACTACAGCACTTTATCAACAACTTAACGCCACCAAAGCCATTCAAGCATTTGCCCCAAGAGTATTAACAGGCGCGATGACTTCTTCTTCCGAAAATGTTGCCTCGGCAATTGTTTATGGCGTAGATGCCGCAAAAGAAGCGAAGGTGAGCAAGTTAAAATTAGCGGTAACTCAGGGGGATTATTTATCAGGTATTGACGGTGAAATAATCATAGGAGAACAACTTGCTGATTTATTAGAAATTAGTTTAGGTGACCGGGTAGTTATTACTGTTTCTGAAGCTAATGGTGGTGTTTTATCTCAAGCACTATTTCGTGTTTCAGGGCTATTTAGTTTTAATGAAAGAAGCATGGATATAGGTATGGCTTTTATTAACTTGTCACAAGGGCAGCAATTATTAAACATTACTGGTGTTCATGAAGTAGCACTGCGTTTACAACACTTACAGCAAGCAGCAGACAATACCCTTCCTTTTTGGCAAACACTTAATAATGATCATATAGAAACGTTAAGTTGGCAAGAACTAGTGCCTCAATTAAGTAGTATGCTGGCGATGACCAAGTATTCGACACTGATTGTTTCAATCATCATGTATGTACTGGTTTGTTTGGGGTTAATAAACACCATGTTTATGTCTATTTTTGAGCGACAAACAGAATTTGGTATTTTACTGGCCATAGGAACACGCTCTAAACAGCTGTTTTATCAAATAATGCTGGAAGGTTTTTTTATCGGACTGTTAAGCGTAACTGTTGGTTTATTAATGGCTTTTGTCTTGTGTTACTGGGGTTCTATTGTTGGTATCGATTACTCTGAATTAGAAATGTCAGGCTTGACGTTAAATGAACCTATTTATTTAATACTCGACGCCAGCAGTTTTGCCATCATGGGGATTGCGACCTTAGTGGTTACCCTAATAGCGAGTGTATACCCTGCCTTTCATGCGGCGCGTTTACAACCTTCTTTTGCTATGCGAAAAACCCTCTAATTGGTTAGTTGAGAGTGAATAGTTAATTCAAGAATAAGAAATTACTGAACGAAAAGGAAATTATTAACATGACAACTCAAGTAGATATTACTGATGTCACTAATAAAGTGAGGGCTAGCCAAAACACTGTCATTGAAACGACTCATTTGAGTCGAGAATTTGGTCAAGGTGATACATTAGTTAAAGCGCTGACTGATGCCAATATCACCATAGAACGCGGTGAATTTACCGCAATAATAGGCCCTTCTGGCTCAGGAAAATCAACTTTATTGCAATTAATTGGTGGTTTAGATAATCCAAGTTCAGGTGATGTGTTTTTAGATAAAAAAAATATTAACCGTATGACAGGTACCGAGCTATCAGATTTCAGACGCGATCATATCGGTTTTATTTTTCAGGCCTATAACTTGATACCTGTGTTAAGTGCCCGAGAAAATATTGAATATATTATGTTACTGCAAGGTGTACCTACTGTAGAGCGAGATAAACGTGTAGATAAGCTTATGCATGCCGTAGGTTTAGAAGGTTTAGGAGATCGCCGCCCTGCTGAATTATCAGGAGGTCAACAGCAACGCGTAGCTGTTGCAAGAGCTATGGTATCAAAGCCTAGTATTATTTTAGCAGATGAACCAACCGCTAATCTAGACTCGAAAACAGGTGCTGATTTGCTTGATATGATGAAAGAATTGAATACAAAGCAAAATATGACCTTTGTCTTTTCAACCCACGATCCAAAGATAATGGAACGCGCCAAACGCATTATTAGTTTGGTTGATGGTTGCATTGTTGATGATGAGCGCAGAAGCTAATGAAGGAGTTAGTGCAAGAATTAGTGCTGATGTTAAGTTTACCCGCTAAGGTTTTATTAATGTTAACGCTGCTTGGCACTCTCGCCTCGCCTATGAGTAGTTATGCGGATAGTTTTTCATTCAGCGGTTACATGAATAGTTATGCTCTAGCACAAGACAGCGTATCTATTCAAAATGATTCCATTGATAAAAGTATTGCCGGTAACTTTCAATCACAAAATGCACTTCGTTTAATGGCGTCTTATTTGTCCTCAAGCAAAGGTAATATTGAAATAGATTATGAAATACAACCACTGTATTTTTCAAATAGCACTATGGCTGAATACTACACTAGGGGAAATCTAGGCGTTATTGGTGGCACAGTTTCTTCGGCGAGTAATCAATATCGTTATAAAGATTTAGATGCCGTTTTAAGTGAGCTAGGTAATCATGGTGTGGTTTTGCAAAACCTTGACCGATTCAACTACCAATACAGTAATCAATACGGCGATTTAACCATTGGACGACAAGTATTGTCATTTGGCTCTGCTCGCTTCATCAATCCAACTGATATATTTATCCCTTTTGCAATTCAAACACTTAACCAAGAGTACCGTGTTGGTATTGATGCCATTCGATATAAAGCGGATGTTGGTGATTTTGCCGTGATAGATATGGGGGTGGTTATCGGTGAGGACGCTAAAAAGCAGAACAGCGCTGCATTTTTGCGAGGTAAAAACTCTATTCAAGGTAACGATATAGAAGCCATCGCTATCATACTCGATGATGCCTGGTTACTGGGTGGTGGCATTGAGCGTTCAATAGGTGATATTGGCTTTTGGTTTGAGGCTGCTTATATGAACTGGCAACAAAGCCATAATCGAAATGTTATCGATACTGTAAATGATACTATCGGACAACATCCATTAGAAAGTGTCGCCGTAGACAATTTTGCGACCAACACCCTACCCTTGGCTGGCGCTTACACTGATAACTATTGGCGTTCTTCGATCGGATCAGACTATGCATTAAATGAAGATGTTATTATTATGATCGAGTATCACTATAACGGTGCGGGCAGCAATAATGTTGAGGATTACACTAAACTTGCAACACAAGCGCCCTACCAGAAAGCTGGCGTGTATTTATATGGTGAGCATTATCTTATTCCCGCATTAACTTGGTTAGCCTCACCTTTGGTGTCTGTTAGTGCCAGTGCTTTTTATAATATCAGTGATAGTTCAGTGTTCTTAACGCTTAGTAGTGAAACCAGCTGGAGCGATAATTTATACTCTGATTTTGGACTGTATGTAAGTCATGGGGATACCTTGCAATATAATGCGAGTAACGCTGGCATCGATTATGCCTTTGGCTCTGAATTTGGGGCTTACCCGCTTAGTGTATACGCAAGTCTTAGGTACTATTTCTAGCGTTCTAACTTAATCAAGGAGAGAATTCAGCGATAATATAAAGAAACTTTGGGTTTTGATTTACCTAATTAATTGACGTAAAGTGGTATTAGTTATTACTTTCAAGGATGAAAATATGCAAGAACTACCACCAATAGCCCTCGTTAAAACCTGGCTTGAAGTCGTTCAACAACTCGACTTTCCTATCACCATACGTGAAAAGCGCGGTAAATTACTTACTTATTATTTTGGCTCCATTAAACAAGCCCAAAGGTATGTAGAAGACAATGATGATTACTGCCAGCGAGCTTCTTAAGTAGCTTTATCAAATTTATCAATATAGCGAACAAAAAGAATTAAGTGCTGGCATTCGTTCGAGGCTTTTTATAGAATGCCATTTCTTATTTTCCACCCGTAGCTCAGCTGGATAGAGCGATGCCCTCCGGAGGCATAGGTCACAGGTTCGACTCCTGTCGGGTGGACCATTTACAGAGTTAATTAAAAGCATTAATGCTCTAAACCTCACTAAAAACCTAACAAAACCTCACCTTTAGCTATCATTAGCGATTAATAACGATTTGTAAAAACCAGCCTTTGTAGTAACATTCATAGTAACACTGGCTTAAAAAGCCCTATATAAACCCTATATTTAAAACTCTGGTGTTACTATGGCTAAGATAATATCCCCTCTAACAAGCACAGAAGTTAAGCACGCTAAAGCAAAAGAAAAAGAGTATAACTTAGCTGATGGCAATGGTTTGATGCTAAGAATTAAGCCTAGTGGCTCTAAGATATGGCTATTCAATTACTATCGACCGTTCACCAAAAAACGAGCTAATTTAGGTTTTGGCCAATATCCTGATGTTACTTTAGCTAAAGCGAGAGAAAAACGAGCCGAAGCCAGGGCCTTACTTGCTGATGACATTGATCCTCAAGAACATAAAAACCAACACGCACAAGCTGAAAAAGAGCGGTTAACTAATACATTACAAACCCTATATTTAACGTGGTTCAATGTTAAAAAAAGCGAAATAAAAGAAAATACCGCAAACGAAATTAAACGTATGCTCGATTTACACGTTATGCCAAAACTTGGCAGTATCGCAATTTCAAAGCTAACAGCGCCTATGGTTATTGATATTATTAAGCCAATATCAGAAAAGGGTAAATTAGAAACCGTTAAAAGAATCTGTCAGCGACTTAATAACATTATGACCTTTGCCTTAAATACAGGTGTTATTAATAACAATCCCTTATCAGGTATCAGCCACGCTTTTGAAGCTCCCAAAGTAAGAAATATGCCTACCTTAAAACCTGATGAACTACCTAAGTTTATGGAGGATTTAAAATACGCCAACATTAAGCTCACCACACTTTTATTAATCGAATGGCAGCTACATACCATAACAAGGGCAGGTGAGGCCGCAGGCGCTAAATGGGCTGAAATAGATTTTACTGAAAGCGTATGGGTTATTCCTGCCGAAAGAATGAAAATGAAGCGTGAGCATGTAATACCACTCACCGATAAAACCTTAGATATTTTAGCGCGCATTAAACCGTTAAGTGGGCACAAAGACTTTATCTTTCCCTCATACAACGACCCACTAACACACATCAACCCTAGCACAGTAAATATGGCTATTAAGCGTATGGGTTATAAAGACAAGTTAGTAGGCCATGGCTTGCGTTCACTCGCCAGCACTACACTAAACGAACAAGGTTTTGATGCTGATGTTATTGAAGCTGCTTTAGCTCATGCCGATAAAAACGAAGTTAGACGAGTGTATAACCGCGCTGATTATTTAGAGCGTAGAAGAAAATTAATGTACTGGTGGTCTGAGCATATTGAACATGCACAAACAGGGAAAACAGACTTAAAAAATAGAGTTGCCAATCTAAGGGTAATTAGTAATGGATAAAAGGAAGCTTAAAACAACTAAGTCACCTGATGGAAAAACTACAACCACTAGAAATAGGTTTGGCAGTGGCTATAAAAAAGAATCTATTTTGTTAAATACTTCTACTGTAGTGGATGATTCAATCGACTGGAAAGAAGTTATAGAATCAAATAACTCTGGTTATGACCCTGTTCAACTAATAGGCTCAATTGAAAATATAATAATAAGATTTTTAAAAGATAATGGTTTACCCACTGAAGACTTTAACGAAGGCGAACCTCGTTCTGAAGGTGGCTCAGGGTTTACTTTTAAAAGTTTGTGGCAGTTATTAAAAGAAGACTATGCTGATGTTATCGGAGCGACTCAAGCTAGTTCATGCCTCTTTGAAATTTATTTCGTCAAAGCTTTAGTTATTTACATAATGCAGTTGAAGTAAAAGGTTTTGGCTATAACGATACTAAATATACGTCTTGGTTTGGTGTTAGGATTGATCACATTTTATACTCTCCTGACATGCACTTGGTTGATATAGAGGTAGTTGAATTATTAAAAGGTGATCATCAACCCTTAATGGCTATATTGCGAATGAGTAAATCGAAATGATAAAACTAATTTTTAGGATTGGGTTATTCTATTTTTTAGTTTTATCACTAAAAAGTTATGGTGCTCAAACTGACCCATTGGTAAATATTGAACTAGGGTCGAAAATCGTAAAACAGATATCAACAATGAAATTAACTCGATTACTGCTTCCTGTACCTCAACAGCTAATTTCTAACGACGCTACTCTACAGTTAACTTCTGGCATGGAAAATGTAAAAGCTAAGTTTTCAATTGTAAATGCTTGGCCTAAATCCAAGCAAGATTATATAAAAAAAAACGATAAAGTCAGCAGCGTTAATTATATACGTTTATTATTGATTGAAGTTGAACAGCAACCCATTCCTTCTAAAAAGCTAACTCTTTACTGGCATAATCATCAGGAGAATAAGCTTACTAATGAGGCTTATTTAAACCAAGCAGACGTTACTTTAATTTTTCCAACACAGAACTGGTTAGCTCAAGCTTTGTTATTACATCCTGAATATAAACAAGATGAGCATAATTGGTATATAGAGCCCCAAAAAAAATATGCTTATTATTTTACAAACCCATCTTTATTAACTGAGAATGGTTACCCTCCTGAAAAAGCAGCACAATGGCTATACGATCGTCCACAAGCTATTTTCCAACTGTATATCATGAGTGGCGAATCGCAATGGTTAACAAGAGGAAAGAAGCTGTCATCTTTTTATCAAGAGCATATTGATGACGAAGGGTTGTTTACTTTAAAAAAACGCTTTGATGCTAAATATCTAATGCCCAAAGGTTTACTTTATGACTTTTTACTCTCTGGAAACAGTCAAGCTAAAAACGCACTAAATAAAATATATCAAGCCTCTTTAGCTTGGGATGAAAATTACAATTCAAAACGAGGGTTCTGGACTGAGCGTAACCAAGCTGCAGCATTAAATGCAGCAATTTCTTATTGGGAAGTATCTAATGATGAAGCAGCATTAGTGCGTATTAATAATATTATAGATGCCACAGTCGAAATGACGTTTAATCCTCAAGATGATTGGCAACTAAGAGGCTGTCCTCAGCATAGCTTTAAATCCCATGAAGGGTGGGGAGATGATTCACCTGCTTGCTCACCTTGGATGATGGCATTATTAGGTGATGCTTTGTGGCGATTTTATCAATTAACAAACGATAAAAGAGCAGCTGCACTTATTGATTCATTTGGAGATTTTATTTTAAATTATGGGTTATTTTATGGTGATAAGCGGGTTAAAAATATTGTAATACCTAAGTACATAGTATCAATAGAAAATTCTGCGCAAGAAGAATTAAATCAGTGGAGTGACCCTCAGCATGTTTGTGATGTTGCAGGGTTATTAGGTAAGTCCTTTTATATAAAAAACAAATCCGGTAGTGATAGCTTTCTTATTCAATATTTGTTTAGTGCATTTATTGAACAATGTCAGCGGAGTTATGCTAAATTAAAAAGAGAGAAAAACAAAAAACAAAATAAATCTTATTGGATCTTAAAACCTCCACGGCGCTTTGCTTGGATGTACTCTACTACCAGTGATTTACCTTGGTTAAACCATTTATTGGGCGAGCAACTTTAGTAGGAAGTGACAAAAGGAAAGGAATTTAAATATGACACAAAAAAAAGTGACTATTGTAATCTCTCCCAGAGATCGATTTAGCGGTTTATCTGAGTGTATCGATCTTGTTTATCGGTATACCGATGAAAACTTATTTGAGCTTGTTATTTTAGACCTAGGGTATCCAAAAACTGAAATATTAAAAGCACAAGAGAGTATCTCTGGTAAGTCTAATGCACGTATTTTGTCTTATGGTTTAATGATCCCAATGGAAGGACTTTTACAGGTACAGGGGAAAATAAAAACACCTTTTGTTTTTCTACTTGATAATGATTCTAGGGTATCTGAAAACTGGTTATCACCATTAATTGATACTGGCGAAGCCACTGGCGCAGCAGTTATTGCTCCCCTAATTTTAGAAACTGATGGCGTAGATGGTGCTTATACTCGTAATCACTCGTTTAATGTTGAAATTAGAGTGGTTGATGTTGAAGGTGTTCCCTATTTACTGGAGCATAAACTTTATCGTCGTGAATTGCCTGAAAACATGCCAACTGAAATTCAATCAACGCATGCATTTGAGCTCCATGGTGTGATGTTTAGAACGGATGCTTTTGATAATATCGAATTACCGTATATGACTATACGAGAGCATTTAGATATTGGCATGCAGTTAACCGCTAAAGGTGAACTTTTATTTTCTGTACCAAAATCAATAATCTATTTTGATAACCTAGGCACTAGAGGGGAGTTAAATGATCTTAAATATTTTAACTACCGTTGGAACGCTAAAATTGGTAAATATTCCCATGACTTATTTGAGAAGCGTTGGGGCTATAAATGGTATGGTGAACAAGCAATTTATTTTTGGTGCATACGCCGGAGAATATATATGTTACTTCGATGGCTTTATATCCCTATACCAGTGGCAAACTTTATTGATCGGGTGGCAAGTGGCCTTAAAAGGCGTATTTCTCCTATCTGGGATCCAATTAGTAACCCTAATGAAGTCTCTACATTGCTTTATGATAGGTTAGAAGGCAGCAAGGCTGTGCCATTAAGTCATGATATAAAATTATAATAAGCGAGATGAATGATTAACTGTTTACTAACAACCTTGGTAGTGGGAAAAGTCTAGTACCACTACCACCTGCTAATATAATTCCTTTCTCATAAACAAACATTTTTGTGTGCGCATTTATTGCCTGTGCTTTATTGCATTTAATTTAATTGAAACTGCCAATGCAATTTAGTCTTTCCTTTTCCCAATAATGCTTGCTTTAATCTTTCAAGTTTGAATCGCGAGGAACGTCCAATTTTTAGTCCTGAAATTTCATAACTGACCGTAATGGTGGCCGTTTGTAGACCATTTTTTATGTTAATCACTTGCTCTTCATTGTTTATGACTTTATCAACAACACGCCAGTTTTTAGGAATAAAGTTATTTTCAAAAAAAGTGGGTTTGGATTCTAGATTATCTTCACTAAAATTGTAAACCAATTGCGTTTTCATTGAATTATTAGTGATAACGTCAACCGTTGAAGCGTTATAAATTATTGGTTCAATAAGTACATTTATAAGTTTAGTTTCAGGGACCGCCTTTGTTGACATGTGTAATGAGGTAGACGAAAACGATACAATAGTTAATAAAATAAGCGCTAACGGCCAAGCAGATATATTCAGTTGTATTTCAGCTGAACTGTCAGATGCGATTGGTTTGTTGCTTTCTTTATCAGCAAGGTAGCCACCAAACTTAAATAGTAAGAACATAAAGGGAATATAAAGGTACCAACCAAACATATTATGGTCAGTCATTAAGTCACTGGTCATTTCGGTTTGGTGACCAATGATAATTAAAGCTGCTATTCGGAACCAGTTTGTTAATAACGCACCAAGTATGGCCACTGAAATAAATATTGCGGTATTTTTTTTTGTTCTAAAATATAGAAAAGAAAACAAAGTACTAATTGCTAGAGAAGTAAGCAAGTAACGTAATCCACTACAACCACCGGCAATTTCCAATGTACCTGATGGAATGTGTACAAACTGCTCTTCAATAAATACAGGAATAGTAGTGAGTCCCATAAGGGTCTTAGCAGCCCATATTGATAGGCTTTGTAGAGGAATGGTTAATATCCCCCAAACAGGGAGTAAAAAAATAAAATAGGCTGCAGCTGAAGCTATTTTGATATTAGCATTGAAAACAAAAAGAATACTTGAACAAAGCAATAATAAAATGGCCAACCAGTATAACAGGCTAATTTGCGCAGTTGACGTAACAAAAAGTATATATGCACTTATAATTAGTAGTACTGAAGCTGGTAAAGATATAGTTTCTCTATACTTTAATTCCCCATTGTTATTTATCACATAAAATAAATAAGCAACAACAAGAGGAATCAAATAAGCGTGTGAATAGGTGCCATCATCAAAACTATAGCTCCATAAGGTCTGCATAATAGGAATATTTAATAGGGCTATTAATATTGTAATTGAAAGTATTAAGATCAATGGTGAAAAATTATGTTTAAATATATTTGAATTGATTTTTTTTATATTCAAAGTATTACCCTTAATAATATTGATTTTTCTATGTAGATAACATTTTGTAAATTACTTTACTTCTATATTTTAATAAAAACAGGCTACAGCTAAATTCAACGGGTAATAAATGCTATTGACAGTATATAAATTATACATACATTTTTATGTTATTGTCGTTAGTAAAAGTTAATTTAAACGAAATAATACACATTTAAATAATATATCTCAAAAGGAATAAAGGTTAATTATAAAAAAGCTCTACTCCCCCATAATTATTATTGCTGTTTTATCTGGAGGATTACTAGCTAATGAAAAATAAAAGAGGTGTTACTCTCTAATAGTATCGCTTACTATAACTGCATTATTTTCTATGAAACTTCAATATCATCAACGGAATAAATATGAGTACTAAAACAACTTCTTTTGCGCCTATTTTCCCTGCAATAATGTGTGGCGGTAGCGGCACACGACTCTGGCCACTTTCTCGCGCACTATTCCCTAAGCAGTTTTTACCATTAGTTAATGACACCAGCATGTTACAAGATACCTTGTTACGCTTACCTAATAAATGCAGTGAACCAGTGTTTATTTGTAATGAAGAACATCGCTTTTTAGTGGCGGAACAAGTCAGACAATTATCACAAGAACAAAGTACTATATTACTTGAGCCTGAAGGTCGTAATACGGCACCCGCAGTAGCTCTTGCTGCAATTAATGCGCTAGAAAAAAACAAAGATGCTCTGTTATTAGTCTTAGCAGCAGATCATGTTATTCAAGACACAGTTGCTTTTCATAATGCGGTTGAGCAAGCAAGCATTGCAGCAGAGCAAGGAAAGTTAGTTACTTTTGGTATTGTTCCGACTAAAGCAGAAACAGGTTATGGTTATATTAAAAAAGGATGTGAGCAAGTATCAGGTACTTTTAATGTTGCTCAATTTGTCGAGAAGCCTAATGCCGAAGTTGCAGGTAAATATTTAGCTTCGGGTGAGTACCTTTGGAATAGCGGAATGTTTTTATTCAAGGCCTCACGTTATTTAGAGGAGTTAGCTAAACACCGTGGTGATATTTTAGAAAACTGCCAACTAGCTATGAAGGGGGTTGAGCAAGATCTTGATTTTCTTCGTCCCAATAAAACAGACTTTTTGGCTTGTGCTAGTGAATCAATAGATTATGCAGTAATGGAGAAAACTGATTCAGCGGTCGTCATTCCGCTTGATGCCGGTTGGAGTGATGTCGGGTCTTATTCTGCATTATGGGAAGTTTGTCTACAAAATGAAGATAAAAACGTACTAAAAGGCGATGTTATCGCTCAACAGACAACGAATAGTTATATCCACAGTCAAAATAAATTAATTGCAACGGTTGGCGTGGATAACTTGGTCATTATTGATACTCCAGATGCAGTGCTTGTTGCCAATAAAGATAAAGTGCAAGAAGTTAAACAGATAGTTGAGCAGCTCAAAAAAGAGCAACGTTCAGAAGCTGTACTTCATCGAGAGGCTTATCGTCCTTGGGGTAAGTATGACAGTGTTGATAGTGGCGAGCGTTTCCAAGTTAAACGCATTACTGTCAAACCTGGCGCAAAATTGTCGGTGCAAATGCATCATCATAGAGCGGAACACTGGATCATAGTTTCAGGTACAGCCAAAGTAACGATAGATGAAAAAGCTGTTTTATTAACTGAAAACCAATCAGCTTATATTCCTGTTGGTGCTGTGCACGCACTAGAAAATCCTGGGAAATTGCCTTTAGAGATGATTGAGGTACAATCAGGTAGTTACCTAGGAGAAGACGATATTGTTCGCTTTGAAGATAAATATGGTCGTGCGTAGTTAATAATCTATGTGCAGATTATTCCTCAACCTGCACATAATTATCACCACTCGCAAAAGCAATTAAACGGCTTAGTTGCGTTAAGTTATAGCCACTTTCATTTTGCAACTTGTTAAAATACGCTTGTATAGCGGTTAAGCTTTTTTTACTTTGCAAACCACCATCAATGACTTGCTGTGCTCTTAAGTAAGCTTCAACATCACTGCTTAATATAAAAGTATCTTTGCCTAATAATCTAAGAGCGTATGGACCAGTGTTACCACCTAAGCGTTGGCCATGCTTTTTCAAATATGTCCATAAGCCTATGATATCTTCACTTGGCCAGTCATGAATAAACTGCGCAAAACTAATTTTTTTGTCTAACGTGACATCAAAAATCATCTGTGCATTAGCTTTAATCGTCTTTACTTTATTGTAATTACGAATAATTTTCGGATCTGCTGCTTTTCGCTCCAACATTTCTTCTGGCATCATGAGCATTTTTTCGATGTTAAAATTAAAAAAATGCTCTTCAAAGTCTGGCCATTTATTTTCAACAACTCGCCAAACAAAACCAGATTTAAAAATCTGTTTAGTAAAAGCAGCTAAAACTCTGTCATCAGTGAGTTGCGCAATACTTTGCTCTGCGGCGTTATCATCAAGTAATTTTTTACCCAATATCCTTTTGCCGAGCAATAGCTCAAGTGCCGATTTGCCACCTTTTCGATCGGCGGCACGCTGGTATAATGATTTAAATGATTCGTGTGTCATATTGCTTATTTACTCAGTTAAGCTTCGATACCAGAGTGACGCAATAACGCATCAATTTCCGGTGCTCTGCCTCTAAAGTTTTTAAACAATTCACTTGGCTCTTCGCTGCCGCCTTTTTCTAAAATATTGCTTAAGAATGACTGACCGGTTTCTTCATTGAAGATGCCTTGCTCTTCAAATAAGCCAAATGCGTCAGCAGATAAGACTTCCGCCCATTTGTAGCTATAATAGCCAGCCGAATAGCCACCACCAAAGATGTGGCTAAAACCATGTTGAAAGCGATTAAATTCAGGTGCAGTTACTACGGCATATTTAGTTCTTACATTATCGAGTACGTGCTGAATATGGTTTTCATTATTCAATGCTTTTGGGTCAAAGCTTTCATGCATAGTGAAATCAAAGATGCTGAACTCAATTTGACGTAACATTTGCATCGCCGATTGGAAATTTTTTGCCGCCAGCATTTTTGTTAACAATTCCTGAGGAAGTGGCTCGCCACTTTCAAAATGGCCTGAAATAAACGCCAGTGCTTCTGGTTGCCAGCACCAGTTTTCTAGAAATTGACTAGGAAGCTCTACCGCATCCCAAGGAACGCCATTAATGCCTGCAACACTGCTGGCGTTTATTTGGCTTAACATGTGATGAATGCCATGACCAAACTCATGAAATAGAGTGACGACTTCATCGTGAGTGAATAACGCTGGTTGATTACCTACAGGGCCGTTAAAGTTACAGGTTAAGTAAGCAACGGGATATTGAATAGAGCCATCAGCTAGTTGGCTTCGGCCAACACAGTCATCCATCCATGCTCCGCCACGTTTTTTCTCACGCGCATAAAGATCTAGATAAAAGCTACCTCGTTTTTCACCTGCTTTATCAAACACATCATAGAAATTAACGTCGTCATGCCAAACATCAACACCTTCTCTTTGTTTAATAGATAAACCGAACAGCTTATGAACGACTTCAAATAAACCAGAAACAACTTTATTTTTAGGGAAATATGGACGTAATTGTTCATCTGAAATAGCGTAACGACTTTGTTTTAACTTTTCACTGTAATAAGCTAAATCCCAAGCCTGTAAGTTATCTTGGTTGAACTCACTTGCTGCAAAATCGCTTAATTCTTTAAAATCTTTTTTACCTTGATGCTGCGATTTAATGGCTAAATTATCAAGAAACTCCATTACTTCACTCGTGCTATTGGCCATTTTAGTGGCTAATGAGTGTTGGGCATAGTTGTCAAAATCAAGTAAATTGGCCAATTCATGTCTCAAGCTTAGCAACTCATCCATGATGGCACTATTATCAAATTTATTCGCATTAGGCCCTTGGTCGGATGCGCGGGTAACAAATGCGGTATATAGCTGTTCGCGCAAATCAGCATTATCGCAATACATCATTACTGGCAGATAACTTGGAATATCAAGGGTAAAGGTAAAACCTTGTTGCTCTTTTGCAGTGGCGAGCTCTTTTGCTGCCGCTAAAGCACTCTCCGGCAAGCCAGTCAATTCTTTTGCATCTTCTATGGTTACACTAAAAGCATGAGTAGCATCGAGTACGTTATTGCTAAAACTAGAGCTTAATTCGGATAGTCTAGTAGCTATTTCACCATAACGCTTCTTATCGTCATTATTTAAAGCAATACCTGATAGTTTAAAATCACGAAGGGCATTGGTTATCACTTTTTGTTGAGCTACATTAAGCTGGTTGAATTGTTGACTGTTTTTAACGCTGAGGTAGGCTTGATATAACCCTTCATGTTGACCAACAAAGGTGCCATATTCAGATAAAAGGGGCAGGCAAGATTCATATGCATCACGTAATTCATCGCTACTCATCACTGAGTTCATATGGGAAACCGGTGACCAAAGTTTAGATAGAACATCATCAACTTCATCAATGGGTAATACTAAGTTATCCCAAGTAAATGCATCATTATTAGCGATAACTTGCTCAATAACTTTTTTGCAATCACTAATTGATTGCTCAACAGCAGGTTTAACATGTTCAGGCTTAATTTTTGAAAAGGCAGGTAGTTCGCTAGGTACTAATAATGGATTGGTCATAATGCTTAAAAATTAGTTTATGTTATAAGAGATGTAAGACCTAGAGAGGCTTTATTCAAGTCCATTAAAACAATAGTTATAAAAATATTCATCATATGAAGTTATATACCCGTTCCACTTGAAGA
>ERZ1027231.322-NODE-322-length-15780-cov-21.297297_pt1 | contig 15780 bp, 15 predicted proteins | sample MGYA00520866_ERZ1027231 | MGnify/ENA primary metagenome ERZ1027231 (study PRJEB33311, sample SAMEA4378411) | marine metagenome | biome: Marine biome; feature: Fjord; material: Water | collected 2014-07-20T08:00:00Z/2014-07-... | depth 75 m ...
CCGAGCTTAAAATTTACAAGAGTGCCACCTGTGGCTGCTGTGAAAAATGGATCAGTCATCTGGACGACAACGGGATTCAACAAAGTTCTGAAGACAGCGAACAAATGTCGGTTATTAAAGACCAGTATGGAATTGATAAAAAATACCGTTCTTGCCATACCGCCATATCAAAAGATGGCTACGTATTTGAAGGTCATGTACCGGCTAAATTCATTAAGAAATTCCTAAAACAAAGACCTGAAGGTGCCATCGGTTTATCGGTTCCTGGCATGCCAGTGGGCAGCCCAGGCATGGAATACAACAACAAATTCATGCCTTACCAGGTGCTAGTGTTAAATAAAGATGGCAGCAGTGAAGTGTACGCTGAAATCAACAATGCCTTTCAGCAATAGTCGCCAGTCATTACAGGAAAGAAACATGAAAAATTTTGATATTACTCAAGCTGGCGCCACACCACTGTCTCGCCGTAAATTTGTACTGGGTGCCTCTGCCGTGGCCGCCATTAGTACCTTGCCCTTGACCAATAAATCCTGGGCAAGTGCCAAAAATATTAATCAAAACCCGCAGACTCTAAGTGGCAAGGTGTTTGATTTAAATATTGGTTACAACAAAGTAAATTTCACCGGTAAGGAAGTCATCACCACCACCTTAAACGGCGGCGTGCCTGGCCCCATATTACGTTGGAAAGAAGGGGAGCGTGTCACCTTACGCGTTACCAATAATTTAAGCGAAGACACCTCCATTCATTGGCACGGCCTAATTTTACCTTACCAAATGGACGGTGTACCCGGTTTAAGTTATGACGGCATAAAACCCGGTGAAACCTTTGAGTATCAGTTTGATCTTCAGCAAAGTGGCACCTACTGGTATCACAGCCATTCAGGTTACCAGGAGCAAACCGGTTTATACGGTGCCATCGTCATCGAACCCAAAGAAAAAGACCCGTATGAATTTGATCGTGACTACGTGATTCAACTTTCAGATTGGAGTGACGAAGACCCGGAAGACGTTTACGCCAAACTGAAAAAAATGGGGGACTATTACAATCGCAATGAGCGCACCGTGGGAGATTTATACCAGGATATTAAACAAAACGGCGTGGCCGATACCTGGAGCAAACGCAGCATGTGGAATCGTATGCGTATGTCGGACCGAGATATTTCAGATGTATCTGGTGCCACCTATACGTTTTTAATGAACGGCCAAACCCCGGACACGGGTTGGAAAGGCCTGTTTAAAAAAGGCGAAAAAGTGCGTCTGCGTTTCATTAACGCTTCGGCCATGACTTTTTTTGATGTTCGAATTCCCGGCTTAAAAATGACGGTGATCGCCAGCGACGGCCAGAATATTGAACCTGTCACTGTGGATGATTTCCGCATGGGTGTGGCCGAAACCTATGATGTTATTGTGGAGCCAAAAGATGACAGCGCCTACAGCGTATTTGCCCAGGCCATTGATCGCAGTGGTTATGCCCGCGGCAGTTTAACCCCGGATTTGGCCATGACTGCACCCGTGCCTGCTATGGATGCCTTACCAATTTTAACCCATAGCGACATGGGCATGGACATGTCAAACATGAGTGGTATGGATCATGGTGCTATGGCCATGGCTGGAATGAAAGGAATGGATCACTCCAAGATGGATATGGGTGGCATGAAAGGCATGGATCATTCGAAGATGAACATGGCTGGCATGAAGGGTATGGATCATTCCAAGATGGGCCATGGCCAGATGAATATGGCCGCCATGAATCAACAAAACAAATTTGGCTCTGGCAAGGTGGGTTTTGGTTCCAGCCAAAAAATCATTCACAGTGAAAATGAATTTGGCCCCCACATAGATGCTCGTGCGGCATCCCCACAATATCGACTGGATGATCCTGGCATAGGCTTGCGTGATCATAAACAACTGGGCCGCAAGGTACTAACCTACGCCGATATTTTTAACTTGTATAACACTGAGGATTTAAGAGAACCCAGCCGAGAAATTGTACTGCACCTCACAGGTAATATGAGTCGTTACATGTGGTCCATCAATGGCGTGCCCTATAGCGAGGCTGAGCCGTTAAATTTTAAATACGGTGAGCGCATTCGCATTACCTTTGTTAACGATACCATGATGAACCACCCCATGCATTTACACGGCATGTGGAGCGAACTGGAAACCGGCGATGGCAAACGCCTGCCAAGAAAACACACAATCATAGTGCAACCTGGTGCCAAAATCAGCTACATGGTCACCGCCGATGCCAAGGGCAAGTGGGCCTATCACTGCCACCTCTTGTTCCACATGGCCGGCATGTTCCGTGAAGTACATGTGAACTAATGATTGAACATTCTCATATTTAAAAATTTAAGAGTATTAAACGATGAATAAAATATATTTAGTGATGGCATCCATGGGGCTAATGCTGGCCTCAACAGTTTCATTAGCAGCCAAGGGTGGTGACCCTATCATTACTAAAGTAATGGTGGATCAGTTAGAAGTACGTGATGACAGTGGCGAGTCAACCACTGTCTTAGAAGGGCAAACCTGGATAGGCAAAGACCTTAATAAACTCTGGATAAAACTTGACTCCGATTACGAAAGCAGTGACGAGTACGAAAGTGAAGTTCAATTTTTATATAGCAAGGCAGTGGCACCCTACTGGGATTTACAAATGGGCTTGCGAAATGACAACAGTCCTGATGAAAATGACAGCTATGGGGTATTAGGCTTTCAAGGGTTAGCACCCTATTATTTTGAAACTGACGTGGCCGCTTTTATTGCTGAAGACGGCGATTTATCAGCCCGTTTAAGTTTCGAGTATGAATTACTCTTTACCCAAAAGTTAATTTTATCACCAGAACTCAGTCTGGATCTTTACGCCCAAGACGACTCTGAAAATGGCATAGGTTCTGGCTTATCAAGCAGTAATTTGGGACTTAGATTGCGTTATGAACTTACGCGAGAATTCGCCCCTTATATAGGCATCAGTCAAGATAAACTCTATGGAGACAGTGCTGATTACGCCAAATTAGCGGGTATTGATGACAATAGAAGCCAATGGGTAGTGGGGGTTCGAGCTTGGTTTTAAAGCTATTTTTAATAAAAGAAATCGCGAACAAGAGAAACAAAATGAATATATATAAAATTGAAAAATATTGGAGCACAACATGCTAGAAATCATCCCTAACTGGCACCCTATTTTTGTGCACTTCAGCGTGGCATTTATTAGTTTACTTGGCGCTTTGCAACTGGTGATCTGGTTTAAATCCAGCAGTGATAAAATAAACGAATTACTCTTTATGCAAAAAGCATTGATAGTAATCACATCATTTTTTGTTTTATTAACCGTGTATACCGGCTGGTTGGCCTTCAATAGTGTGGCCCACGATACCCCGTCACACATGGCCATGAGCGACCATAGAAATTGGGCCATAACCACAGCTGCCGTCTTCCTGCTGGGCGCAATCCTTTACTTCATTCGCCCTAGTCTGCGTGGCAGCTTGGTGGGTGTACTGATGATTGCCAGCAGTAGTCTGGTTGCCATAACCGGTTTTAAAGGAGGCGAGGTGGTTTACCGTTATGGCCTGGGGGTCATGTCATTACCCCAAGTAAGTGAAGCAGCTAAAAATGGCGGTGATGGTCACGATCATGAACACGGTAGTGGCAGCATGCCTGCTGAAGCAGAGGATGGCCATGGCGGTCATGGAAATGAACTGGCCATAGAAAAAAAAGCTGAAGCTAAGCCTCATTTAAATGACGGTCATGCCCACTAACAAACAGAGTTTCTGATTTTTTGTATATTCAGTAATATTAAAAAATAAAAAAAGCCCAGACATTTAAATGACTGGGCTTTTTTTATTTCCATGTCCCGTCCTGAAATAGGTTTACAACTTAGGGACCTATAATGGAAAGACTACAGAACATCCTCCCCAAGCGCACACAGCGTGATTATACAATGGGCTTTAAATTACAGGTTGTGGCTACCGTTGAACAAGGCGACATGACTTATAAACAGGCTCAACAGATCTATGGTATTCAAGGTCGTTCAACTGTTCTGACATGGTTGAGAAAGCACGGTAAAATGGACTGGTCTCAACCGGTTCGCCTTACTATGCCTAAAATCCCTAAAGCCAAAGAAACCCCAGCCCAAATAATTAAGCGACTCGAGCGAGAGCTTGAAGATGAGCGCGTAAGAAATCTGTTGCTCAATGAAGTCGTGGATATTCTAGATGCAGAGCATGGGGGCGGACTGCGAAAAAAGCTTATTGCCAAGGAGCGAGACGCCTTCAAAAAGAAGGGAAGGTAGTTTTAAGTATATCTTGTAGGCTTCTTGGCATTAGCCGCCAGGCTATTTATCAAAAGGAAAAGCGTCACCAAACAAGGCAGCATGAACTGAAGCCTGTTAAAGAAATGGTGTTGGAATTGCGTAGGTTTATGCCTCGCTTGGGCACCCGAAAGTTATATTGGTTAATCAAGCCGAAGCTGGAAGCAGCGGGCATCAAGTTAGGGCGTGATGGATTCTTCGACTATTTAAGAGAACAAGGATTACTGGTTAAGCCCAAAAAGAGCTATACCAAGACGACCAACAGCAAGCATTGGATGAAAAAGCACCCTAATCTGTTAAAAGAGTTTGAAGTAAAGAACGCGGAACAAGTGTTCGTGAGTGATATAACATACGTGGAAAGTGAAGAAGGCGTTCACTACTTGTCGCTGGTAACAGACGCCAGTAGTCGCAAGATAATGGGTCATGAATTAAGTCGTGATATGAAAGCTGAAAATGTTGTTAAAGCTTTGAAACAATCAGCTCAAAGCCGTGTAGATACTGGATGCGTGATACATCACTCAGACCGAGGGCTTCAATATTGCAGTGCAGTTTATCAGGAAGAATTAAAAGAACAGGGAATGAAAGCTTCCATGACAGACGGCTACGACTGCTACCAAAATGCACTGGCTGAACGCATAAATGGAATATTGAAGCAGGAATTTTTACTTCATAAATGTTCAACATTTAATGAGCTAAAAGTTCTGGTGGCAGAATCGATAGATATTTATAATCAAATGAGGCCGCACTTAAGCCTCGGTATGAAAACACCAGAAGAAGTGCACAAAAAAGCCAGTTCGACTATGGAACTGGCTTGAATGAAAACCGTCAACTTATTTTAGGACGGGACACCATTTTTTGAATAAGGCCATAAACCTAAGTACTCATGGCCTGCTTTACTCTGCCTGCTTTGGAATAGTCAAATTTATTACTGGGTAAAAACCTTTGCACCAACCCCACAATTAAACTGGGTATCAATACCGAGCGGAAACAATAACCTAAATACCAGGAACCACCATGGTTAGCGCCACTGATGAATAATTCTTCGCCGCGTAACTGAGGTTGAGAATCCTTAATATCAAAAATTAATTGCAGTGTCATGAGTGCATTGGCAGTTTGCGGAGTGAAAACTTCAATACCAAAAAATTCAGAACCCTGAGTGGCAGCTGAAAATAATTTATTACTCATCACCGACTTGGTCGACGTGGCCGGTGCTACATTACAACTAACACGCATGCCTTTTTTAACACTTACAATGGCACGCCAGCGTTGAATGCGTTTTGCCAAAACATAATTAGGGCCTTGCTGAGAAATGAGATTATCTAATACCCCCAATTCCTGACCATCACTTTTCGTTATTTGCGAATAAATGCTACGTGAGAATAGTTTTTCAAAACTAATTTTGTTCAATGCTTTTTTATAAAAATCTCTAAAACCACTTTGCTGGAAACGCTCTAATGATCGCTCCAACACGGCTTTAGGAACCGCATAAACATCTGTGGGCGTTAATAAATATGCCAGGCTAATATCATTACGCTTTTCCATTAAACAGCTATTAATGGCATCCATGGCCATGGTCACGCGAACATGATCACTGCCATCTAGATAGGCATAGTTGCCAATGGTAAGCGGCGCTTTAAAACTGTCTACCCACACCGCTATTTCAGGAGTCTGTGTTAAAAGGTCGGCCCCTGCTATTTTGGCAATCTCTCGGTAGTTCAGGCCTTGGGGGTTTTCACTACAAGGGATATATAGGTTACCGGCAGATTCTCGGGCCATGTAAATTAGCCGCAACCAGTTGGATGGCGACTGGCGTCCCACCGCAATCACGTTAGCTCCCAATGCCAGCAACATGGCCAATGGACCAATTTCAGAACCGGCCCCCAGCAAGACAAAGTGCTGCCCGCTTAAATCTTGTAATTGCTCACTGTTAAGCATTTTCATTAACGACTGTGCATGGCTCTTTTCAATAATGTCTTTATTTAACCAGTGCACAACCTGATCCTTTAACTGCTCTCCCTGCAGCACCTTGCCCTTATGTTTTAAATTTAAATCACGGCCCTTAATAGAGCTTCCTAGGCCATTAATGACCGCACTGTGGAAGCGCCCTTGCTGAAACAAGGCCATGGCCTGATTTAAACGATAACCCTTACCGTTACGATGAAATTCGAATTGCTTGTAACAGGCCGCCAGGCCCTGTTCTGCAATGGTTTCCGCTGTTTGCGGACTCTGGGCTGAACTGAGTGTCATGCTAGGCAGATAATGACGGTAGTTTTGGCGCCACTTCTTTTCTTTAGAGATTTTCTGGCTAAGAGCATCGTTCACTGACTGCATAGAGGCAGCTAAGATGGTTTTCCCTGCATGCGTAGTACTACGCAGCCCCTTGGGATTGATTGGAAACTGTACTCCATTTAGAGGCTGTAGTTTATTCATAGAATTCTTATTGTTTGAATAATTATTGCGCATCAGAATAGGGCAGTTCAAAAAACAACCACAGCACCAGGAGTCTCAGCCACTTGACCCTGCGTAACAGATAAAACTGAAAATCTGCGCCCTCACCTGCTATCTAGTGCTATTAACGCTATAATGTTATCCACAACTTAATTTACCCGCCATTTTGCACACTACTATCAGTAATATAACCTTATGATTGATCCTTATGCTCAGCCCAATGAAAACAGCGTGTCACAGTTTATTAGTAATATTGACCACACACGTCGCCAGCTAGACGCACAGTTAATTCAGCAGCTAATGACCCGCGTTAGCAAAAAAGAAGCGGTAATGTGGGGAGAGGATGTTATTGGCTTTGGTTCATACCATTACACCTACAAAACTGGCCGTGAAGGCGATTGGCCTATTCTTTCTTTTCATCCCACCATTCCAAAAATTTCGATCTACGTAATGCCGGGCTTTGATAACTATGAAGGGCTTTTAAAGAAATTAGGTAAACATAAAGTGGCCACCAACTGTTTATTTATTCACAAGTTAACCGATGTGGACATGCAGATTCTGGAGCAGCTCATGACTAAGGTATTCAATGACATGAATGCACAATATGTCTGTGAATAAATTTACCTAGATTTTTTTTTAGGATATTTCTCTAAAAGATAATTCTCAATGCTAAATTTTGTAATGATACGTTGATTATATTCTTCGTGTCGGCGGCGGTAAGCATCAAATCCTTGGTAACTTACCGCATGCAGACAATACTCACACACCGACTTAGTCTTAATTAAACCTTCATTTAAAGTAATATTTATCTCTAGTAGTCGCCCCTGACTTATTCTTTTCTTTAATTTATCACACAGTGAAAAATGAAAGTGTTCATCGGTTTGCGCAAATACATGGCTATTTTTATAAGCCAGAGTTTGATCGCTATATGCATGTAAAATACTAGTAGGAACATTTTTCCAGCTATCTATCAGTAGCTTCCGTTCTTGCCAGCTTAAATGTCGACGCGGGTCAAATAATTCAAATTCACCATAACCATCATTACCAATAGCCAACCTTAGGGCATTCATTTTTTCGTCTTGTTTAAAATCCAGCAGTTTCATTGAGTGTCACCTGACGATATTAACGAACAAGATATTAAGGCAGAACATCTTCCAATATGGTGGCTATTTTTCCTTCTGCATCGGTACGTACTTTAAATTCAACCCGCCGGGATTGCTCGCCATTTTCCTGGCCAAACTCATCTCGAATGACCTTAGCCGAGGATAATCCATTGGCGGTAAGGTGCTTACGCAGCCATATTTTTTTCAGGCTAACTTCGGGCAAACCCAGTACATAAGCCAGAGTAGAACGAGTACGTGCCTGAGAAAGCGCCATATTGTAAATATAGGCATCATCTTCACTTATCGTCCCAAGCCAGCTACTGGAGGTATGGCCTTCTATACGCACTTCTAGAATATCGTCTCGATATTTTTGATGGGTAATAATATTTAAATAGCGGGGAAAAAAATCGGCCAAAATAAGTTGAAACGGATCATTTAAAAATGACTCACCCTTGGCAAACATAAGCTCTGTTTTGTTAAAACGAAAAGTAAGATCTGGTTTTATTTCAGCTCCCCAGCTCTTTAAATCGGGTGAAAATTCTTTTAGTAGATCTTCATAAAGCTGAGTACGCAAATGATCATAAAGAATGGCCACGTCGGTTATTTTTTTTTGTTGGCGTTCAACATTAATCATAAACACCACTGAGATAAGCAAGAACACCATCATTAACCCAGCCATTAAATCCGTCACTGCCACCCAGTGACCTTCTTGCTCACGTATGCCTCCTAATTTTTCTTCATCGCTTTGCATACAGTTTGCTACTCAGACATTAAGCCAATCGCTCGGCTAGTTAGATTTTTGTTGTGCAATATTCACAATGTCATGCAGGCGCTCGGTGAGAGGACTGTAATCTTGTACAAATTTTTCACTTAGCGCCGCCAATTGCTCCCCCATTGTTTTAAGGGATTTATTTAATTCCAGCTCCAGCGCCGCATCTAGCTTGGAAATTTGTTTATCCGTTTGAGTCAGGGTTTTCATTATTTTATTATCAAGTTGGCTAAAGGCGCCTGTGTAAGCTTCTTGTAGTTGTTCTGACAAGTTATGAGTGGTACTGGCCATGCTAGTGGTGGTTTTATCCAGCATGCTTTCCATACGCTCACTGTAAGATTGCAAGCTAGTGGCAAGACCTGTGGTTAAAAACAGCATGCGCTCTTCTAATTGCGGCAAACCTTCACCCGCGTCTGTTACCAATTTAGCTAACCCCGATAAGTGTTGATCAAGCACACTGCGCTGGGAGTTAAGCCCCTTCATCATACTACCCAGGCTCTCGCTAATACCGTTAAAAGACTCAGCATGTACCACCATGTTTCCAAACGCAGCACTGGCATCCTGCATTGCCGAGCCAATGGATTGCTGATTATCGGCCAGTTCTTTTAGTTGCTGTTTATATTCTTGTTGCCATTGAAGCATTTGACCCACACCTTCATTTAGGCGTTTAAAGTTATCACCGTATTGCTCATCAATCTTGGTATTAAAATCTCGCATCACCACAGCCAAGGCGTCAATAAGTGCACGAGTATTGGCTTCGACCATTTCTTCCTGATAGTGCTGCATAGCAATGATTAAATCATCGCTCTGACGCTGATGCTCAACTCGCATCATGCCTATTTCTTGCAACAGGGTTTCATCTTCCTTGGTGGATAAGGCCTGGTGAATTTTTATAAGCTCATTATTTAAATCATCAATGCTGGCGGTACGCTGCTGATTCTCTTCGCCATGGGTAACGTTCATCACGGCGCGAAACTTAATGCTGAGCGCGCCCAACAAACCCGCAATTGAAGACCAAAATGCTGTCTTAAGCCCACTTAATAATTGCGGCACACTTTCTTGTAAATGCAGGGTATCAAAATTACTTAAACCGATGGCCACACCGAGGAAGGTACCAAAAATCCCTATGCTGGTAAGAATGGTAGGAGCAGCTTCGGCGGTGCGGGCGCTATAGCGAAAAAACTGAAAGTAAACAGTTAACCCGATGATGAGGCCAATTAAGGCAAGGGTCCACAATGAAAACTGTGCGTTAAATATGGACATATCCCTTCCGTAGGTCAAAGTACGCCAGCTATTAAGCCGGTTACTTTATTTTTATATGCACCTGAAAATAGCTTTTCAAAATCCGGACAAGCATCGCCAATGAATTCACTTGTAACTTTTAAAGCTTAGACCACAGCCCCTGTTTTCGCAGAAATCTCCTCCAAATGGGGCTTAATTGGTCTAGTGTTTTTGGCATTTTTTGAAAGTTAAAAGTTAAGCTCTGGAGAATTATCCCAGACGGCAGAATCCAGCTCGGGAACCAGCAACCATTCACTGGCCTTTGCCAAGTTAGCAAAGGTTTTAAATTCCACGCCGCTTTTTGCAATATATCGTTCTAGCTTACGCCGCTCAGTCAAAGATCGATTGCTTACCAAAGAAAACTTTTTTAAGTGGCTACGCTTTAGCATTTCTACTAATCGCTTCAATACAGATTTTATTCCAGGCCCATTTTTATCTTGCAGTTCGGAGAAATCACTTAGCCAGTAGTCGAGTCTTTGGCTTTTTAAATGCTGCAGGCTGTATTTTATTACCGAACTGATTTCTTGTTCGTCAGCCTTATTACCGCTAAAAACATTCAATAACAGGCTTTGTTCAGCCTCACTGAAGATGCTGGCAAATACCTGGCCTTGATCAGTTTTGAACTGTTTAACTGCAACCATGACATTCTCCTTTGTGACGTAGATCACACTGTTAAATTGAAGTTAAGCAGAGAAAATCCGACACATGGTTAGCCGATAGTAGCGAGTTGTGTTGTTAAGGTTTGATTGTGTAATCTTGGGTAAACGGCAAGCTGGCAGGTGAACTTTGGTAATGTAGTAGCTGGTTTTTAGCCTGGAAGTTAAAATAAGTACGGCAGATTAACGTTTAAAAATGCTTTGGTGATTACATCCCTGTAAAAACTTAAGGCCTACGGATACATCAATAGAATTTTAAATCACCCTCTATGCCGCTCACATACCAGTTCATACGATGCAGATCTTCGTCGTCCATAGACTTGCCTTCTTTAATACGCACTCGGCCTTTATGGTTTTTAATAGGGCCTGCAAATATATCAAGTTCACCACTGCTGATCTCGCCTTTGGCTGCATTTATCTTTTCTACGATATAGCGAGGGACTTTTGAATTAATGGCCGACAACTTGGTTGAGCCTTCTTTTAAGCCCGTCCATGAATTTTCTACCTTAGCGGTGTTATCCATAAAAGATTGGATACGTTTTTCATAAAGTGTGCCCCAATCATGAATGACAGATGTGAGATGACTGGCCGGACCAAACGCACTCATATCACTGTGATACCCAATGGCGTAAATACCCCTTTGCTCCGCTACCTCCACCGGACTAGGTGAATCGGTGTGTTGAGCCAGTACATCTGCTCCGTCATCAACTAACTTGTTACTGAGTTTTCTCGCCACAGCGGGTGCATACCAAGCATTGGTCCACTCAACCGCCACAGCAATATCTGGGTTAATGGCCTGAGCCCCCAAGGTAAATGCATTTACGCCACGAATCACCTCCGGGATTGGAAACGCAGCCACATAACCGATTCGATTGGTACTGCTCATGGCCGCAGCCACCATGCCCGATAAATACCTGGCCTGATAGGCTCGAGTGGCATAAGTAGATAAGTTAGCACCCTGACGAATACCCGTGGCATGCTCAAATTTCACATTGGGGTATTGCTCAGCAACACGCTCCATAGACACCATATAGCCCCACGACGTGGCAAATACCACATCGTTTTCCTGCGCTAGCTTTACCAAAACTTTACGAGCATTACGCCCTTCGGGTACCGACTCCACAATAGAAGTCACAATATCGCTACCAAATTGTTGCTCTAGATATTTTCGGCCCAAATCATGGCTGTAGCTCCAGCCTACGTCGCCCACAGGGCTAACATATACAAAGGCCACTTTTAATGGCGCGGCCTGTATCGCTATGGAGCTTAAAGTAATACAGATGGCTAATAGTAAACGCATCGTAGTTCACTCAATTGGAATGTAGCCACATATTATAAACACAAGCTGACTAATCGGTTAGTTTTTAAGCTTTGTTTTATATCATCATGTGAAAAATTGTGAGGTGATTCCATTTTGCTTTGTAAAAATTAAAGGGGATTACAAAAAGGCGGCTAGTTTTGGCGCAAACTATCTACCGAAATATTTAGAACTATATTTTATGGGAATTTACAGAGATGCCCATAAAAAGCTGTACCCATAAAAAAAGCCCCGCTATTTTCATAGAGGAGCTTTTTTAAATGTGTGCGATTTTCTTAATTAATCAGGTTTTAACCAAGATAAGAAAGCATCACACCAGCTGCTACCGCAGAACCAATTACACCGGCCACGTTTGGACCCATGGCATGCATTAACAAGAAGTTATGAGGGTTATATTCCAAACCTACCTTGTTAGATACACGAGCTGCCATTGGTACAGCAGATACACCTGCCGAACCAATTAATGGGTTGATCTTGGTCTTCAAGAACAAGTTCATCAGCTTGGCCATCAATACACCACATGCAGTACCTACACAGAAGGCCGCTAAACCTAATAGTAAAATACCCAGTGTCTTAAGGTTTAGGAAAGCTTCAGCAGATAGCTTAGAGCCCACACCTAAACCAAGCATGATGGTTACGATGTTGATTAAAGAATTTTGTACGGTATCGCTTAAACGATCTACCACACCACATTCTTTCATCAAGTTACCAAAACAGAACATACCCAGTAGCGGAGCCGCTGATGGAAGCGCTAGCGCCACCAATACCAATACAACAATTGGGAACAAGATTTTTTCGGTTTGGCTCACGTGGCGTGCCTGCACCATTTTAATCTTACGCTCTTCATCATTAGTAAATGCACGCATAATGGGTGGCTGAATCATAGGCACAAGTGCCATGTATGAATATGCCGCTACCGCGATAGCACCCAGTAGTTCTGGAGCTAAACGTGACGCTACAAAGATAGAGGTAGGACCGTCGGCACCACCAATGATACCAATGGCCGCTGCTTCATTAAGACTGAAGTCCATGACGCCATAGTGATTCATCACAACCGCACCAATCACCGTACCAAAAATACCAAACTGAGCCGCTGCGCCTAAAAGCAAGGTTTTAGGATTAGCCAGTAACGGACCAAAATCGGTCATGGCGCCCACGCCCATAAAGATAAGCAGTGGGAATAAACCAGTGGCTATACCCGCATTGTAAATGTAATACAACAAACCAGCTGGAGTGGTCAGGTGACCCACAGCGTCGTATACAGGTGCGTCATAAAAACCGGCACCTGGGATGTTTACAAAGATCGCACCAATGCCGATTGGCAAAAGTAACAAAGGCTCAAAGCCTTTTTTGATGGCTAAAAATAAAAGCAATAGACCGACGATAATCATCAGTCCCTGGCCCCATTGCATCTGGTATACACCAGAGTCCATCAATAGTTGTAAAAGTTTATCCACGAGTCAGCCCCTTATGCGATGGTTAGCAAGGTTTGGCCAACAGTCACAGAGTCACCTTCTTTCACGCTGATGCTGCCGATAGTGCCGGCCTTAGCTGCGCGAATTTCAGTTTCCATCTTCATGGCTTCAAGAATGATCACAACGTCGCCTTCGGCAACTTGTTGACCCTGCTGAACTTCAACTTTCCAGATGTTACCGGCAAGAGGTGCATCAAGAGGCTCACCGCCACCCACTGCTGCAGGTGCTGCACCTGGCGCTTGCGCCGCTGCGCCACCAAAACTTAGTGGTGCACCGTTAATAGGTGCAAGGTCAGTTACATCACCACCGTCGTCTACTTTCACTACGTATTCGTTGCCGTCTACGTTTACAGTGAAAGTATCTTCGGCATCACCCTTAGGCGCTGGCTCGAATGCATCTGGGTTGCCACGGTTCTCAAGGAACTTAGGCGCTACCTGAGGGAACAAGGCGTAAGTTAGTGCATCGTCGATTTTATCAGCAGCAAGCTTAAAGCCTTTATCAGCGGCCAAAGCATCAACATCGGCAACCAGCTTATCCAGTTCGTTTGTTAGCAAATCAGCAGGACGACAAGTGATTACTTCCTTGCCATCTAAAACGCGATCTTGCAATTCTTTGTTGTAAGGAGCCGGTGCTGCACCGTATTCACCTTTAAGAATGCCTTGAGTCTCTTTAGAGATAGACTTGTAACGCTCGCCAGTTAATACGTTTAGTACTGCTTGAGTACCAACGATTTGCGAAGTAGGCGTTACCAAAGGGATATGACCAAGGTCTTCACGTACACGTGGAATTTCTTGTAGTACTTCGTCGAACTTGTCAGAAGCACCCTGCTCGCGCAGTTGGTTTTCCATGTTGGTCAACATGCCACCAGGCACTTGAGCTACAAGAATTCGAGAATCGGTACCACGCAAGGCACCTTCGTATTTCGCGTACTTCTTACGTACATCGCGGAAGTAAGCAGAGATTTCTTCAAGCAGGTTAAGATCTAGACCCGTATCGCGGTCCGTTCCCTTCAAGGCAGCAACCACAGTTTCAGTGGCAGAGTGTCCGTAAGTACCAGACATGGAAGAGATAGCGGTATCAACACGGTCAACACCGGCTTCGATGGCTTTAAGCAAAGCCATATCAGACATACCAGCAGTGGCGTGGCAGTGAAGTTGAACTTCTAAATCAGTTTCAGTCTTTAAGCGTGAAACCAGTTCATAAACTTCGTATGGGTTGATGATACCGGCCATGTCTTTAATGGCGATAGAGTCAACACCCAGGTCTTCGATTTGCTTGGCAAGAGACAACCAGGCATCCATATTGTGTACAGGGGAAGTAGTATAAGAAAGAGTACCCTGTGCGTGTTTACCTTGTTTTTTAACTGCTTTAATAGCCGTTTCAAGGTTGCGTGGATCGTTCATTGCGTCAAAGACACGGAACACATCAACGCCGTTAGTAGCAGCACGCTCTACGAATTTTTCAACTACGTCATCAGCATAGTGACGGTAGCCCAATAGATTTTGTCCACGTAGTAACATTTGCTGTGGAGTATTTGGCATGGCTTTCTTGAATGCACGAATACGATCCCAAGGATCTTCGCCCAAGAAGCGAATGCACGAATCGAAGGTAGCACCACCCCAAGATTCTAAAGACCAGTAGCCTACTTGGTCTAATTTTTCTGCAATTGGCAACATATCGTCGATACGCATGCGAGTTGCAAATAGAGATTGGTGAGCGTCGCGTAAAACAACGTCCGTTATGCCTAATGGTTTTTTAGTCGCGGTCATTTGTAATGGCCTTTATTAAAATAATCGTTGTACGTTTTATTAGCTACTGTTCTCACTTTTGGCGAGAACGGTGCTCTTTCACGGCCGCAGCAAGCACGTTTAATAGCTGCGGATCGACGCCCTGTGTGGTTACTGCAGCCGGAGCTGGTTTCGCTGGAGCGGCAGGCGCTTCAGGTAAAAACTTAGTAACCAATTTTGACATTAACGAGGTGGCAAAAATCAAAATAACTAGGAACACAAATACGGTTCCCATGCCAAACCCCGACAATGCTAGGCCGTCAGCTACAATATTGGCATTATCAACAACGCCAGATACAAGATCTGCGTCAGATAAATTAGGGGACATATCATCCTCTCCTTTTATGGTACTGAACGGTTCTGCAAATGCAGGCTTTTCGATCAAAAAACAATCAAAAAATATTCCCTGCCTAAATTTAGTGCATCCAGACAGATTAACGCCGCTAATCTACTGGATTAGTGGCCTTTAGGCAAATTCCACACTTAGGTGCAATCTATAGGTAATCGTGTAAAAGCGCGGCTTTGCGGGGAGTTTATTGGTACAATAGACCTTCTATTTTTTTGCCTTATTCCCACTATTTATGAAACTAATTTTAGCCCCCATGGAAGGCCTGGTAGATGTGCATATGCG
>ERZ1027231.323-NODE-323-length-15623-cov-20.605665_pt1 | contig 15623 bp, 10 predicted proteins | sample MGYA00520866_ERZ1027231 | MGnify/ENA primary metagenome ERZ1027231 (study PRJEB33311, sample SAMEA4378411) | marine metagenome | biome: Marine biome; feature: Fjord; material: Water | collected 2014-07-20T08:00:00Z/2014-07-... | depth 75 m ...
ATACCCTGTTTTTTCACCTGGCTAATTTTTCTAATAACCGTGCTTTGTCGGCGGGCACTACTCAATACGGTGAGGCAGATTGGTTAGGGGTGGTGGGCTACTTATTTGGTGGCAGTACTATTCCCTTTACTATTACGGCTTTTATCTTGATTGCGTTATCAGCCTATAGAGCATACAAAAACTAATTTACTCGCCCTGGCGGCGTTAAAAATAGACTCAAACTGCTCATTTATAAATATAAATTCCGCGTTTTCCTCTATTTTTGCCTTGCCAGACCTTCGCCATAAACGTTTTTTAACAATCTACTAGAAATTATAATTTTCTTTAGGCCTGTCGTGCTTTTTATGAAGAGCCTATTTAAGTTTCTGAAAAGCCTTAATGGCTCCCAACCTATTTTTCACACCCAGCTTGGTATAAATGTGTGACAGGTGCCATTTAATGGTGGCCACCGATAAAAACAAAACATCGGCTAGGTTTTGATTCGATAAACCTTGATCTAAATAGCCAAGTAATTCCAGCTCACGTTTGGTGAGCTTCTCTCCAGGCGCGTTACTTTCTTTACTGGCGTTCACTTTATTTTCAGCAGTTTCTTTAATTGGAGCCTTAATGTTTAAAATGTTGATAACTTTTTCTAAGAAGGCTTGCTGCTGGTGATCTTGCATTTCTACGGCACTTTGTTTTTCAATACGGCTTAAAAATTCAGGCAGCATCACAGTGAAATGGTCTTGTTCATCACGGAACAGGCCTATGTTGCCCTCACTCTGGCATGTATTAATAATGGAATTTAATTGCCTGAATGCCTGATTCTTTTTGTTTAATTCAAAATAGGTCCGTGCTTCTAATACCTGAAAAATTTGTTGGGCCTGAACAAACCCAGTTTGTTTACACTGACGAATGACTTCAGAAATTATCTCTAAAGCCTTTAGGTTATCACCTTGAGCCAAGGCCATTCGCGACTGTACTAACTTAATGGCAATAACTTCACAGGGGCTAATATACAAAGCTTGTTCAGGATTATTATCAAGTTCACTCTCCTGGTAAAGCTGCAAGGCTTTGTCAGTCTTGCCAGCCAATAACATGAAATGAATACGCTCTCCCAGGATTGCCCCTTCAAAATTTAACAGGTCTAAACGTCTTCCAAGGGCTTGAGCATCTAATAAAACGCTATAGGCTTCGTTTTGATGCCCTTGAACCAGCAGCAATTTTGCCTTAATTATAAAAGCCACTTGCAACGTATCCACCAGACCGTGCTCGTCAACACTTAAAAAACCTATATCGATATTTTTTTGAGCCAGCTCTATTTCATTGGTTTGATAATACACCTGAGCCAGCCCGATTTTTAATAGATCACTGGCAAGGCTATGCTCGCCCATTTTATCACTGGAGTTTTTCAGCGCCGCTTGCAGTAGGTGTTTACTCTCAATTAAGTGTCCTTGGCTGTTATGCACCATGGCATAACCAAGATCTATCCAAGCCACGCCGTAATGGGTTCCACAACTTAAGGCCACTTTTTTAGCCTGAGTTAAAATGCTGCGGGCTTTTTTAAATTCTAAGGTTTGCCAACAGCTGGCACCTAAAACCGACAGTATTGCACCGGTTTCAAATTCAGGGGCATGGGGCCAGTCTTCTAACCATTTCTCTGATCGTGCTTGGGCGGCCTGATTTTTTCCTACCATGATATCCCGAATCGATTCCAGCATATCTAGGTTGTATCCCAGCCACACATCTTGCTGGTTTTTTTCACTAACCTTAATTTCTTTATTATTCAGCTCGCTACGTAGCATGTCCAAAACCCCTTCTACCGATTTTAAATCACGGGTAAAAGATAAGGACCAAGCCATGCCAATTGCAATTCTGGGTTCGGCGGCAATAATTTCACGGGGTAAGGCTTCTATCCAGCCCAGCAATACTTCATGGTTGCCCTGGTATTGTACTAAGTTGGATACCTTTTGAGCGATGAGACTGGCCGCGGTTTCAAACTCCTTAGCCAATAAATAATAATTAATGGCTTGGTTAATATCGTCTTTTTGTTGAAACCAGTTAGCGGCCTTTAAAAACAACTGCCGAGATTTTCCTGGCTCTAGTATTTCAAGTTGGGAGAACAAAAATTCTTTACACAAATGGTGATATCTAAACCAGATTTTTTCTCTATCTAGCTCAAATAAAAACAATCCATCTTGTGCAATGCGCTCAAGAACATCGCTAGAATTAGTCAGGCCAGTCACCTCATCACACAAGGGAGCAGTTAAATGGCTTAACACTGAACTGTATAAAAAGAACTGGCGGCTTTCTTGATCTTGCTGATCTAACAAACATTCACCTAGATATTTTACAATGTCTCGGTCTGAGCCTGAGAAATTTTTGACAAATTCATCCTGGTTAATGTCCGAATGCATTGCATGCAGTGCCAACTGTGTGGCTCCGACCCAGCCCTCGGTTCGATGAAACAATGACTTTAACGAGGCATCACTTAGCTGAACCTGTTTATCAATGGAAACAAATGATGTTGTTTCAGCTAAATTAAAATTCAACTGTTGTGCAGGAATTTCTAATAACTCCCCCTGGGCTTTTAACTGGGTAATGCAACTTAATTTGGGCTGCTGACGACTGGCCAAAATTAACGACATGTGTTCGGGCATAAATTGAATTAGCCAGTCTATGCTTTCTATAATTTTGTCTTTAGTAATTAAATGAAAATCGTCCAATACAAACTGTATGGGTTGAGCGGCGGCGTCGATGGCATTAAACAATACCTGCAGCCGTGACTTGGCATTGCCGCCGCTGGACTCATTAAACTCTGTGGAAAAGCTTTCAATGTTTTCAAGGCTTGTGGAATTTTGAAAGGCAGCCCATAAATAATCAAGAAAGGTATCAATGTTGTTATCGCTGTCATCCAGCCCCAACCAAGCAACCGAATGAACACCACGTTTTTTAATTAACTGGGCCAATAAGGTGGATTTGCCATAACCCGCCGGAGCTACTAACAGGGTTAACTTGGGCTGTTTATTGATTGGCGGAAACTGCTTCATTAAACGAGAGCGCGAAACCAGTTGGCTGCGCGTCCTCTGAGGCTGGAGTTTTGTAGAATAAAGCTGGGTATTATTTTTATTATGCAATTTTATTACCTGCAGCTTATTTGCCGCTTAACTGTTTGCTACATATTATTTCGCGCTGCTTTAAACCCGGCCTGCATTAACATTAAGCTGGCGATTAAAGTTAACAACATGACACTGCCTCCAGAAACAAAGGAAATAGCGCCATATATATCACCCTCGCCATAAGGGCTAGCCCCCACCGATAAACCTCGGTTCATGGAAAGGTTACCAAACCAGTAAAACAGGGTATTGCCCCAACCGGTTAAAATAAAAGCCCAAAATATAAAACGTAATTTTCCAGCAGTTATGCTTAATTTAGACAAACACAGAGCAATCACCATTAACATGATGCCGTTCATCATACCGCCCACGTGGGCCGCTTTCCAGCCTTGAATAGAACCTGGAATGTTTGCTGGAATATCCAAAACCGGCCAAATTTTAATGCCGTTAAGCATGGCAAAGGTAAGCATGACTCCAGCCACCAGACCAATAAATAATATCAGTGCACCATGACCAATTATAGCGCCCTGTATGCGTTTAAGCTGATTAATTTCCCAATTTTCTAACTGACTCATTTTTATTATTCCTTATCATTTTTTAAGGTAGCGAGTGAAGTGATGCTGATTAAAACTAAATTTGTTTATGGTAATAAACGCAGAAGTTTCATCATGAAACGGCTAAACCCTGTGTAGGGAGGGTACAGCAGCTTAATGCTGGTAAAGTTGCCAATGCCGCGCTGGGTAAGCGTGGCCTGCTTGCTGGAAAAGGTTTCAAAACCTTCAATGCCATGGTATTTGCCCATGCCACTATTGCCCACGCCGCCAAATGGCAAATCGTTTTGAATGTATTGCAACAGAGTATCGTTGACCGCCACATTGCCGGCGCGCACATGATGAGTGATGTATTCAACCTCATCCTTAACCGAACTAAATACATATAAGGCCAAGGGATCGCGATGGTGATTAATTTGCTGCAAAGCATCGTCTAGATTTTCATAAGTAAACACTGGCAACACCGGGCCAAATATTTCTTCATTAATAATTCGACAGTTTTCATTGGGTTCCAGCACTAGGGTTGGCGGAATTTTATTTTTGGTGGTGGGCTTGTCAGTTAACGCCAGCACTTCTACACCCTGCTCTTGGGCATCATCAAGCAGTGACTGTATTCGCTCACAATGATGGCTGTTTATGATTGAACTGTAGTCGCCATTATCAACACCATTAGGAAAGTATTGATTGGCAGCTGCTCGGGCCGCTCGGGTAAATTCAATAAGTTTATCTTTAGGCAGCAACACATAATCGGGGGCCACACAGGTTTGTCCGGCATTAAAAGATTTACCCCAAATAATGCGCTTGGCCGCCTCTTCAATGTTGTAGTTTTTACCAATCACTACTGGGCTTTTACCGCTTAATTCCAGCGTTACTGGAGTAAGGTTTTTTGCAGCGGCCTGAGCGATGATTTTGCCCACCGAGGTGGAACCGGTAAAGAGCAGGTGATCAAACGGCAGGTTGGAAAACTGCTTTGCCGCGTCCACGCCGCCATCAAAAATAGCCAACGTGTCTTGGCTAAATGCTTTTTCAATTAACCCTTTAAGCGTGATGGCAGTATTAGGAGTTAGTTCTGACATTTTTGCCATGACCCGATTACCCGCCGCTAAACCTGCGGCCATGGGCGCGATGGTAAGATGCAACGAGTAGTTCCAGGGCGCCATCACTCCAATCACACCCAGGGGTTGCAGCATTACCTGGCCCTTGGCGGGCATAAACCAAATAGAAGTACTGCGGTTTTTTGGTTTCATGAAACGTTTTAGGTTTTTCATTAAATAACGAATAGATGACAGCGAGCCAATTATCTCGGCCAGTTCGGTTTCGTGGCGAGAACGACAACCAAAGTCACTATTGAGCGCGTCGGTTAATTCTTGTGAATGTCCATCTATTAACCTATATAGCTTTTTTAAGTTGGCCATTCGATCTTGGTAACTAATAAAGCGCTCTTGATCAAATCCACTTTTTTGCTTTTGAAATACGTCACCCATTTCATTGTGTGAAATTTTACTGTCTTCGATCATGGTGCCTTGATCCAAGGCCTGGGCTGGTTGCTGAGATGACATGGTCGCTCCTAATGAATATCGCTCTGGCCCAATGATCTAACCCATTAAGCTTATCTTTATAGTTCGATTATTGAGCAATAACCACCACAGATGACCCGACCAAAGTATGGTTTTACTAGCCATCCTTTTGTAAAACCCCACCCCTAAAAACCATACTTTTAACTAGTGTGTGAAGCCTTGTGTTGGTTTTAACTGTGTATACAAATCAACCAAACATACTTTGCAGTTATCGAGTGAACGCAAATTCAAGGCATAGCCGCCCCATATCAGAGGTATGAAGATGAACCAAGCCCAGACCGCCACCAGCAAGACCACTAATCCTATGGATGATATCGTGGTGAGACCCTTGCGCTTCGATTACCAAAAAATTGAAGGCAAAGATCCGGTATGGAGCCGCACCCACCCGTTATTCTCCATTTATATTAATGCCCTGGGCGTGCATATTCCCTATTTTGAGCGCTATCTGATGATGTCATTTCGCTCGGTGCGTAATGAGATTAGCGACCCTCAACTAAAGAAAGACGTAACCTCCATTATTGGCCAGGAAGCACATCACGCTTACAACTTTGTGGATTTTAATAAGTTTTTAAACGAGCGTTACCCAGAAGTAGAAGGGCTGGATAAACGCGCCAAGGATTATTTTGAGTCATCTTTAAAAAACGATGATATCAAAAAACAAATTGGCTATATCGCTGGGTACGAAACCTTTACCTATTTAGGCGGCATGATTATTTTGGATGGTTATGACAAATGGATGAAGGATGCCGATCCCACCATTCGCTCCATGTGGTTATGGCACCAGGTGGAAGAAGTGGAGCACGGCGCGGTGGCGTTTGATGTGTATAAATATTTTTACAAAAAGCACGAGTGGTATCGCAAGTGGATGGTACTTAAGTCATTAACTCATATCGTTCTAGAGACCTGGTTGGCATATGAACCCATGGTTAAAAAAGAAGGCTATTTTAAATCGCCTTTTAAAGCCATTAAGGCCATTGGTTTTTTTGCCAACATTTCCCTGCAATTTGCCATTAAAGCCTTACCGGTTTTCTCCAGCAAATATCATCCACGCCAAATGAGCAAGAGTGACAACAACCCCATTGCCACATCTTGGCGTGATCATTACAAAAGTGGCAACCCAGTGCTTGAAATGAGCAATGCACAAATAGATCAAATGACTGAAATAGATCGTCTAATGGGCAATAGCAAAGCATAAACCCCTTAGGTCATAAAATATAAAAATTAGTACATAAAATAAAAATTGTTTTAATAGGTGGCAGTATGAACAACTTAAAAACATGGCAGTGCTTAACCTGCGGATTTGTTTATTCAGAAAAAGACGGCATTCCCGAAGAGGGCATTGCCGCTGGAACCGCCTGGCAAGATGTACCTGAAGACTGGCTATGCCCGGATTGCAGCATGGGCAAGGATGACTTTCATATGGAAGAAATCACCGCCAATAGCCTAGCTTTTTAACAGTGCTTTAATCGTGTTTTTATTTAATCAAAAACAGCTGCAGGAAATTTTATGAATAAAACATGCATAGTGGTGGGTGCCAGTCACGCAGGCGTTCAACTTGCCCTGAGTGTGCGCCAACAGGGCTGGCTAGGGCAAATAATTATTATTAGTGACGAGGCAGGCCTGCCTTATCAGCGCCCGCCTTTATCTAAGGCTTTTTTATCTGGTGAAAAAAACAGTGAACAAATATTAATTCGCCAACAAGATGTTTATGAAAAAGCCAATGTAGAGTTTCGTTTTAATAGCAGGGTATTGGAAATTAACCGACAGGATAAAACTGTCAGCCTGCAAGATGGCGAACAGCTAAATTATGACAAGCTGGCCTTGTGCACTGGCGCCAGCGCCATAAACATTCCCTTGCCAGGCATTAATAAACAGGCAATTAAAAGCCAGGGAGTGTTTTACCTGCGCAATCAGCAAGACGCCCTAAACATTCGTGAACATATTGCCCTGGTAAAAAATGTAGTGATCATAGGCGGCGGTTTTATTGGACTTGAATGCGCCGCTATTCTTAACCAACAAGGTTTGAAGGTCACCGTGTTAGAAGCCCAAGAGCGTCTATTGCAACGAGTGGTGTCGCCACAGGTGTCTGAGTTTTATCAAAGCCTGCACAAAAACCAGGGTGTAAATATTGTGACCAATGCACTGGCCAAATCCATTGAAACGTCAGAGTGCAAACATCAAAAGGTAAGCTCGGTTACCTGTCAAGATGGCAAGCAGTACCCGGCACAAATTGTCATTATTGGTGTGGGGGTTAGACCCAATACTGGCTTAGCAAAAAACTGCGGGCTTGATACTGACAATGGTATTTGTGTGAATGAATACGCTGAAACCCGCGACCCTGACATAGTGGCTGCAGGAGACTGCACTGCTTTTTATCACGAGTTGTATCAGCGACCTATTCGCCTTGAGTCCATTCAAAATGCAATGGAGCAAGCCAAGGCCGCAGCCGCCAGTATTTGTGGAAAACAAGTACAGCATAAAGATTTTGTGCCAAGGTTTAGGTCTGACCAGTATCATTTAAAACTGCAAATGATTGGTCTAGCCGATGGTTATGATCAAGTAGTGGTGCGTGGCGAGATTAAATCACAAGGTAATTTCAGTGCATTTTATTTGAAGCAAGGCAAACTGGTTTCAGTGAGTGCCGTTAATATGCCCAAGGTATTAATGAAGGCTCAGGGGCACATTAAAACGCAAGTGCCTGTGAGTATTGAAGATATTGATTTGATGGTGGTGTAGGAATTACAAAAGGTAGCGCCAGTAATTTTAAGTTACTGGCGCTTATTAAACTGCACTAAAGCCTCAGTACGACTGCCTACCTGCAACTTGCCGTAAATATTTTGTAAATGTCGTTTGATGGTCGAAACCGAGAGGTTAAGCTGTTCGGCAATTTCCTTGTTGCGCTGACCCTTGCTAAGCAAACCTAATACTTCCAGTTCTCGTGCACTGAGCCTTTCAATTAGGTTTGACTGATCCAGTTCTCTGCCAATTATTGAGGCTTCAGTTGCACTATTGAAAGGTTCTTGGATATTTTCTTTTAGTGATGGCTCAACCACAAGCTGCGGTTCCCCAGTGTAATTGCGATCTTTACCCAGTTCTATTTGTGTCAGTAACATCTGGCAGTAGTCTACTTCAATGCCGACCTTTACGGTTTTTTCAAGTAACGGCTTGAGTAAATCGCTGCCTTCAAGGATTAAGTTCACATAACCACAGGGTGCCGCCAAGCTAATGGCCTTTGTAAAATACACTAACGCATCTTCAATATTTCCAAAGCCTTGAAGTACCTTAGCCGAAACCAAATAACAGCCAATCTCGCGAGCAATAACGCCACGATTTTTACTTCGCTGTTGCATTTCAGACAGATAATCATCCATGTCTTCACCCACCAGCATTCTGCCGGCGGCGTAAATAAGTTGTTCAAATTCAAAGCGCATTAGGCAGTTGTGTTTTTCTAAATTCGGCAACTCATTTGCCCATTGAATAATAGGAAAAAAGTTACCCGCTTTAAGCTCTATCAGGGCCGATAAGGTGCTAGCATCGGGCAGAGTAGAAAAATTAAATTCACCCGGGGCTGCCCCTTCGGGAAAATGACTGGCTTCATATTGCTTAAGTTTCTCTAAGGCCACCAGTGCCTGTTCAGTTAAACCACTTAAGCTTAATAACTGAACATGGGTATAGATTTTACTGAAGGTGGTTTCTCTGGGTTCATCAAAATCACCCTCGCGTTGCAATAGACTATGGTACAAGGCCCAGGCTTGATCCAGCCGATTCACCTCCATATAAATTGCCACCATCACCAGGTAGACGGTGTATATATTGGGTAAGTGTAATAAGGACCGTTTTTCCAACCATTGTAGGTTTTTCTCGCCCAGCTCCAGCGCAAGTTTAAGCTGACCGTTAAAGTTTAACGCTGGCAATAGCCAGCTTAGGGTGGCCACCACGCAAGAGGCGTCATCGGATTTTCTGGCTAGGTCTAACGCGATTTTTCCATGGTGAACACATTCGCCTATTTCATCGTTATTAAAGGCATCGGCGGCGGCACCATAATAGGCCCAACACAAAAGCTGCTGACTCTCCTGTTGACTGGCTTGTTGGCTGCTTCGTTGTATTTCCTGGTCCAGTTTTTTTGCCAACTGGCCATCACCATGAAAGCGAGCCATCTGGCTTTGTAAAACTTTAATACCTGTGGTTAATATTTCCAGATCGTCTTCGCCATCAAGCCCCATTTTCTTTATTTCTTGCAGGCGCACACTCTGACTGCCTTGCGAGTTGTGTTCAAAACTTTGCAGCGCCTGCTCAACATAATTTATGTAAATCTGTGTCTCTTCATAACGGTAAAAGTGTAAATAAATTGAGCCCTTTAAAATAGACAAGTGCGGCAGCTCTTTAATAATATGCACTGGAAATTCAGCCAGTCTTTTTAGGGCATGATCGTAATGAGCAACGTGTTTTGCCGATGGATATAAACAGCGCATAAGGTAAGCCGCATGGGTGTAATTTTGTAAATCAAGCGCCAAATCTAAGGCCTGATCGTAATTATTATTATTGGTAAACCAGTCACAAGCCCGTTGCTTAATAAGGGCCGACTCGGAACTTTTAAGCAACTGGGAATACAACCACTCTTGAAACAAACTGTGTATGCGATACCAGTTTTGCCTAGCGTCTAGAACTGTGACAAATAAACCGGATTCTAGCAGCTGCTGTATAAGCACCTGACTATTATTAGCTTGCCCACTCTTAGTTTGGAGAAGGAAATCACTTAGCTCTACATTGAAACTATCTACCACCGACACGGCCAATAGCAGTTGGCGCAGCTCTTCACTTAATTGTAAAAAAACTTCTTCAAATAAAAAACCGGATAAAAAATTATCTTTATGGAAACTGGCAGGGCTTTGGTGATTAAGGCTTTCAATATCTCCATTGGATTTAAGCGCTAAACCTGCCAGTTGAATGGCCGCCGCCCAGCCTTCGGTTTTTTCAAATAAGCTGGATACTTGTTCTTTATTTAACTTAAGGGAAAGCCGGGTTTGTAAAAATGCTTCTATCTGGCTGGCATCAAAAGCCAGATCTTGGGTAAATAAGATATTAGCCTTTAGCTTGGAGCGGCGCGCCGGGATTTTTAAACTTGGTAAATTACGCGAGGTAATCACCACATGTATCCAGCTTGGTAAGTAATCTAAAAAGCGATTAAAGGAATCGAGTATCTTGGGGTCGTCTATGTGATGAAAATCATCAAATACCATGACCAGTTGTGCGGGTCGGCTATATTTTCGGGTGAATTTTTCCAGGGACTCAAGCAAGGTATCGGTAATAATAGAAAAATCTTCGATGTAACTATTTTGTAAAAACAGCTCTGCTTTTTCACTGATGCCTTCATCGATACGTTTTAATCCGGCACAAATGTACAACCAAAAAGAACTGGGCACATTATTTTTATCGTCGATGGAAAACCAACAACAACTGTGTCGACTGTGATTAATCCAATCTACTACTAGGCTGGTTTTTCCGTAGCCTGAAGGGGCTGTGATGACCGTGAGGTTGTGCTGGCTGTAGTCATTTAAGCGGGAAATAAGCGCTTGCCGACTCAATAGAGAGTCGGCATTGGGCATAGAAAGCTTGCTTTGCAGTACTGGCAGGTTCATCCGTAAATTTACTTTTATTCCTAAAACGTCACGCTAGCTTATCACAGTTGGTTATTTATTCTCCCATGACCAGATTAACGACTGTTCGTTTTACGCTACTACTCACCCATGACTCCAGGCACTCCATAATATTGACTATTGGTAATCCAGAAAACAGGATTGCCATTGCCGCCTATCTCGGCGGTTTTCACATGGTAATGGTAAATACCATTTTCAAAGTCTGCGGTGCAATGGCTGTGGCCGTTGTAGCCATCAATGGTGCTGGCGTTCACGGCTGCGCCAGTGCAGTCGGTTTCGTTAGTGCCCACCGGGCCATACACGGGGAAACCATCTACCAAAAAGCCAATTAACAGGCCGGCGTTATTACCTGAATCTTCCAGCCACTGATAAGTGGTGCCATCGACGGTTTTATCCACTGAAGTTACATCGCCACCCAAATCACGAATTAAACACACTGGGTCCACATGGTAGTGGTACACCCCTTGTTGCTGCGGGTGCCCTGAGCATTGGTCAAAAGTGAAAAGCTCTTCGGTAATTTCATCCCCTGGGGCAGCATTTTCATTGAAAAATGAAACACCATTAATGGCTAAACCTATGGTGGCGTAAGGGGTATCGGTTTTATTGGTGGCGGCGGTGGGAGTAATGGGCATTTTCATTACCAATACCAGTTCTTCGATCATGTTGCCGCCTGCCGAGCCTAAACGTTGGGAGCCATCGTAAATGGCGTCATATTTGTGAGCATTGGTTTCATAATCAAAGGCTTCATGGTGATGATTGGATTCATCAAAATACACCGACTCATGCTCGGGTTGATTAGTGGTTTCCACCACCATGTAATCGGCTTTGCCGTCGCCATCAGTATCCTCTGTGCATACGTACACAGTGTATTCACTGTTGGTGGTTGTGTATTTTTCTACGGCAGTTAAATAATCACTTGGAATGTTGGCAAGGTCACTACCCGATGTACAAACACTGGCGGCATTGGTGGCGGCCCCCATTTCGGCCGGGCCGGTGCAGGCCAACATTAGGGCAACCGTTGAAAAAAGTGTGGCACCGCTTATTAACTGAATTTTTTTCATAGATCCTCCGACCCTCAGCTGCAATAAATGAGCAGCACAATAAAAATGAATGACCTGGGTTTGGCACCCTTGAGTCTTTAAAACCAGTTAATCATTAAAGTGTGCAATTAATATGGAGGGAATAGTCGAAGGCGGGGGAATAAAAAAACGGCCTTACTGGACGAGGGTAAGGCCGTTGAAGGACTAGTAAATAGCCTTCAAGCTTATTCAACAACATAAATGTGTAAACATTGTGAAATTAGAAAACACGAGTATAAAAAGCCATTGATACAAGGCTAAATATCCAAACTTAATTATAAAAACTTAATTATAAAGAGTGCAGGCATAAAAAAGGCCTTGCGGGACGAAGGCAAGGCCAAATAAGGGTGCGTTAAAATACTGTATTTTTATTACAGTTTTATGAAAGCAGTTTCGGTTTCATCATCCTTAAATCTCACAATACTGCTTTTTATTGGGCGTGGGTTCAGCCCATAGTTGCTTATCTCCCCAGACTCGCAATTCATTTTTTGGTTAGAGACTATCTTTGCATTACCCCAGGTTCTCCGTTGCATTCCATAAGTAAGGGCTACTGGTTATCCAGAATACCGATTCATGGGTTCCACTGAAATATCTGCGCGGTTCATAAACTGCACTATCTTTGCATTACTCCAGGTTCTCCAAAATACTGGGCGTTAGTAATCCAGAAAACCGATTCATGGGTGCCGCCTATCTCTGCGGTTTTTACATGGTAATGATAAATGGCTTCATCAAATTCTGCGGTGCAATGACTGTGTCCATTGTAGCCATCTATGCTGGTGGCACTGATGGCTGCGCCATTGCAATCGGTTTCGCTGGAACCCACTGGGCCATACACGGGAAAACCATCTACCAAAAAGCCAATTAACAAACCGGCATTGGTGCCCGGGTCTTCAATCCAGTTATAAGTGGTGCCCGATTCGGTGTGGGACACTTCGGTTACGTCACCGCCTAAATCACGAATTAAACACACTGGGTCTACGTGATAGTGATAAAGCCCGCTGCCCTGAGGGTGCCCCGAGCATTGATCAAAAGTGAATAGCTCTTCGGTAATGTCATCACCCGGTGCCGCGTTTTCATTAAAGAAAGACACACCGTTAATGGCCAGGCCTATGGTGCCGTAGGGGGTATCGGTTTTATTAGTGGCCTCCTGTGGATTAATGGGCATTTTCATTACTACGGTTTGCTCTTCGATCATATTTTGCCCGGCAGGCCCAGTGCGCTGGCTGCCATCGTGAACCGCATCGTATTTATATTTATTGGTGTCGAAGTCGAAATCTTCATGGTGATGATTATCATCGGCAAAATAATAAGATTCATGCTCGGGCTGATTAGTGCTTTCCACCACCATGTAATCGGCCTCGCCATCACCATTGGTATCCTGGGTACACACATACACTATGTATTCACTGTTGGTGGTGGTGTATTTCTCCAAAGCATTAACGTAAGTGGCGGGAATATCCCCTAGGTCTGAGCCTGTGGTGCAGACAGTGGCATCTATTACCTCTTCTTCATCTGCGCTGTCATCTGTAGAGCCACCATCTGTAGAGCCATCATCTGTAGAGCCATCATCTGTGGAGCCGTCATCTGTGGAGCCGTCATCTGTGGAGCCGTCATCTGTAGAGCCGTCATCAGTAGAGCCGTCATCAGTTGATCCGTCATCTGTGGAGCCATCATCTGTGGAGCCATCATCTGTGGATTCATCATCTGTAGAGCCATCATTTGTACTGCTGTCGTCTGCACTACCATCATCATCAGTGGCGGCATCTTCCACATTTTCTGCGGCCTCGGTGGCACTGTCTTCATCTACTTGAGTAATGCCTTCTCCGGCACCGCAGGCACTTAACATTATTGTGGTAAGAGCAATTAATAATAATTTTTCCATGAGTACCTCTAATGCATGAAAAGCAGGTTTTATTCAATTTGTATTAAGCCCTAAAACTACTGACAAAATATGCAAGAAATAAGGCTTTTGGCGGGCAGAGTTCACACTTAGAGTTAAAAAGGGACAAAACCATTAGAACAATTCGCTTAAAAAATACTCAGCTTTAAGCCAATAGCGGCTCTGCTTGCTGAATCTGCCCGGCCTAATGTGTTAATACTCTAACAATTGAAATCAACATTAAATTTGGCAGCTGGCCTGTGGCTAATTAATCCACTCCAAAGCCATCACAAAATGAAAAGAGAACACCATGGACATTAACTGGGAAGTGCCCCAACCCCATACTCTAAAAATAAACGTTTCAAGTGAACATATCGATGTATTAGGTCATGTGAATAACTGTGAATATTTAAAATGGATGGAGCAGGTAGCCTGGTCCCATTGTGAAAAGCTTAATATGACGTTTCCTGTGTGGCAAAAACTGGGTTACGCCTGGGTGGCGCGACATACCGAAATAGATTATTTATTGCCGGCATTTGAGAGTGATGGGGTAGTGGCGGCCACCTGGATTAGTGAAAATGACAAACGCATCTCCATGAAGCGTGAGTATCAGTTTGCACGGGAGTCCGATAGCAAAACACTAATACGCGGTTTTACCCGATGGGTATGTGTGAACCTACAAACGGGTAAAGCTTGTCGCATGCCAAAAGAGTTTGCTGAAAGTTTTGATGTGGATATTGAAACCGCCGGATAAGCCAAATCAATGAAGCGACTCTAATATGGCAGTTTGCACGGGAGTCCGATGGCAAAACATTAATCCGCAGTTTTACCCGCTGGGTGTGTGTGAACCTACAAACGGGTAAAGCTTGTCGCATGCCAAAAGAGTTTGCTGAAAGTTTTGATGTGGATATTGAAATAAACGAATAACTGTAAAACAGAGGCTAAATATTCATTCAGCCTCTCCCTAACTTATTTTCACAGTTTTTTACTCTCGTGAATTAAACTCAATATAGGAATTGGGTGTATAGCCGGTTTCCATTTTGAAAAAACGTGAAAAATTACTCTGGCTACTAAAGCCTAACTTATGACTAATTTCCCCCTGGGTAAATTGCTTGGCCAGCAACCACTGCTGAGCCTTTTCTAATTTAAACGCTTTATTTATTTCATTAAAGTTAGTGCCATCTTTTCGTAACCTGCGTTGTAAGGTGCGCTCACTCATGGCCATTTTTTTTGCCACCTCAATCATTTTCACATTTTGCTCTTCAAACAAGGACTCCATAATATCAATTACTTGTTCGGTTAAACTTAGGTGGGCAATTTCTTTCAACGATTCATCAAGATAAGAATAAAGGTGATCGGCCAGGGCTGGATTTTTACTGTGGTCTTGAATACTAATATTTTTATCATCGTAAAGAATACTATTGTCTTCACAATTAAACTGTACTTCGCAGCCAAAATACTCGTTATAAACTTCGGCATCTTCAGGTTGTGGCCGACACATTTTCACACTAATGGGGTTTTGATAATTTTCTTTTAATACCGATTTGGCCAATTCAATTAAAGTGGTCAAACTAGCATCCATGGCATACATGCACACACCAGTACCTTGTGTGGGTAAAGATAACTTTAACAGCACCCCATTATCGGTATTCACATCTAACACTACACCAGTGGAAACCATTTTATAAAAAGCCGACAAACGCTCGGTTGCTTGCAGCAAGTCAACACTACTAACCGCCGCCAAAGTAAAAACAGCTGTGGCATTTTTTACAAAATGTTTTCCTA
>ERZ1027231.324-NODE-324-length-15610-cov-40.843073_pt1 | contig 15610 bp, 11 predicted proteins | sample MGYA00520866_ERZ1027231 | MGnify/ENA primary metagenome ERZ1027231 (study PRJEB33311, sample SAMEA4378411) | marine metagenome | biome: Marine biome; feature: Fjord; material: Water | collected 2014-07-20T08:00:00Z/2014-07-... | depth 75 m ...
GGTCAACGTGGCCAATGGTGCCAACGTTTACGTGGGTTTTATTACGTTCAAATTGTGCTTTTGCCATGATAGCGGCTCCTATATTTTAAAATTAATTAATATTCATTATTGCTTCAGTCACACTTGCTGGTGCTGCTGCATATTTTTCAAATTCCATACTGTAAGTCGCACGGCCTTGAGATGCTGAACGTACATCAGTTGCGTAACCAAACATCTCAGCCAATGGCACAGATGCATTGATAACCTTACCCGCTGGAATGTCTTCCATTCCCATAATGATGCCACGTCGACGATTCAAATCACCAACTACGTCACCCATATAATCTTCTGGAGTAACAACCTCAACCTTCATCATTGGTTCCATAAGGACAGGATCACCCTCTTGGCCCAATCTTTTAGTCGCTTGAGACGCAGCAATCTTAAATGCCATCTCGTTGGAGTCGACATCGTGGAACGAGCCATCAAACAAGGTTGCCTTTAGACCCAGCAAAGGATATCCAGCAAGAATACCGTTTTGCATCTGCTCAGCAACGCCCTTTTCAATCGCCGGAATATATTCACGAGGAATAGTACCGCCAGCAATCTCATTCACGAACTCTAGCCCCTCGTCATCACCTTGAACAGGTTCAAAGCGAATAACAACATGACCGTATTGCCCGCGACCACCTGATTGCTTAGCAAACTTGTGATTGACTTCAACAGTAGAGGAGATTTTCTCGCGATAAGCCACTTGTGGCTTACCAACATTACACTCAACACCGAACTCACGGCGCATTCGATCAACAATGATGTCGAGGTGAAGCTCGCCCATACCAGAAATAATCGTCTGACCAGTCTCTTCGTCTGTTTCCACACGGAAAGATGGATCTTCAGCCGCTAGTTTACCTAGCGCAACACCCATTTTTTCTTGGTCAGGTTGTGATCTTGGCTCAACTGCGATCGAAATAACAGGCTCAGGGAATTCCATACGCTCAAGCGTAATAATGGATTTCATATCGCACAAAGTATCACCGGTAGTGACATCCTTCATGCCGATAGCTGCAGCAATATCTCCCGCACGGATCTCTTTGATCTCCTCACGGTCGTTTGCATGCATCTGAACCATACGCCCAATACGCTCACGGCGACCCTTAACCGGGTTATATACACCATCACCCTGACAAACAACGCCAGAGTAAACACGCATAAAGGTCAAAGTACCTACGAACGGATCGGTTGCAATTTTGAATGCTAAAGCAGCGAAAGGTGCATCATCATCGGCAGGACGAGTTGCGACTGTTTCGTCCTTGTCATCCAATATACCTTCAATAGCTTTTACATCGAGTGGTGATGGCAAATATTCGATTACAGAATCCAATACCGCCTGCACGCCTTTATTTTTAAAGGCAGACCCACAAGATACAAGAACGATTTCGCCCGCTAGAGTTAGCTGGCGCAATGCACTCTTTAATTCTTCTTCCGATAGATCACCCTCTTCGAGGTATTTTTCCATCAATTCATCAGACGCTTCAGCCGCTGCATCCAGCAAATTTTCACGCCATTCATTTGCATCATCCACAAGATCAGCAGGAATCTCTTCGTATTTGAAGGTCATACCTTGATCTGCTTCATTCCACATAATGGCTTTCATTTTGACCAAATCAACCACGCCTTTGAAGTCATCTTCAGCGCCAATATTGATCTGCATCGGAACCGCATTAGCACCAAGACGATCTTTAAGCTGTTCAACAACCATAAAGAAGTCCGCACCCGTGCGATCCATTTTATTTACGAATACCATACGCGGTACTTCGTACTTATCAGCCTGCCGCCATACAGTCTCAGTCTGAGGCTGCACGCCGGAAGATCCGCAAAGAACAACCACTGCGCCATCAAGCACTCTCAACGAACGCTCTACTTCAATAGTGAAGTCAACGTGCCCAGGGGTATCGATAATATTGATGCGATGTTGATCAAACTGCTTCGACATTCCCGACCAAAAGCACGTAGTAGCAGCAGAAGTAATGGTAATACCACGCTCCTGCTCCTGCTCCATCCAGTCCATCGTTGCTGCACCATCGTGCACCTCACCAATCTTGTGAGATACACCAGTGTAGAACAATACACGTTCAGTCGTTGTTGTCTTACCAGCATCAACATGCGCAACAATACCAATGTTGCGATAGCGGGCGAGTTCAGTAGTACGGGCCACAGGGCTGTCCTTAAACTAATTAGAAACGGTAATGAGAGAAAGCTTTGTTAGCTTCTGCCATGCGGTGAACATCTTCACGTTTCTTAACAGCTGAACCTTTGCCTTCTGCTGCGTCAATCATCTCGTTAGCTAAGCGCTGAGCCATGGATTTTTCACCACGGGCACGAGCAGCATCAACCAACCAACGCATAGCAAGAGCCATACGACGTGAAGGACGAACTTCAACAGGTACTTGATAAGTAGCACCACCTACGCGGCGGCTTTTAACTTCGACAGCAGGCTGGATGCTTTCCAATGCCTTGTCAAAAATTTCCAGTGCGTTGTCATTGCCTTTTGCAGCAATACCATCAAGTGCACCATATACTACGCCTTCGGCGATAGATTTTTTACCACTAACCATTACGATATTAATGAATTTAGCTAGTGTTACATTACCAAACTTTGGATCTGGCAATATGTCGCGTTTTGCAGCGACGCGTCTTCTAGGCATGATAAGCCCTCATTTAATTAGGTCTTCAGGTCAGTCCGAGATCTTAACAATAGATTAAAATGACTCAGCCTTACTCTTATCTTAAATACTTCTCACATTAGTCAAAAAGACTAACTGAAACTTACTTAGGACGCTTCGCACCGTACTTAGAACGGCCTTGGCGACGATCAGAAACACCAGACGTATCCAATGCACCACGAACTGTGTGGTAACGAACACCCGGTAAATCTTTAACACGACCACCGCGGATTAATACCACGCTGTGCTCTTGCAAATTGTGACCTTCACCACCGATGTAGGAAGATACTTCAAAGCCATTGGTCAAACGTACACGACACACTTTACGAAGCGCTGAGTTAGGCTTCTTAGGTGTGGTGGTGTATACACGAGTACAAACACCACGACGTTGAGGACATGCTTGCAATGCACGTACGTCACTCTTCGCCACTTGACGCTTACGAGGCTTACGAACCAACTGGTTAATAGTAGCCATTTGTAAACTCCACTAGTTTATATATGTGCCAAGGACATCCTGGCGCATAAAAGGGGGCCGAGAGCATACTGCTCTAGCCATTCCACGTCAAGATCTATTGACTAGAAATCAACCGATTAAGGCATTTCTAGCCTCAGACCTTTCCGCATTCATTAAAAAAGGGAGATTGGTTACCCAACCTCCCTTTTTCGTTACGCAAATTACTAAAGCTTATTTATCACTAAAGGCTTCAGTTAAACGCGCTTCCACTTCATCAGCACTAGCGGACATGCCGCCAGCAGCTTTCAGTTTATCTGCTTCACGTATATCACGCTTACGCTTACGTTCTTTGTGGTAAGCCAAACCAGTACCAGCAGGAATTAAGCGACCAACAACTACGTTTTCTTTCAGACCACGTAGGCTATCAACTTTACCCGTTACCGAACCTTCAGTTAGTACACGAGTTGTTTCCTGGAACGATGCAGCCGAGATAAAGGATTCAGTTGCCAAAGATGCCTTCGTAATACCAAGTAGTACACGCTGACCTTTTGCAACAATCTTCTCTTCGCCATCTAATGCATCATTCTGCTCAAGGAAGGCAGTATGCTCAACCTGCTCGCCTGGAATGAAGGTAGAATCACCTGACTGATCGATTAATACCTTACGTAACATCTGACGTACAATAACTTCGATGTGCTTATCGTTAATACCAACGCCCTGCAGACGATATACTTCCTGCACTTCGTTAGTAATGTAAACGGCTAGCTCACCAATGCCTAGTAGACGTAGGATGTCATGTGGGTTCATCGGGCCATCAGAGATAACCTCACCCTTTTCAACTTTCTCGCCTTCAAATATGTTCAGGTGACGCCACTTAGGAATCAGCTCTTCATATACATCAGAGCCATCAGTTGGGGTAATAACAATACGCTTCTTACCCTTGGTTTCTTTACCGAAACTTACCGCACCAGAGATCTCAGCTAGAATTGCAGGTTCTTTAGGCTTACGCGCTTCGAACAAATCAGCAACTCGTGGCAGACCACCGGTAATATCTTTGTTACCAGAAGATTCTTGAGGAATACGGGCAATTGCATCACCAATACTCACTTCAGCACCATCTTCATGGTTAACCAAGGCGTTTGCAGGTAGTAAGTACTGCGCTGGTGTATTAGCACCAGGTAGCATTACATCTTCACCAGCAGCATCAACTAACTTCACCATTGGGCGAATGTCTTTACCAGCGGCTGGACGAACTGCAGGATCGATTACTTCAATGTTAGAAAGACCCGTTAACTCATCAACCTGACGGTTGATAGTAATACCTTCTTCCATACCGATGAACTGAATGCGACCCTTCACCTCAGTAATAATTGGGTGGGTGTGTGGATCCCAGCTTGCCACTTTCTGACCAGCTTCAACCGCTTCACCATCTTTCAATGAAATCACAGCACCGTAAGGAAGCTTATAAAGCTCGCGCTCACGACCGTGCTCATCGGCAAGAGTAATCGAACCAGAACGAGACACAGCAACTAGCTCGCCTGTTTCTTTTGTTACAGTCTTCATGTTGTGAAGACGAACAGTACCCTTGTTCTTAACTTGTACGCTATCAGCAGCAGATTGACGAGATGCAGCACCACCAATGTGGAATGTACGCATTGTCAACTGTGTACCCGGCTCACCGATCGACTGTGCGGCGATAACACCTACAGCTTCACCAGCGTTAACCAAGTGACCACGACCTAGATCACGACCATAACAGCTTGCGCAAATACCCTGACGGGTCTCACACGTAATGGCAGAACGAACGTATACTTCGTCGATCCCCATTGATTCAATTTTTTCTACCCACTGCTCATCGATTAAAGTACCACGAGCTACAGCAAGTTCTTCTTCAGCGCCTGGCTTGAATACGTCTTTAGCAACAGTACGACCCAAGATACGAGTTCCTAGTGGTACTACTACGTCGCCGCCTTCAATTAACGGTGTCATCTCAACGCCGTGCTCAGTGCCACAATCGTCTTCAGTAACAACCAAGTCCTGCGCAACGTCTACTAGACGACGCGTTAAGTAACCAGAGTTTGCTGTCTTCAATGCTGTATCGGCTAGACCTTTACGAGCACCGTGAGTCGAGGTGAAGTACTGCTGTACGTTCAAACCTTCACGGAAGTTAGCAACAATCGGCGTTTCAATAATCGAGCCATCTGGCTTAGCCATCAAACCACGCATACCGGCTAACTGACGAATCTGAGCTGGGCTACCACGAGCGCCAGAGTCAGCCATCATATAAACCGAGTTGAATGACTCTTGCTCGATATCCGTTGGGTTGCCGTCACGGTCAATAACCGGCTCAGTACCCAAGTTGTCCATCATCGCCTTCGCTACTAATTCGTTAGCGCGAGACCAAATATCAACAACCTTGTTGTACTTTTCGCCCTGGGTTACAAGACCAGAAGCAAACTGACTTTCAATTTCTTTTACTTCAGCATCTGCTTCACCAACGATGGTAGCTTTTGCATCAGGAATAACGAAATCGTTAACACCAATCGATACACCAGAAATCGTTGCATACTCAAAACCGGTATACATGATCTGATCAGCGAAGATAACAGTATCTTTCAAACCAACGCGACGATAAGCCGTGTTCAGTAAGTTGGAGATTGCTTTCTTCTTCATTGGCTGGTTAACCAAGTCGTAAGACAAACCTGTTGGCACAATGCGGAATAACAATGCACGACCGATTGTTGTATCAACAACCTTAGTCTCAGCAACACTATTACCTTCGTGATCGTTAACAACCTCTGTAATACGCACCTTAACTTTGGCTTGTAACTCAGCCATGCCGCTGCCATATGCACGCGTCACTTCGTCAAGGTTCGCCAAGAACATGCCTTCGCCTTTAGCGGCTACACGTTCACGAGTCATCCAGTAAAGACCCAATACAACGTCCTGGGAAGGAACGATAATTGGCTCACCGTTGGCTGGCGATAGTACGTTGTTCGTTGCCATCATCAAGGCACGAGCTTCAAGCTGAGCTTCAATTGTTAACGGTACGTGTACCGCCATTTGGTCACCATCGAAATCGGCGTTGTATGCCGCACAAACCAATGGGTGCAATTGAATCGCTTTACCTTCAATCAAGGTAGGCTCGAACGCTTGAATACCCAATCTGTGCAATGTTGGTGCACGGTTTAACATGATTGGGTGTTCGCGAATTACTTCAGCTAGGATATCCCAAACTTCAGCAGTTTCACGCTCAACCATCTTCTTAGCGGCTTTAATCGTAGTCGCTAGACCACGGTGCTCAAGCTTACTGAAGATGAATGGCTTAAATAATTCAAGTGCCATCTTCTTAGGAAGACCACACTGATGTAAACGTAACTTAGGTCCAACTGTAATTACAGAACGGCCTGAATAATCAACACGCTTACCTAGTAGATTCTGACGGAAACGACCCTGCTTACCCTTGATCATATCAGCAAGAGATTTCAAAGGACGCTTGTTAGAACCCGTAATAGCACGACCACGACGACCGTTATCTAACAACGCATCAACAGACTCTTGCAACATACGCTTTTCGTTACGCACGATGATGTCTGGAGCACTTAGCTCAAGAAGACGTTTTAAACGGTTGTTACGGTTAATCACTCGACGATACAAATCGTTCAAGTCAGAAGTCGCAAAACGGCCACCATCCAGCGGTACCAGCGGACGAAGATCCGGCGGAAGAACTGGTAGAACCGTCATAATCATCCACTGCGGGTTATTACCTGAGTTGTAGAATGCTTCTAACAACTTAAGACGCTTGGACAATTTCTTAATTTTGGTTTCAGAGTTCGTTGCAGGAATTTCTTCACGCAATGTCTGAATCTCTTCATCTAAAATGATGTGAGATAACAAGCCTTGAATCGCTTCAGCACCCATCTTAGCTTCAAATTCGTCGCCGAATTCTTCAATCGCTTCGTAGTACTGTTCGTCATTCAATAGCTGACCGACTTCAAGAGTCGTCATGCCAGGCTCTGTAACTACGAAAGATTCATAATAAAGAATACGTTCGATGTCACGTAACGTCATATCCAGCATCAAACCAATACGAGATGGTAATGATTTAAGGAACCAGATGTGGGCTACTGGGCTTGCTAGGTCGATGTGACCCATGCGATCACGACGAACTTTAGATTGTGTAACTTCTACGCCACACTTCTCACAAATTACGCCACGGTGCTTCAGACGCTTGTACTTACCGCACAAACATTCGAAGTCTTTAATAGGTCCGAAGATACGCGCACAAAACAAACCATCACGCTCAGGTTTGAATGTACGGTAGTTGATGGTCTCTGGCTTCTTAACTTCACCATAAGACCATGAACGGATCATATCTGGTGATGCTAGGCCAATACGGATCGCATCAAACTCGTCAGCATTCGACTGATTTCGAAGAAAATTAACTAAGTCTTTCATGTTCTTTTATTGCTCCGTTTGCAGTTAAGCGGCCAGTTTCCTAGCCGCCTGCACTGATACGATTACTCGTTAATTAACTCGATATCGATACCTAGCGAGCGAATCTCTTTAACTAATACGTTAAAGGATTCTGGCATGCCAGGCTCCATGCGATGATCGCCGTCTACGATGTTTTTATACATCTTAGTACGACCAGCAACGTCATCCGACTTCACAGTCAACATTTCTTGAAGAGTATAAGCAGCACCGTATGCTTCTAGTGCCCATACTTCCATCTCCCCGAAACGCTGGCCACCGAACTGAGCTTTACCACCAAGTGGTTGCTGAGTTACTAGGCTGTAAGAACCGGTAGAACGTGCGTGCATCTTATCGTCAACCAAGTGGTTTAACTTAAGCATGTACATATAACCAACGGTCACTGGACGATCGAAAGAGTTACCGGTACGACCATCAAACAAGGTCATTTGACCTGAATCAGGCTGATCGGCTAAGCGTAACATACGCTTGATTTCAACTTCTTTCGCACCATCGAATGCCTGTGTACCCATAGGTACACCGCCACGAAGGTTGTGAGAAAGCTCTAAAATCTCTTCATCGCTGAAGCTATCTAGATTTTCTTTGCTATACGTCGCATCACCGTTATAAATTTCTTCAAGCAGTGCACGGATGTCTGCCACAGCGCGCTGCTGCTTCAACATCTTGTCGATCTTTTCACCCAGACCTTTCGCCGCTAGACCCAAGTGAATTTCCATCACCTGACCAACGTTCATTCGCGAAGGTACACCTAGTGGGTTCAATACGATATCTACAGGGGTTCCCTCAGAATCGTATGGCATATCTTCAACCGGCATAACCGCTGAGATAACACCCTTGTTACCGTGACGCCCAGCCATTTTATCACCTGGCTGGATTTTCCGTTTAATCGCTAAGTAAACCTTAACAATTTTCAGAACGCCCGGGGCAAGATCATCACCGCTTTGCAGTTTGCGCTTTTTATCTTCGAACTTTTCGTCCAATTCAACAGCACGCTCTGCCAGCTGCTGCTCAGCTTGCTCAATTTGCTCTGCTAATCCTTCGTCTTGTGGACGAATACGGAACCAGTCATCAGCAACTAGAGTTTCTAAGTATTCAGCAGTTAACGTATCGCCTTTCGCTAGACCTGTTGCTGCGTTAACTTTGGCGCCAACTAGGGCACGCTGTAAACGCTCAAAGGTTGCGCCTTGAACAATACGTAATTCTTCATTCAAATCTTTGCGTACTTCGTCCAGCTGCATTTGCTCAATTTCACGAGCACGCTGGTCTTTTTCTACACCGTCGCGAGTGAAGACTTGTACGTCAATGATCGTACCCGTGGTGCCGGTCTTAACACGTAAAGAAGTATCTTTAACGTCTGAAGCCTTTTCACCAAAGATGGCACGTAATAGTTTTTCTTCTGGAGTAAGCTGAGTTTCACCTTTAGGTGTCACTTTACCTACTAGAATATCACCAGCTTTAACTTCAGCACCGATATATACGATACCCGACTCATCAAGCTTACCTAATGCAGACTCACCTACGTTTGGAATATCTGAAGTAACTTCTTCAGCTCCTAACTTAGTATCACGAGCAACACAGGTTAATTCCTGAATGTGAATCGTAGTTAGACGATCTTCCTGAGCAACTCGCTCTGAAAGTAAGATCGAATCTTCGAAGTTGTAACCATTCCACGGCATAAATGCGATGCGGAAGTTCTGACCAAGGGCTAGCTCACCTAAATCGATAGATGGACCGTCTGCCATGATGTCACCACGCACAACCATGTCACCGGCTTTAACAAGCGGCTTCTGGTTAATACAGGTGTTCTGGTTAGAACGTGTGTATTTGGTTAGGTTGTAGATATCCACACCTGCATCACCAGCAGGAGTTTCGTCGTCGTTTGCTTTCACAACGATGCGGCTTGCGTCTACAGACTCAATCACACCACCACGAGTAGCAACCGCACAAACACCAGAATCACGAGCAACTGCGCTCTCAATACCAGTACCTACAAGAGGCTTCTGAGCAATTAACGTCGGCACAGCCTGACGTTGCATGTTCGATCCCATCAATGCTCGGTTAGCATCATCGTGCTCTAAGAACGGAATCAAGGAAGCAGCGATGGAAACCATCTGCTGTGCCGAAACATCCATTAATGTTACCGAAGCTGGTGACATCATGGTGGATTCATTCTTATGACGAACAGGAATCAAGTCGCCCAATAAATTCTTACTCTCATCAACCGGTACAGAAGCCTGAGCAATTACATGATCAGCCTCTTCGATTGCAGAGATGTAAATCACTTCATCACTTACTAAGCCATCTTTAACAATACGGAAAGGTGTTTCTAAGAAACCGTAGTTGTTAGTACGAGCGTAAGTAGCCAATGAGTTGATTAGACCAATGTTTGGTCCTTCAGGTGTTTCAATCGGACATACACGACCATAGTGAGTCGCGTGAACATCTCGCACCTCAAAACCAGCACGTTCACGAGTCAAACCACCTGGGCCTAATGCAGAAATACGACGCTTGTGCGTCACTTCTGATAGCGGGTTGTTTTGATCCATAAACTGAGACAACTGCGAAGAGCCAAAGAACTCTTTCATTGCTGCTGCAACAGGTTTTGCGTTAATCAAATCTTGTGGCATTAAGCCTTCAGATTCTGCCATTGATAAACGTTCACGAACGGCACGCTCAACACGTACAAGACCAACACGGAATTGGTTCTCTGCCATTTCACCAACAGAACGAATACGTCGGTTACCCAAGTGGTCGATATCGTCCACTTCACCCTGACCATTACGAATGCTGATCAGTGTTTGAAGTACCGCAATGATGTCATCTTTGCCTAATGTACCAGCACCTGTCGTTTCTTCACGACCGATACGGCGGTTGAACTTCATACGGCCTACAGAAGATAGATCGTAACGCTCTTCAGAGAAGAACAAGTTCTCAAATAAGGCTTCTGCTGATTCTTTCGTTGGTGGCTCACCCGGGCGCATCATACGATAGATTTCAACAAGGGCTTCTAAACGATTACGAGTTGGATCGATACGCAAGGTATCTGAAATAAATGACCCACAATCCAATTCGTTGGTATAAATTGTTTCGAAGGTTTCAATACCTGCTGCACGTAGAGCTTCTAGAATTTCTTCAGATAGTTCTGCGTTACATTCTGCAATGACTTCGCCTGTTGCTGCATCAATGATGTCTTTCGCAAGTGCTTTGCCATACAAGTATTCAGACGGTACAGGAAGTTCTTCCACGCCGGCTTTTTCTAATTGACGAATGTGACGTGCCGTAATACGACGCCCACTTTCAACAATTACATTGCCTTCACCATCTTTAATATCGAACGCCGCTGTTTCGCCACGCAAACGCGCAGGAATCAACTTAAGCTTAGCTTCTTCGGCCGATAGGTTGTACGTGTCGTTTTCATAGAACATTTCCAACACTTCTTGAGTGCTGTAATGCAATGCGCGCAACAAGATAGTTGCAGGCAATTTACGACGACGGTCAATACGTACGTATACAAGGTCTTTTGGATCGAATTCAAAATCCAACCAAGAACCACGGTAAGGAATAACACGGGCGTTGTATAACAACTTGCCAGATGAATGCGTCTTACCTTTGTCGTGATCATAGAACACGCCAGGGGAACGGTGTAATTGAGATACGATTACACGCTCAGTACCATTAATGATAAAGGTACCGTTGTCAGTCATCAGAGGCATTTCGCCCATGTAGACTTCCTGTTCCTTAATATCTTTAATAGCTTTTGTTGAAGAGTCTTTATCATAAATGATCAAGCGTACTTTAACGCGCAAAGGCGCTGCAAAAGTAACGCCACGCGACATACATTCTTTTTCATCGAATGTCGGCGTGCCTAAGCGGTAGCTCACATATTCTAATGCCGCACTACCCGAATAACTTACGATCGGGAATACAGATCTAAATGCTGCATTAAGACCAATATCATCAGAGCCATCTTGTTGAACTAACGACAAGAACTTGCGATATGAATCGATTTGGATTGCCAATAAAAAAGGCACGTCCATCACGGTTGGTAATTTTCCGAAATCCTTACGGATTCGTTTCTTCTCAGTATATGAGTAAGCCATCAGTTATCCCCAGACTGTCCGCTCAATGGGTTTTTATACCCATGATCAAGGATATATCCATGTGATTTGTATCACAGCAGCCCGAAGGCCATTAACTTTCTTCCAAAACGCGAAAAAGGCCGACAGGAAAACCCGTCAGCCATTCTCTACTATCCAACTCTATAGAGAGTTAAATAGCATTGCAACAAGTTGAAATTACTTAACTTCAACAAGTGCGCCGGCTTCTTCAAGCGCAGCTTTAGTTTCTTCAGCTTCTTCTTTAGATACGCCTTCCTTAATTGGAGCAGGAGTACCTTCAACAAGGCCTTTAGCTTCTTTCAGGCCTAGACCTGTGATGCCACGAACAGCCTTGATTACAGCAACTTTCTTATCGCCAGCGCCAGTCAAGATAACATCAAACTCAGTTTGAGCTTCAGCAGCACCAGCGTCGCCGCCAGCAGCAGGACCAGCCGCAGCAGCTGCTGCAGTTACGCCAAATTTTTCTTCCATTGCTTCAATTAATACAACAACGTCTGATACAGACATTTCAGCGATGGCATTAAGGATATCTTCTTGAGATACAGACATGAGTCTATTCCTATCAATACTGGGCTTGTGCCCAATTAATCTTTTATAAACGGCTTAATTAGTTTTTGCTTAGCAAAGAACTATATTAAGCAGCTTGCTCTTCTTTCTGATCGCGAACGGCCGCAATAGTGCGAACCAATTTGCCAGCAGCTGCTTCTTTAATCGTGCCCATAAGCATAGAGATTGCTTCGTCATAAGTAGGCAATGTTGCCAACTTAGCGATATCAGTCACTTGGCCTTCGAAGGCAGCGGCTTTCAACTCAAATTTTTCATTTGCTTTAGCGAACTTACTCAAGATGCGGGCAGCCGCACCTGGATGTTCGTTAGAAAATGCAATTAAAGTTGGGCCAACAAAGGTGTCTGTTAGACACTCAAAGTCTGTACCTTCTACTGCGCGTCGAGCTAATGTGTTACGTACGACTTTAATCCATACGCCGGCATCACGAGCTTCTTTACGCAGAGCAGTCATAGCTTCAACGGTTACGCCGCGAGAATCCGCAACAACACCAGATAAAGCTTCTTTAGCAGCAGTCTGGACTTCAGCAACGATCGCTTGTTTTTCTACAAGTCCTAAAGCCACAATGAACTCCTAACTTTCAATGAACCCCGAAGGGTTCTTTTAATTCGGTGGGTTGTTAATAACAAGCAAGCTTGAAATCAACAGGGGCCACACCATTTGCGTAGGCGGTAATTAAGCAAATGACTCTCTGCAGAGCATCTAGCCATTTGCACCTACGGTCTTTAATGGCTCGAACAAGTAAACCTGCTCGAACCCCAAAGAATTAGATGGATAACGCGCCGAAATCGACTGTTAAACCAGGACCCATAGTCGTAGACAGAGTCACTTTCTTCAAATAAGCACCCTTGGCAGAAGAAGGCTTAGCTTTCTTCAAATCAACCAATAGAGCTTCTAAATTATCTTTGATTTTATCTACAGTGAAATCAGCTTTGCCGATTGTGCTGTGGATAATACCATTCTTGTCATTTCTGTAACGAATCTGACCAGCTTTTGCATTCTTAACTGCAGTAGCAACATCAGGAGTCACAGTGCCAACCTTAGGGTTAGGCATAAGTCCACGAGGACCTAGAACCTGACCAAGCTGACCAACAACACGCATAGCGTCTGGAGATGCGATTACAACGTCAAAATTAAGGTCGCCGCCTTTCATTTGAGCTGCTAGCTCGTCCATACCTACAACATCTGCACCGGCTTCAAGTGCTTTTTCAGCATTTGCGCCCTGAGTGAAAACTGCAACACGTACAGTTTTACCAGTACCGTGTGGTAGCACAGTAGAGCTACGAACGTTCTGATCAGATTTACGTGCATCGATACCTAAATTTACTGCAACATCTAGTGCTTCAGTAAATTTAACGTTTGATACTTCGCTTAACAATGCAACAGCTTCTTCTACAGAATAAACCTTGCCCGCTTCAACTTTCTCAGCGATTTGCTTTTGACGCTTAGATAACTTAGCCATTATTCAACACCTTCCACATTAATGCCCATGGAACGAGCAGAACCCGCGATTGTGCGAACAGCTGCATCTAGATCCGCTGCAGTTAAGTCAGCTTCTTTTGTTTTAGCAATCTCTTCCAACTGAGCGCGAGTAACAACGCTACCTACCTTCTCAGTGTTTGGACGACCAGAACCAGACTTAATACCTGCAGCCTTCTTTAATAAGAAAGAAGCTGGCGGAGTCTTAACTTCAAATGTGAAGCTACGATCGCTGTATACAGAAATAACTACTGGAATTGGTGCACCAGCTTCCAAGCTCTGAGTTTGAGCATTGAACGCCTTACAGAATTCCATGATGTTTAGACCGTGTTGTCCTAATGCAGGACCAACAGGTGGACTTGGATTTGCTTTACCAGCTGCAACTTGCAACTTGATATAAGCTTCAACTTTCTTAGCCATATCTTACTCCGATTGGGTATAACGCTAGCTTAACTAGCTTCCCGATTAAACAAGCCCCGATAAATCGAGGCTAAAAAAATTATACTGCTTTTTCGACCTGGATAAATTCAAGCTCAACAGGGGTATTACGACCAAAGATCGTTACCGCTACCTTCAAGCGAGATTTAGCATAGTCAACCGTCTCAACAACACCATTGAAATCTGCAAACGGACCATCAATAACACGAATAATTTCGCCTGGCTCGTAAACTGTCTTCTGTGTTGGAGACTCAGCACCATCTTGTACACGCTGCAAGATAGCATCTGCTTCTTTAGTTGTAATAGGAGCAGGCTTAGAAGCCGTACCACCAATAAAACCTAAAACACGCGGAGTCTGCTTAACCAGATGCCACGTTTCATCATTCATTTCCATCTCTACCAGCACATAGCCTGGGTAGAATTTGCGCTCACTTTTACGTTTTTTGCCATCGCGCATTTCGATGACTTCTTCAGTTGGCACTAATATCTCGCCAAACTGATCTTGCATATCATGCAATTCGATTCTTTCGTTCAAGCCACTCAGAACACGTTTTTCGTAACCTGAATAGGCGTGAACTACATACCAACGCTTTGACATTATGATTCCTCAGCCTAGCCTAATAATAAAGAGATTAACCAGCTGAGTAGTGAGTCAACACCCCACAATACTAGTGACATTAGAATAACAACAATAACCACAATCATCGTAGTTTGTGTTGTCTCTGGACGAGTTGGCCAGACAACCTTACGGCGCTCTACATTAGCTTCTTTTAGAAACTGTAAAAAAGTTTTGCCTTGGCTTGTTACTGAGGCGATTCCCGCACTCACCAGCATAAGAACAACCACACCCAATACACGGTATAGAAGTGGCTCATTGGCATACATGTAATTACCAACGACCGCTGCAGCCAAAAAGGCGATTGCCAAAATCCATTTTACAATATCTAGTGGCGACTTTTGCGTATTACTATCTGCACTCATTATGCTTTCCCTAAAGCCAAAAATGGCAGCCGAAGCTACCATTTAAGAATTTGGCAGGCCACGAGGGACTCGAACCCCCAACATTCGGTTTTGGAGACCGACGCTCTACCAGTTGAACTAGTGGCCTTTATTTGGTTTAGGGCGCAGAAAGATACAGCACCCCAATCGCTTAATCAAGTATTAATTTGATTAATCTCGGTTTTTAACTACCGCACCCTTATGGGCGCGGCAATTATGCCACTACTGGCTTGTTAAGCAACCATTTATTGATAATTACTTTGCAATTAAGCGATTACTTTACCAACAACACCAGCACCAACAGTACGGCCACCTTCACGGATAGCGAAACGTAGACCTTCATCCATCGCGATTGGTGCGATTA
>ERZ1027231.327-NODE-327-length-15566-cov-17.711044_pt1 | contig 15566 bp, 9 predicted proteins | sample MGYA00520866_ERZ1027231 | MGnify/ENA primary metagenome ERZ1027231 (study PRJEB33311, sample SAMEA4378411) | marine metagenome | biome: Marine biome; feature: Fjord; material: Water | collected 2014-07-20T08:00:00Z/2014-07-... | depth 75 m ...
GCACCTTAATCATCTAGCATCCAAACTAATCACTTAAAATAAGCCGAGCATATTAAATCGCGCTTCAAATTTAATAAAGTACTCTTAGTTAATAAATTAAAAGACCCAACGGCTCCGCTTTAGTTTTACCTGCGCCTTTAACATTAGGAACGCTCTATAAACAGTCACTCAACTTGCCAATTATTTAATTAGGTAAAAAGAAAACATTGAATTAATATTTTCCAATAGGTTTTAAAATTACGATTAGATTTAAGAGATTTCAGGGAGAATTGAAAATAAAGCACCAGTAGATTTAAAACCCCCAAGGTGGAGAACCTCCTTGGGGGTTAAATAATTCGAAATTCCTTATTGATTCATGTTCCGAAGGTGTTCGTTTGTTTCCAGACGGAAGGCAGACAAACGATCATATATTGGGATACGGCTACGGCTAACAGAGCCCAGTGGCTTGAAGCCATCGGCGTTACGACCGTTGTTGTTACGCATTTCATCACAGGCCAAAGAAGAAATTTCAGTACCTGGAGCCAACTGAGGAATCTCAATGGAAGCCACTTTCACACGCTCAAGCACTTGTGAAGACTTTTCATCCCAGGTTGTAATCAGAGTTTCAATAGCATCTCGATCGGAAATATCAGTGGGACGAGCCACAACATTTAAATCAAAACAGGCCGAACCAGCACCCAGCACCCGTTGAATATTATTTTCAAGACCATCACTGTCAGCCGCTTCTGCTGCGGTAAATGATTTATCTTCACTGTTAACTTCGCTACAGGTTGCAGGAGAAACTTCATATTTAAAAACGATATCCTCATAGGCGTAAGGCGTTACGCTGAAGTAGTCGAAATCAAATGACGATTTGATTGGACTATCCGCAAACCCTTCTTGAAAGCGCATGATAGAGGCGACTGTTTCAGGCAGATCAAGCAGGTTGAAGTCAGATTCAATTAGGCACTGGGTTGATTTAGCAAGCTGGTAAGCAAAGTCAAATAGAGGCCCTAGTGGGGATTGATTGTCTGGATCAGGGACGATGCTTAAGCAATTACGGGTACGACCTACTTTGATCAGGTTGGAAAATTGTTCAACGTTATCAGTAGGAAAGTGGGGCTCGGTCTGCATCACGAAGTCGTGAGTCTGATCCCCCATCAACACCTTAACGGCGGCACCTCGAACCCCGTTAACAGCATCACTGCCTGGAGTCGGGTTAGAGCTTGAGAAACGTACGATGGCGTCATGTTGTATGTTAGCGTTACCCAAGAAACCGGATGGAAAAAAGTCGTTATCCTCAACCGTGAAGGATGCATTGACACATTGGTGTGCCTTAGGGTGAGCATCCCGCAAGACATAGTAGTCTTGGCGCCCACTAGTAATTTCTTCGCTCATGTTAGTGAGCAATGCCGGGCTATCGTCAACAACGTATGTACCTAACTGGAGCTTACCTAGCTGGCCGATAATATCTCTCACTGCTTCCAACTCAGCTTCTTTGCTGTCATTAAGCCAACTTTCACCCAGGTCTTCACGGATGGTTAAGTCACTTCCTGTGATAGACGCTACTTTATCTTGCACATATAAAGCATCGAGTGTGTCTCGCAGCTCTGCTTGTTCAACCGTGGCAAAGCTGGCCTGCGCCGCCAGCAGCAGTGTGCCGCTGGCGACTAAGTTTGAGAGTTTCATTAAATAATCCTTCAAGTCGGTTAGTTTATTGGCTTATTGATTTTCTATTATTAGTTTTATTTTGACTGCATCACTATGCTGGTGCATTTAAATGGCAGTTTAATGACAGGCTAAATACCACCTGTTTAATTTTAAAATATAATTTTATTTTTTTATGAGATTGTAGAGCTGCCTAATAATTAAAATTTAATTTCCTAGTACTTTTGTCGAATTCATTATTCAGAAGCACACTATTTCCGAATACATCCAATCTTATTATCGCCCCCAAAATAAACAGGCACTTTGAATGCCTATTCTTTTAGCGGGTGGCACGATGCCAGAAAGACCCGGAAAATAAAACCACTTATTATATAAAATTAAATAATTTTACTATTATTTTTAAAAAACATGAAGCAAGCACGATTATGGCGGCAAGTACCTAGCTCGAAGTAATGACGTATGCGTTAAAACTATAAAACTAAGAAAATGAAGTTTGAAATAAAATTAAGACTTTAGAATTAGCACCAATATATTCAGCATTCCAAGCCAGATAACACATCTAAATAAAAAAGGCCTTTCGCATCAGGAACTACCAAACCAACAAATTTAAATTTAGAACAGCCGAAACATCTACATAAGACTCGAACAAATTAAAATAATTTTTGTTGTTATTTACAACGTATAGAAAATTTAAAGCTCTGAATTCAATTAGCTAAGAAGGCGCTCCAACTATCGTGCCCTACCTGAGCTATCGATTGAGAAAAAGGACCCATTAAACTAATAGTAAATAGCGAGGCCAATTCCTAAGATTTTTACAAATAGTAAAATATTATCCCCCCACAACTAATAAAATCTAACCAGACTTAACACGCCACCCAAGTTCAAAGCATTAATTTGGTAAAATCACATTCCAATAAATTTCTATTGGCAACCGGAATTTCATTAATTTTTAGTATCAATACAGGACAGATTTTTAATCTGACGACTAACTCATAACATTCTAATTAAACAGTTTTATTTCATTCCACTCTCTGGCATCGTCCCTCCTATATTTAATTGCCCACAACTTGTTTGTCAGCAATCAAAGCATGACTTATAAACCGTAAACGAGATTCAATTTTCAAAAAGGATATTGTATGAACCTCTCAAAGATAGTTGCCAGTACCACCCTAGTGCTGGCCTCCCAAATTAGCCTTGCCGACATTACTCAAACTGAACTTAGGCAAGAGCTTGATAGCTTATTCCTGCAAGACAAAATCTATCGTATAACTGAAGACGATTTAACCATTCGTGAAGATCTAGGAGAGTCCTGGATTAATAACGATAAACAGCACGAAATGGAAGTTATTCAACAAGCGGTGAATCAACTGGGTAAGTTAATGCTGGGCACCTATGTAATTGATGACAGCTCTGTATTAATAACATCACTGGATGAAGAAATTAACGATGGCACTCAACAGTATCGAATCTTAAGAGATGCCCATCCCAAGGGACACCAGTGTGCAAACGCTTCATTTAAAATTAAAGAAAATAGCGTATTCCCTGCCGGATCCTTTTTAGGAAGCCCTGCCAGCCATGATGCAGTAATACGTTTTTCAAGCGCATCCAATACTCCTCAGCAGGATTCAATTAAGGATGTTCGTGGTGGTGCTATAAAGGTAAGCTCTACTGAACACACTCAAGATTTTGTCATGCTTTCTTCACAGACTTTTCCCACCGATAACGCCGAGCAATTCACCAATCTGGTTAAGGTGGCTCGGGTAGCGAACTGCATCAACATCATCCCCAACAATCAAGATAGCAGTGATGGTTTTTTAAGCTCCATATTTGGCCCTATTTATGATTTTAACCAACGAGTTCTGGCGGTGGCTCAGTGTGTAAATGATTCTTCGCTCTCCATTTTCGAATTACCCGAAATTATTGGCGCGGGCATTCGTTTTGTTAACCTGCAAAATGAAAGTGAAATTGAGTCCGCATTCCATAAATCTTTCTTTGGGGTGGCACCTTATGCCTTTAACGATACGGTTTTTAAATTTGAGATGAGCCCATCACTATGCAGTGATATCAATATCGAAGATTTGGCACTCAGTACGCAGGAGGCTTCTCAAAATAAAGGACTTGAAAATAACATCAAACGTGTATTGGCAGCAGGCACTGCCTGTTATGACTTAAATGTCATCACTCGACCCAATGAACTAAGCGATGCTCAAGCCATAGAGACCCATACCAAAACCTGGGATGAAATGGCCCAGCGCAGCCTTGAAAGAATAAAGATTGCCAGCCTTGAGATAAATCAAACTGAACAAGGAAACCAGGTCACACCCTTAGATTGTGATGAAATGCAATTTAACCCTGAGAATACAGAAGACGGTATCAAGCCTTTGGGATCCCTCAATCGAGCCAGGGCCATTGTTTATAAATCCCTTTCGGACTTCCGTAAAGAAACCAACGAATACCTGCGGGCACAATAACCAGAGAGTAAGCCAGTAAACATAAACAGCTCACGGGCATAATTTTAATGAAACTTCGGTGCCCGTGAAATATATTTATACCAGCAGCAATCATTTACTAGCCAAGTATTGTTCAATCGATGTATGTACCTGCTGCAGATGATTACCAAGTAATTTGATTGCCGCCGAATCACTTGTAAGCACCTCTGAAACTAAAGCATCATCAATCTTCCTGGCCACATCTGCCAACTGCAGAGCGCCAATATTGGCAGAGACTCCGGTTAGGTTATGTACTATGCTCTTGGCTTTTACACTGTCACCCTCACTTAGAGCCTGAACAACATCCTCATGCAAGCATTGATACTTAACTGAAAATTTAGCCAACAGTTTTTTTAACAAGCTCTCTTTACCATTACAGGTTTTAAGACCAGCATTAATATCCAGACCTATTAGCTCTACTTTGGGGGGTTCAGGGCCCGTAAGGGTCTCGGGCATTACTTTTACAGGCCTTTCATCAGCGGTGGTTATCAATAATTCCTTAGCCACCTGTTCTTTAACCATCAACTCTTTAACCGAAGCCCCATTAAAAATATCTTGCTCCGGCTTCAAGGTGCACCAGCGAGATAGGCTGTCAAACAATTCTTCAGGTACTATGGGCTTGGTTAAATACTCACTCATGCCAATGGCCATCCCCCCTTCTATATCACTCTGGGTGGCACTGGCGGTTAAAGCGATAATAGGCATGTTTTTCCAGCGAGAGTCTTGGCGAATTTTTTGGGTGGCTTCAATGCCGTCCATTACTGGCATTTGAATATCCATTAACACCACATCAAATAAGCCGTGCTCTAGTAACACCAGAGCCTCCTGTCCGTTATTGGCAATCTCAACACTCGAGCCACAATCAGCCAGCAAATCGATAATAATATCCTGGTTCAACTCGTTATCATCCGCCAGCAAAATATTTTGTCGGCCTATTTTTTCAAACAATAGTGAGGACAAATTAAAAAGTTCATGCTCGGCATCGGGCTTACCACCTTTGTCCAATGTTTCCATTAGGCCAGATAAATACACAGGTTTTTTAAAGTTCAGTACTGAATCGCGATTCAATTCATCAGGTAACTGATCTTGTTTATTTAAAAGTACCAGCTTGATTTGTTTTTCCTGACGTTTCAATTCATCGCATAATGCGCGTACTTTTAATATTGGAAAAGAATCATCAATGAGTAATACGTTAAAATTATCCAGATTATCAAACTCAATATTGAGCTTAGATAATCCTGTCACACTTGCCCCGGCTGCGGTTAAGGTATTATCAATGGACTGCAACAATGATTTGTTTTTAACCAATAACAAAGCTTTCATTGCGGATGCCGGCACAGGAGATTCAATTTCCCCCACACCTAATCTAAGTATAAAAAATGCCTGGGTACCCTTACCTTCTTCGCTTAAAAATTGAAAGCTGCCGCCCATAAGTTGAATCAACTGTTTGCAAATCACCAGGCCCAGGCCGGTACCTCCAAAGCGCCGAGTAGTAGACGTATCGGCCTGAACAAAAGGCTCTGACATTTTATCGGCCACTTCTTGGGGCATGCCGATACCCGAATCTTCCACCATAAATTTCAACGTAACATTTTCAGAGTCTTGTTCGATTACCCGGATAGACAGTACAATTTCCCCTACCAGGGTAAATTTAATCGCGTTACTTAAAAAATTAAGCATAATTTGATGAATACGAAGCACATCCCCTTTAAGCGATTTTGGAACCAGTGGATCTACATCAAAAACCAATTGAACATCCCGATCCTTTTTCTTAATTACATCTAGTAAGGCCAGTTGTTCTATTAAGCCGCACGTAGAAAAATCTATATTCTCTATGTTCATTTTACCGGCTTCAACTTTTGAAAAATCTAAAATATCATTGATAATCCGCAACAACGCTTTTGCTGATCCGTGAACTTTATCGACATAATCACGGGACTTAGCTGTCATTTCTTTTTGTAAACATAAATAGGAGAGATTAATAATGGCATTCATGGGCGTGCGTATTTCATGACTCATATTGGCTAGAAAAACACTTTTAGACTGATTGGCCGCCTCCGCTGCTACAGACAATTCTTCAGCCTCTTCTTTCGCCAGCTTCAATTCCAAGGTACGACTGGCCACCAACTCCATAATGCGATCATTAGATACCCGAATTCCCTGGGTGTAATAATAAAAGGCAAGGTATAAAATCAAACACAGTAAGAGGAAACATATTTGAATGGAGATTGAAGCCAATGCCGCAGCCTTAAGGCCCTGAGCCATAATTTCTCGGGGAATGGTCGCAACAATGGATAATGCTTGGCTATGATCCAGCCCTGAAACCAAGCCTCGTATCTCTAACGCTTTTTCATCAATGACAACAATAGCCTCAGGGCCTATTGATAGTTCATTTACATGCCCCTCTTGAGGGCCGTGAGAAATTAGAGCCTTCACAGATTGTGCTTTAAATTTAACCCGCGTTTGTTTGGCCATTTTTTTTAATAAGACATCATCCAAAAAGCGCCCCATAATGAGCGTGCCTGCCATGGGCCCGTGCCCTTGACTGGTAAGAATGGGTTTGGAGGCAATAATGATAGGGCCATAAGAAGTAAAATGAATGCCAGCATGGGAGCTTTCTGAGTTTTTATGATTCAATAACTCAAGGTTTTTTGGGGCAGCATTTATTGGGAAACCATCCATTTCAATATCCCCACCTAACAGGGCTGCATGTGCACCACCCCAGACGACTTTTCCCTGGGTATCATAAATAAATACCAGATTAATTCCGCTGTTTTCAGACAATGTACTTAAGGTTAAATTTGAACTCTCAAAGTTTTTATTGTGATCTTGTGCAAACTGATAAGTGTCATCCCAAATAGACCAATCGGTTGCCAGTAATTCAAGATGCTCCACTTCTCTTTGAATGGCATCAGCCACTCTTTGCAATTCCGTTCTTGCCTGACGTTGCTCCAGTGTATTAAAGCTGGGTAATATCACCCAATTCTGCAAGCCTTGATTGACACCTGCAAAAAACAAAATAAAAATGGCCAAAAACATCAACCATTTACTGGGCCTAGTTATCATTATCCAATCGCAACATCATTCACTCCCGCTAAAACGCTTTCAATCATGCTAGGTTTTATCAATAGGCTTCATAATAAACGTTTCAGATCATTTACAATCTCTCCCAAACGCGAACACACTTCAATGGCCTCGTTGGTAGATTTTCGTGCCTGCACTAGGGTACTGGAGTAAGATTCCTGCAATTTATTTTCCTGCTCTTCTGACAAAGCCAAAAACTGCATTTCATTTTCCATTCGCTGAAATTCATCTTCTGTTATGGTAATAAAGCTGCCTACACAGTTGCGAAGTTCATCCTCTGAAGAACCCAATTGAGTGCAAACCCCTTGCACGGTTTCAATTACTTGTAGGCTGGAATCAAGATGACTTGAGGTATCAATATTTGTCACACAAGCAGAGGCAATTCGCAATAAAAGAGGGATATGATCAAGCATGCGCCCGGAAACTTTTTCATCCTCAGGCATGTTTTTTATCAAGACACTGATATTACTTTCATTAATTTGAATTCGATTATTAAATTTAAAGATTCGACCCTTTTCCATCAGCATGGCCAGTATCTCTTCTTCCATGGGGGCACAAGGACCATTATTTGATAATGCCACCGAATCACTCTTGCCATGCACCAGGACTCCGGCATGTAAACCCGATAACTGATCCAACGTTGTTAATACCAGTTGGGCTAACTCTTGGTAATCTTTTACATTAAAAACTGCCACCGCAAATTGAAGCAAGACACCTTGCTCACCACTGCCAGTGGCGGCTTCCATAAAACCGTCAAATATATCCTGGCGAGTATTATCAAGGGTTTTGTATTGTTCTTGCTGCAATAAAATAAGTGAAATTTTGGCCATTAATTCCTGAGGATCACACGGCTTAACAATGTAGTCATAACCGCCAGCACTATAACCTGCTAAACGCTCTTCATTGCTTGATCGGGATGAGATAAACATCACTGGGCAAGGATCATCTAAATCTTGCAGTTTCCGGCAAACCTCCAAACCATTTAAGCCGGGCATGTCCACGTCTAGCAAAACAACATTGGCTGGCGCCTGTGAATATTGCTCTAAAAAAACGGCACCATCGCTAAAGCAACTCACATCGTAATCGTCTTCGAGTATGCCCTGCATAAGATCCAGATTGATTTCTTCATCATCAACCACATAAATCTTTTTTCTGTTATCTGTATCCATAATCACACCTACATGTGTAAGTATTATGCTGACAAATTTCTTGTGCCTATAAAGGCTGCCCGCATTTTTCAGGTCAATATAAACCTGATTTCAATCATCAACTTCGTTCACTAGCGATGAGAAGCAATCGCCTGAGGAATTTTACTTAAAGCCAGTTCTTTATCGATGCCACCTAGTTTAACGGCTTCTTGAGGCATGCCATACACCACACAGGTTTCTTCATTTTGCGCTATGGTGGCGGCGCCATGTTCATGCATTTCCTTTATTCCGCGAGCACCGTCATCACCCATTCCGGTCATGATAATGCCAAGCGCATTGCCTCCGGAAAATTTTGATACCGAGCGAAACAACACATCTACCGAGGGTTTATGCCGACTCACCAAGGGGCCATCTTTAACCTGAACCGAGGCACCAAATTGAGTGGTCTGCAGCATCATGTGTTTGCCACCAGGGGCGATCAACACCCGCCCTGGCATTAGCGCGTCATTATCTTCGGCTTCCTTAACCTGCACCTGACATAAGCCATCCAGACGCTCGGCAAAGGCACGAGTAAATTTCTCCGGCATATGTTGCACAATCAATATCGGCAGAGTATTGGCTGGTAGCGCGGTTAATACCGCCTCCAAAGCCTGAGTACCGCCAGTGGAAGCCCCTATCGCAATTAGGGAGCCGGTTTTTTTATGATTGCCGCCAGCAGCCTTACTTAACATGGCATCGGCGGTTAACTTGGTGGCCACCTTGGATACTGCGGCTATGGCTTTTGGTTTAGCACAGGCCATGTTGGCTTTGGCAGCGGTGCGAATAGCTGCCACCAGTTCAGCAGAAGCTTCTGGCAACGAGGTTTTAAGATTAACCTTTGGCTTGGCAATCACATCAATGGCCCCAATGCTTAAGGCCTGCAATGAGGTTCTAGAACCTTCCTCGGTTAAGGTGGAACACATAACCACTGGGGTGGGTCGCTCGCGCATAATCTTCTTCAAAAAACTAATGCCATCCATGCGCGGCATTTCTACATCTAATATCACAACATCCGGCCAATCTTTCTCCATCCTTGCCTGGGCAAAAATAGGGTCTTGAGCCGTACCCATCACTTCTATGCCAGCCACGCCTGTGAGCATTTCACCCAGTACTTTTCTCACCACAGCAGAGTCATCAACTATCAATACCCGTATTGCCATTTATTACCTCTATATGTGCAAAACGCCCAACACAGCGAAGATAAATTCAGTTGATTTTCGCTTCTCGCGGCGTGCGTTTAAGGCACCCTTAAATTTGTCACAACATCCTGTAACGGCGAATGTTTCACCCACACATCACCATTGGCCACATTAAAAACAATTCGGCGGTGACCGGTTTCACCCACGTGTGCCACCAACAGGGTAACGCCTTTATCCGTTAACCAACTCACCGCAGCCTCGGTATTTCTAGTACCCACTAATTCATCCTCTTTAAGCGTTAAATTAGTTAGCATATTACTGCCGCCAAATATCTTGCCCTGGTACTCCTCAAGCTTAGTGCCGCGCTTTTTGGCCTCCCTTTCAAACAATGCCATGGCACCATCACAATAGCGCCCATCCAGGCTTAATTCGCTTAATCTTGATACCTGGCAACCCGGTTTTTCAGGCAGTACAAAATGGCACATGCCACCTAATCTAAGAATAGGATGCCAAAGGGTAATTGCAATGCACGAACCCAGTATTGTATGAATTTGAAGATTCCCATCTCCAAAGGCAAACTCCCCTGGATGAATAAATTGTTTAACTAGGTCCAGATCCGAAGATGGTTTGTCCGTCACCCTAAATCTGAGCCGCTAAATTTTTCGGTAAACCGTAGGCGCCACTGTTTCCAGGCCATCATGGACTCCTTTTAGGGATTCAGAGTGACCAATAAATAAATAACCGTGAGGAAGCATTTTCTCTATCAGTTGTTTGATTATTTTTTGTTTGGTTTCTAAATCAAAATAAATGAGCACGTTGCGCAAAAATATAATATCAAAAGGGCCAATACTCCCAAGTGGTTGCTTTAAATTAACCGCAGAGAAGCTCACTTTTTGACGTAACTTTTTATCGATTAAAAGCGTGCCCTGATATTCTTGTGTTCCTTTAAGGCAATATTTTTTCAAATATTTCTCAGGAATACCGTCTATACGATCCTGAACATAATGGCCTTGCTGCGCGGTTTTCAATACGTGACTATTGATATCCGAGCCAAATATTTCCCACGGATGATTACCCAATTTGTCATCCAGTAACATCGCAATACTATAGGCTTCTTCACCACTGGAAGACGCTGCACTCCATACTCTGAAGGTTTTACCTCCTTTCCATTTGTTCAGTACCCGCTCTTCTAAAAACGAAAAATGCTTGGGCTCTCGAAAAAAATAGGTTTCATTGGTGGTCAGTAAGTCAATCACTACCTGACGCTCTCCGTCTTTCCCTGACGCCATCATCAACTCAAAATATTCGCTAAAGGTCTCAAGAGAAAAATGGCGTAATCGCTTACTTAGGCGCGACGTCACCAAAGTTTTTTTCTCATTGCTAAGGTTTATACCTGCGTGTTCGTAGATAAACTCCCTAAACGCATTAAACTCACTTTCAGATATCTTAAATTGATACATATTTAATGTTTACGCTTGAACCATCTATGATTATTTTTCCAGTTAAATTCATACAAACTCCCCCTTAACTGCTGGATTGAATAACAGATAATTCATCAATAGACAAAATATTTTCTATATCCAGCAATACCAATAATTGATCATTTACCTTGCCCATACCGCTTATAAAGTCGGTACGAATTTTGGTTCCAAATGAAGGTGCAGATTCAATATCGTTAGTGGAAATATCCAGTACCTCATTCACCACATCAACGGTGACACCAATCTCTAAATTTTGCTGCTGGTATTCCACATCGACAATAATGATGCTGCTGCGTTTGGTTCTGATTGAAGGGTTTTCACTAAATCTCAGGGCCAAGTCAACAACCGGTACCACGCTTCCACGCAGATTAATCACTCCGGCTATGAAGTTTGGCATCATAGGCACTCGGGTAATATTGCCGTAATCTATTATTTCCCTGACATTTAAAATTTCAATACCGTAAACGTCGTCGTTCAACTCGAAGGTTAAAAACTGCGTAATATGCTCATGACCAGTTGCCGCCACATGTTCATGGTTGGCATCTTGTTGGGGCACCGATTGCATCTTCAACTCCTGTTTTGGAAACCTTTACACTTTAATTTAACTATTTAGGCCTACCGCCAAACTTTTTTAAAAACGTTCAAATTTTGTCTCATCAATAGCGCTATCAGGCTGATTTAATGTAGGTTGAGTCGTTATAGGTTGAGCTAATACAGGCGGCTGATTACTCGTTTGGGGCTGCGGCTTAGATGTTGTCGCTTTAATATTCGTCACCTGTGTGTGTGAGTTAGATTCGGGTAAACGAAAGAAACCCACTACGGTTTGTAAGTTTTCCGATTGAGCCTGCATCTCCTCTGCGGTAGCAGCAAGCTGTTCAGAGCCAGCCGCATTTTGTTGAGTCACCTTATCTAATTGCTGCATGGCGGTACTGATTTGACCAACCCCGGCAGATTGCTCTTCACAGGCCGCACTAATTTCCTGAACCAGCTCGGCGGTTCTTGCAATATCTGGCACCATTTTTTCGAGTAGGTTACCTGCTGTTTCGGCCACCTTAACACTATCGCCAGAAAGACCACTTATTTCAGAAGCCGCCACCTGACTGCGCTCGGCCAGCTTTCTCACTTCTGCCGCCACCACCGCAAAACCTTTACCGTGATCCCCTGCACGTGCCGCTTCAATAGCAGCATTAAGAGCCAACATATTAGTTTGATAAGCGATGTCTTCAATAATTGAAATCTTTTCAGCAATTTGCATCATGGCTTCCACCGTACCCGACACAGCATCCCCTCCTTCACTGGCAGCCGTGGCTGATTGACCCGCAATGCTGTCGGTAGATTGTGCGTTTTCACTGTTTTGACTAATAGAGGCTCCCATCTGCTCAACTGAGGCACTGGTTTCCTCAACGCTGGCAGCTTGTTCACTGGCGCCACTGCTTAACGAACTGGCGGTGTCATTCACTTGACTGGCGGCAGATGAGATTTCGTTGGCATTTCCTTGAATCTGTCGCACCACTTCAGTGAGTTTTTGCTGCATAAGGTGCATGGAAGCGGTTAAGCTTTTGTTATCACCAGAAGCCACACTGAGTTCTTGTAAAAGATTTCCATCGGCAATATTTTTAGCAATTTCAGATAATGAAGCAGGCTCAGCTCCCAAACACTTTTTAAGGAAATAACTGATATAAAAAATAAGTGACAAGGTAGCCACTACCAAGGTGATCAAACACATAAAGAACACCCACTGCATGGTACTGGATTGCTCACTGGCTTGAGATATTTGCTTTTCTACACGTTGAAATAACAAACGATTAAACTGATTTATTTCCCCGGCGATTTTCCCTAAAAAATGATAATAACCATCATCAAATAGCCTTAGAGTCTGGGCGTCTAACTCGGCTGGTTTATTCTGCAAATACAACTTTCCATATCCAAATTTTCTGGCATGGGCATCCACGGCGTCCATCACTTCAACTTCAATAACCACCAAACCATCCGACTCGGCCTTAGATTGCAACAGGTGTTTTTCTTCCGCTTTGGTAAGATTTAAGTCTTTAACCTTATCGGCAAAAGCGATGGTGGTGCCATCTTTACGCGCTACCTTTCCTGCTGCTTTATCCAGAATATAAAAATAAGCGTCTCGCCACTTCTTCTCTCCGGTCACTGTATACAGGCGCACGGTATTGGTTAACGTAGCCGAATCAGCTTCCATTTCTTTGGAAAGTAAAAATGCCTGGTGCCTATAATTCAATGCCTGCTGTTGATTATTAACCGCTTCGGTATAATTTAAATAAACCATGCCGGTCACAAATGCTAAAGTGACTACCGCCAACATGGTAATTAGAAATAGCCTGCGTATCGTCATAATACTGCCCTTAGGTGGATACTTAAAAAGCTTTACGCTTCATTAATTTTTCAAATTTACCATGTTCATTTATAATCGAAAGAACCCAATTACTTCTTGTAAATTAGTTGACTGAGCCTGCATTTCTTCGGCTGTGGCAGCCAGCTCTTCCGAACCGGCGGCATTTTGCTGGGTGGCTTTATCTAGCTGCTGCATGGCACTGTTAATTTGCCCAACACCACTTGATTGCTCCTCGGAAGCCGCACTAATTTCTTGCACGAGCTCTGCTGTTTTTGCAATATCGGGCACCATTTTTTTCAATAATTCACCGGCTTTCTCAGCCACTTTCACACTATCACCGGTTAGGCTACTAATTTCCGAGGCGGCCACCTGTGAGCGTTCAGCCAGTTTTCTCACTTCCGCTGCCACCACCGCAAAGCCTTTACCATGTTCACCGGCTCGCGCCGCTTCGATGGCCGCGTTTAGCGCCAGCATATTGGTTTGATAGGCAATGTCTTCGATGATGGTGATCTTCTGCGCAATTTGAGCCATGGCCTGCACCGTGCCGGCTACGGCTTCACCGCCTTCGGCAGCGGCCCCTGCTGATTCGCTGGCAATGTTATCTGTGGTTTGAGAGTTCTCACTGTTCTGACTAATGGATGCACCCATTTCTTCCATGGATGCACTGGTTTGCTCAACGCTGGCTGCTTGTTCACTGGCGGCACCACTTAAGGAATTAGCGGTGTCGCTCACTTGCGCGGCAGCAGCAGCTATTTCATCAGAGTTACCCTTTATCTGTTGCACCACAGAAATTAATTTTTGCTGCATATGAATCATGGCGGCATACACACCCACCCGCTTTTTTTCATCAACGCCACTTAAATCTAGCGTCAGGTCACCACTGGCAATACTCTCGGCCAACACTCTCACTTCAGCCGGGTCGGCACCCAGTTGTTTCATAACACTGCGCACAAATAGAACGGCTATTAGCACGATAAACCCCACCGCGATGGCCATGGCCATCATGATGGCGAACCTAAGTTCATCAACAGAGCGAAAGGCTTCTTCCTCATCTATTTCAGCAAGAATAACCCAATCCAAATCTTTAATTGCCAGAGGAGCATAAGCTGAGAGTACGTTTATATCGCGATAATCAGGGGTAATTTCTGAACCCGAATCGCCATTAATGGCTTTCATGGCAGTGGCGCTTTCAATTTTTTGACTAAGAATAGTATTGTCGTCAGAGAAGCGTGATTGAGAGCGCATTAAATTATCTGAACCCACCAGATACACCTCGCCCGACTCCCCTAGCCCTTGCTTCACATTAAGACGGTTATTAATTTCATCCACTGGCATTTGAAAAACCAATACCCCCAACATTTCGCCTTCATCAAAAATGGGCGATGCTATAAAAGCAGCTGCTGCATTATAAGAGGGTACATACCAATCAAAGTCGTTAACAAAGGTATCGTCTTTATTGCGGGCATTGGCCGCTTTTTTAACGACCTCCGCAATACCTGAGTCCTTGTGAGGGCCAGTATATAGATTGGTAGCATAATCAATTTCTTTAAAGACCGAATAAACTATGTCACCCGTTTTTGGGTTGACTAAAAAAATGTCGTAGTAGCCAAATTTTTCCAAGTAACTGCGTACCGATGGGTGATACCAGAAGTGAGCCTTGGCATAAGTGGAGCCATCATCCGGATCATCTAATTGGGATTTGCTGCCTAACGGGTGCTGATTACTGGAGATATACAGGTACTGAGCAATGACGCCATTGTCTGAATCAGGCATGAACATAGAAGATGTTACACTTTCACCGGTTTCCTTATTATATTTATCACCAAATTCATTGTCATAAAAACGCTGCACATCACGTTTATATTTTGCCATGGCGGCACCATCAGCACTTAAGTCGCTAACTAAATCCTGAAAACCTTCATTCATCTCACGCATCATTTCAACCGTCATCTGATTTTCAGATAGGGTGATCACCTGACTATTTATTTGCTTAAAATAGCTTTCTATTTCATCTTTTTTTACCGCAGCTAAAGAATTAAGCTGATCAAATCCTTTACTTTCCAATGCCCCTTCAGCTTTATTTAAGGCATACAGCCCTGTTCCTAACAGTGGAATGAGGCCAGCTATGAGCATGGAGATAATTAACATCCACTTCATTTCAATATTTTTTAGCATTTTCT
>ERZ1027231.328-NODE-328-length-15508-cov-15.533165_pt1 | contig 15508 bp, 16 predicted proteins | sample MGYA00520866_ERZ1027231 | MGnify/ENA primary metagenome ERZ1027231 (study PRJEB33311, sample SAMEA4378411) | marine metagenome | biome: Marine biome; feature: Fjord; material: Water | collected 2014-07-20T08:00:00Z/2014-07-... | depth 75 m ...
TTTCCTACAGAGGACTTTCACCTCATTAGTTCATGCCCATGCTGGGCGTACACAAAGCCATTAAGATTAGCCCACAAAAAAAACGTGGGCTGGACGCGCAAAAAGCCGCGCGCCTCTTATGGCGGGCGTTAAATGTTTGGATAAGTATGACTAACCTAGAAAAACTTCAAGCATGGTACCTGTCCCAATGTAATGATGATTGGGAGCATCAGTTTGGTATTAAGGTGGACACGCTTGATAATCCTGGCTGGAAGCTTGAAATAGACATAGAGGGTACTGAGCTAGAGGGCAAGGAATTCGAAGAGTTTCAGTCGGACTATGAGTCCGAAACTAATTGGATCCACTGCCAGGTTAAAGATAAAAAATTTACAGGGGCTTCAGGCCCTTTAATGTTAGAAAATATGATTGCTATTTTTCTCAACTGGCAGGATAGCATTTAACAAGTAAAGGCAGCGGATAAACCGCTGCTTTAGGCGTTATGCAATGAAGAGGAATTATGGATAATTTTGTAACCTTTCAAGAAATTGCAGATGAAAACGGTATTGGAATAGATACTGTACGAAGGAATGCAAAGAAACTTGGCTTAGAGATTACTCGTCGAAAAACGGCAAGTAGCAGAGGCTCTCTGTTAAATTGTCTATCTCGTCCAGATGCAGACTCAATTAAAGCCTTTTTTGATTCTAAGCAAAGTTATGAGAATTCGTCAGATAGTTCTGAAATTACAATTCAAAGATACGGTTATTTCTACCTAATCCAACTTGTACCTGAAGCACTCCCAAATAGAGTGAAAATAGGTTACACGGATAATTTAGAACAACGTATATCCGAACATAGAACTGCGGCTCCTACTTGTAAGCTAGTAAAAAGCTGGGAATGTAAAAGATCATGGGATCAGGCGGTAATGGACTCTATTACAAGAGAAGACTGCGATCACGTTTTAAACGAAGTGTACGAAGGCAATATCGAAAGCTTTATACGGAGAGGTGATAAATTTTTTGAAAATATGCCTACAAGTAATAGTGAAATAAGCCTTTCAGAACACTCTCCTATCCATGACAAAAATGCATAACAAGAACATGATGTTCGCAACCTGCGGTTGCTGGGACGGCTTTCTCGCCACTCGTTCCTCGCTCTGTTACAGCCGCCCCATATGTTGGCGTTATGTTTAGGGAGGAATAGATGGAATGTTGGATTTGCGAGGATGAAGCTAAGACGGGAGAGCACAAATTAAAGGCTTCTGATTTAAAGGCTGAATTTGGGAAGGTGACTCAAGCCAATCCTATCTACATGCATACCGCAAAAAAGAAGAATATCAAAATTAATAGCATCAAAAAATCCAATGATGTTAAATCTGATGCCCTTATATGTGCCATTTGCAATAACTCGAGAACATCAGAATATGACAAAGCATGGGAAGCGTTCGCAAAATATTTGAAGAAAAGACTATCTGAAAAGAGTATAGATACAATTAAGCTTGAGAAAGTATTTCCAGGAAATACCAAAGAGCAAATGCTAAATATCCATCTGTATTTCTTAAAGCTATTTGGCTGTGCCATCGAAGAAGGTAATATGCCAATAGATATTAGTGTTTTTAGAGACTCGATTTTAGAAAATAAACCACACCCAAAGGTTTACATATCATTTGGCGACTCGAGAGGAATGACGACTGGAAATACTGATATACACGCCAAAGAGTATAATGGCCATATTTCCTTTGCTACGTGGTTCTATGTGACAGAGAGTATTGCCGCTAACATTATGTATTCTGATGAAGCACAAATTCGAAAGGGGCTTTCAAATGCTTGGCACCCATCTACTGTCACCAAGAGATTAAAGCTTGAAAGGTACAAAACATAACAACGGCGTGCAATCTGACTCCGGCGCTATATTGGCGCAACCGCATCATCATAATCAAACACCCGCTCATCATAATTCACCGCCGTTAAACTCACCCTATCGGTGCCTTGCGGCTTAATATCTTTAACCAGCACCTCCATGCAAAATTCCTTGGCAACACCAAACATAAACAAAGGCGGCTCCTGCTGGCCATTCAGCGCGGGCACAAAGTCCAAGGCATCCGTTATCACCACCTCATCCACTTTAACGCCCTGTGTGCAAACATACGGCCCCGACATCTTGCCTTCTGGGTTACGCAAACCAATGTAATGAGCGCCCGCTCCCCAGGTTAAATCCTGATTAACTTTAACGGTGGTATCATTCACGCCCACCACCACATCTTCAACCCGCCCAGTCTGGCTAAACCCAGGTATATCAATCCCCAGCGCGTCATAGCTCAAATGATTACTGTTTAGGCCATCCATCTCGGTAGACCACTTGTGCTGAATACGGCGGTACTTCAATTCGCTACGCTTGCGCATGCCGTACTGATACGCCTTGTCACGGCTGGTAATACCAAACGGCCTCACCTTCTTCAGGTTTTGCCCAGCATCCCCAGGCAACAGACACTCAATGGTTTCAGGTTTACGGGTTTCTAACGAAAAATACTCAACCTCAACCCCATCCGGCTCGCTTTCATCAAATAACGTGGCATCCATCTTCCATGAGTTTTTAATCATGTTATCGGCTTGATACATAAAATTTAAGGTTTCGCGCTTTTCATCTCGTACCGGAATAATCTGGCCAAAATCTAAAGTCGGCACCGCAAACCCCACCGCCAAGACTCTTTTTAATGCCTCCCATACGGTTATCTCATTATCAAAAATGGCATTAAATTCATCACCACGGGCCACCCATATCAAGTGCAACCGATACAGCTCCACCAGGTCTATTTGCTCAGGCGAATAGCCAGCCGATATAGCAACATAATACATGGCAGGGGCAATATCTTTTGTGGCGCTAAACTGGGTTAAATCGCCATTTCCATCAAACGTTAAAAGCTTGCGTGTGGCGAACAAATTCACTTTATTTTCAGCGGTAGAGGCCAACGCATTAGTGCCACGAATTTTAAGCGCCAGCGTGGTCATACCAGGGTAACTGGTCACGGTATCCAGCTCACAGCGTAACGCCGTCCACTTAATTTTATCACTTAAGCGAATATCATCTTCTTCATGACTAATGCGCTCCACCTCCACTTCAACTTCCATTTTTTTCGGTAGAGAAATAGTAATGCTTCGGCCAAACTGGTCACGAGTAGACGCCATAAAAATATGACGCTCATCCACCCAATTGGAGGTATTTAATTCACGGTAACGAATTTCAATCTCTATCGAGTGCGCATCGGTAGAACCATCATCATTTAAGCGGCCCAAGCCATCAAACATAAAATCCAACTGTATTAAATTGGTGGTTTGTTTGGCTGGGCTTGCCACAAACGGCCCTATGGCTTCAGGGGTCACACTGCCATCAATTAACGTGGCACTAATAGAGTTGTATTTTTTATTACTGGTAAAGCCCACCCAAGACGGATCACCCACCCGCGACAAATTGGCAAAATTACTATTTACTTCATCCACATCATACAAGCCCAATACATCATCGGCTTTTAAAATACTAATCAGAATTCGAGTGGCCGCGCTTAATTTTACAATGGCCCCTTGTGCGTCTTTTAATTCAATATAGGTGGCATCAATGGCTTTAATAAAATAAGTACTGTCATCATCCCCCGCACCCAGTAATTGAATCTCGGCACCCACGGCCGCCACATTCAAACCAAACGCAGCGGTAATGCGATCAGCAAACCCCTCACCCATATCCTCTACATCCACCACGCCATTAAATATCTCGGTATCATAATCAATGCCGTTTAATTGAATCTGGCTACCCGCAGGCCAAGGAAAGGCATTGTCGCCACCATCATGTAAAACAATGGTTTTCATGTGAGAGGTTAAAGGTGCTACCTCAATATGACGGCCAGAACCCTCTTCGGCTATAAACTTATTCAGCGGGGCCGACACTTCCAAACCGCCTTCATCTACTTCTGGCGAGCCATAAAAATTACGGTGCGCCTCATGGCCAGACACATCGGCACCAGGTGCAAATAACTGGTGCTCAATATCCGTGACGTATCTGTCTATAGGGGTATTCCCTATATACATTTCAGCAGGGTCATTTTCATATTCGCCCTTGCCCACACACAAAAACAAATATTTCCAGCTTTCATCGTTTTCATAAACCCGACGCGATTTAGTTAATATGTCCGGGTAATTAATGTGCAGGCCAAAATGCTCCGGCACCACCCCCATTAAACGCACCTTATTACCCTGCACATTGGCATCGTAAACACTCGAGCCATTAGGTGTGGTGGTATTGTAGTTATCAGGAATCTGGTTAGCGTAATAAATAGCCGCAGCGGCACTCACCACCGCAATCACCACCATGGCAATGGTCATAGGCTCTTTGGGCTCAAGATAAATTTCTAAAAGATCACCCTCGCATAATTGTGTTTCATCCCACTGAGTATGGGGTACTCTTTTTTCATTTAACTCCATACTGTAAAGCGGCACTTCCAAGCGCTCATACTTGGCCACATTTTCAATTAACCATTGCTCAATACTTATGCCCGTAATACCTTCATTAGGCTCATATTCTGTTTTCACTAACTTGTTAGGGTACACACGAATTTCAACACACATTTTTAGCACCCTTCCAAATATTTATACTGAATATTCATAAAACTTCACCACCAAGGCCAAACGCTTAAACGCACGCACTGGCATCACTTTCACCCCGTGGGTACTGCTGGTGTGCATGACCTCAACCGGACTAATGCAAATCCCTGCATGGTGAAATATCCAGTTATTACCGCTTTTTAAAAAGCTACAGGCCAGCGCACCCGCCTTGGGTTTACATTCTTTAAAACCACCCTTTATGTCTTCATAACCTTGGTGCATGGCATCACTCTTATAACGATCAACACAGCCAAAACCTTCAAACAACGGGGAATTAAAAACATGGTGCGAGACATGGCGAACCAAGCCCCAACAATCTAGGCCCACGGCAAAGTCCCTGCCGCCGTCAAGATACGGCACAGTAAAGTAGTCGTTTATTTTCATAGTTTTTTAAAGCTAGTTAACCAGCCCAGGGGCAACAGAAGAGGTATAACGCAAGGTAGGCCATTTAACGTTCACAAAATCATGAAAGTCAGCCAACACATTCACGGTTTTATAATCGGCGGTCACACCCGTGGCGGTCATCTTGGTAGCTGGTTGGCACGGCGCGGAATGATCCGAATCCAAAAAAGGCCGGTACTCCACATACACTTTAGAGCCATCATTAATCACACCCGCAATGGCGCGCAAAATTTCACCCGTAACATTATCAATTTGAAATTGTATGTCTTGGTTACCACGCAAAGAACGCTCGGGTAATTTTACCCCAAAACCCATACCCTCAAAGGTAATAATTTGGCCATCTTCAAGGGTAAACACTTCATCATCAAAACCCTGCACCCAAGAATAAGCGCCATTGGGAAAACTGGCGTTAATGAGTCTTAAGGTGTGCAGTTTAATTTCAGCGGCGGGTGCGCTGGCGTGAACTGTGTTTAATAAAGCAGACATAGTTTAATAATTTTCCATTTATTCTAAAAACACTAAAACCGAGAACCTGTTAAAGTTCGCTTTACCCTGAACTTAACTTTTTGAGTTTGAGGCAGCGAGGAATAATTGGTTAACTGAAAATAGTTAGCACCAATATAAATTTTTACTTTCTGATTGGTGACGCCTCCCGCCTCAGTATTGGAAATTTCTGTTATTCGTTTTGTTGCTGAGTCCATGACAATATGAAAATAACCTCCAGAGGTTGGCGCGACACCTCCCACCGTTGTGATATGCCCTTTAATTTCAAATTCATCCGCTTCATTAAAGTAAAATGTTTCTATTTCGGCGGACGTACCCGTTTCACTGGCTTGCTCAGGGAAGTATTGCACCCGTGGCTCTTGACCATTAAAACCGTTATAGATAACGGTAGACCCTCTGTACTGAGGGGCAGCCTCAAACTGAATCCAAGGTTTGTCACTGGCACCGGTAATATCACCCACCATAACCTGCGCATCTGATCCCGTGCCTTGCGCTATTTGTATTGCGGCTCCATTACCCCAAAAATTACCAGGCACCCCACCAAAGAAACTATTATTTTCAATGAATATTTTCCCCGTATAACCCCCATCAATTCTTATTCCCTCATAAAGCGACTCGTGATAATTGCGAGATGTAACACCAGCACAATTAAAATAATATTCACCCGTATTACAGAATTCCATGGTGTTCGTTTGAATTAATGCATTGTCCACCAAGTCCTTACACCAAATAGCCACATAGGTGCTTTCCATATAATTATCTCTGACTTTCATAGATGTACATTTGAAGTCTTCATCACCATAAAATTTACCATTATTTAATGCCAAGCCGCGCTGGCAATGGTCAAACTGGTTTCGCTCAAAAGAAGATGAAATCCCAGCGTGCACTTGAACCCCATCATGCATATTGATAAACCGACAATCATGAACACTTATATTATTAATAATTCTAAATAATAGCGCTGTGTTCACCTGCGTAAGTGTTTTTGACGTGCCGGGGGACAAGTACCAATCATCCGTATCTTCTGGCGCGTAATCTCCTATAAACGTCACCCCCGCAATCTCTAAGTCTTCAAATCTAGAGGTGCCCGTATCCGCTCCCAAATAATTCCTTATACCCACACCCGAACCAATATGAATAAAACTGTCATTTTTAGAGTGCGCTAAAATACGTTGACCAGAGGCCGTAAACCTCAGGTCCAGCATGGTATACAACCCAATCCCTATTGCTAAATTAAGCCCCGTATCAAGGACTGCTTGCAATATGGTGTTCAACGGTGGAATTGCCCCAAACATTTCAGGCGTAACAAAACCATCTAACTTTGCTTTAAAACGCATACCATCAATAACAATCAAGGTGGCATTATTATCAACACTGGATGTATCAGACGCATCATAGGTATAAACCAAACCACCCACGCCTGGAAGGGTATGTCCACCTGTGCTTACAATGTCGCCGTCTTGCAAGACACCTAAATAAGGGGCATTTCGTAAATCAGCCAACAATGGGTAAGGCTGGTAAACCGAGCTGCGCATCAATCTTAATTGATTGCCATTGGCCATATCAAAAAGGGTTTTGCCGTCCGCCGCCCCTGTATCGGGGGCTACTACTTGATACGATGCAAAGTTATCTTTTGTTTTAACGATTTGCTTTTCGTCTAAATCTTCCGCCATACAGGCGGCCAAATCTGTCAGGATTAAATCGGTATCTTGAGCCTCAGTAAGACCAGCCCCTTTGCGGCTTATGTCCTTACTGGTAAGCCCTTGCCGAACCGTTAATGCACCTGAATTAACATCTGTTTGAATATCGGCACTGGCAGTAAATGGGAATTCTATTGGCGTGTAATTAACACCGCTATAAACAAAATCTATTTTGTTGTCTGTATAGGTAGTACCAGCAACAAACGCCACTGTTTGAAAGTGGGCTATGCGGCCAATTTCTACTGCTGCCGCATTTTTTAATACTTCAGTATCTGCACCCAATTGAGTCACAATATCAGCGGCATCTTTTCCATGTGCCGCCAATGGCTTTAAATTTCCCGACTTGCCCACCACATCATCAGTTTGAGCTGGATCAATAAATTTAGCCGCAATATCGCCACTTTCATTAAGCGAAGCCACTGCATCTTCAATACGATTATTTACTGTATCCATTTTATAAAACCTTCAATGCAGTGAGCGCGGCCACTTCGACGTCGCTTAATTTATAGTCAATCAAGAAATTAGTATTCTCACCACCGATCACTACCCGCTCTTTGACTTCAAGAGTAATGGATTTAGTCCACTTGGTATGGGAAATGGCTTTCATGGGTTTATGGGGTAATTTGAAACGGCATAAATGATCTACTATTCCCGCTGGCATTTTTATGGGCATGGAAAACCACGCCGTGCCCTCGTTAATCACATTTAAAAACCAACCTTCAAACAAGGCTGCTTGCTCATCGTTAAATAATAAATTTATTGATACTTTGCCCGGCATGTTTTTAAAACGCCTGCGGGTACGCATCTCACCGCTGTCTAATTCACTTTGCAGCAAGTTATTGCTGGGTGTGTAGCCATAACCTTTTAAAAGAGGAAACCCCAGGTTAGCAGGCCAAAAAGCGTACTCAGTAATCTCAGCCATTAGCTACCCCCTCGCGACAATCGGTAAGTTTGTTGAAGCAGTTCATCAATACTGCGCCCCTGCTGAATGTTAGAAACGAATATGTTTTCCACATCCTCTTCATTCAAACCTTTAGAGCTTTCAACCGTGCCTGCCTTGCTGGCATCTTCGATAATGTTGATTGTTGTGCCCGAGCCCCCACCGCCTGCCCCCATACCATTGGCAATATCAAATAATTCTTTTTGCTGCCCTACGTTCAAAATCATTTCACTGCTGTTTACAAATGCAGTTAAATTATCGCCAGAGAAACTGCTCCCACCAACTATGCCGCCCTCCTCAAACGCACCTGCAATGGTTTGCCCGGCCACCAATCCCACACTGGCATAACCCAATGCACGAACACCCATGGCAGCAGGTGGCCCCGCGATTGGGCCAAGCTTTAAAGCAGCCGTAGCCCCTTCCTCAGTGCTGGCGATCATGCCCGGAATAGCCGCTGCTTTTTGCGCAAGAAACATGGCTTTATATAATGCGGTTCGTTTTTGCCCTGAGCCTTCCAACGCTCCTAAAAATTGAGCATTCGATTGCATCACAGCAGAGTAAGCAGCTTTTGAAATGGCTTTTTCTGCCTGCGCGCGTTTCTTGGCCTCTTGCTCTATCTTGGCGGTTTTCTTGGCTTCACTGTCTGCTTGGCGCTGTTCAATTTTTGATAAGTCATTATCAAATTGTTCATAGGCCATATCACGATAGGATTGCTGCAATTCAGTCATTGACTCAAAGCCGCGCACTTTTAATTCTTGCTCGCTCACTTGCCAGCCATCAATGCGATCTAAATTTTTCTTAAGGTTTAAACCTACTTTTTCATCTTCAGTGGCAAACTGCATATCCATGGCAGCGATGGCCGCAGCATTTTTGGCATAGACCACCTTAAGCTTTTTAGCTTCGGCCAATTTCTTTTGGGCCAGCTTTTCTTTTTCACGCTCTTCATTATTTTTATCGGCGGCCTCATTGGCCTTTTGCTCTTCAAGAATTTGCGTCTTGCGGCGATCCTGAATCTCACGCATCTCTTTAGCAATACCACCTAAAGAGCGCTGAACGTTGTACCACTCAGATTCAGGCCCCACGATGTAAGATAAAATACTGGTACGGCTACCACTTGAAAGCGTGGCCAATTCAGACTTTAATTCCATTCTTTGTGCGGCCAGCTCTTGCATACGGCGATCATCATCAGGCCACAAATCTTGATTAACCTTGGCCAATCCATCACTAATAACATTAAAAAAAGCAGCTGCAGCAGCTGCCGCACCTGAGCTATCAGCTACATTAATTTTCATTTCTTGCCAATGCTGACTCATAGAGTCAATGGCACCCACTACCGTGCCGTCACCTTCCGCCGCACCCGTGCCACCAATTTGATTTTTTAAAGTTTCTAAAATATAGGTTTGCGCATCGACCACCCGCCCTGCATTTTCCATGTCACGTATCATGGTGCGTTGTGCTTGTGAGAATGACACACCGGATTTTTTAAGTTGGCTAATGCCTTGGGTGGGGCTCTCTAATGCTTTGCCTAACTGAAGAGCAGCGGCTTTTGAATCGGTTCCCATTACCGCCGCCATGTCTTGGGATAATTCTATGGCGCTACTAAATACATCTTTTGAAATCCCCTTAAACGTTAATAAAACGTTTTGGGTGTCTTTAATGCCTTCCACACTGGCCAGGGTATTAAGAGCCACGGCTTTGGCCATTAGGTCTAACTGGTGGGCGGTAAAACCAGAAGCACTGCCCGTGGCTTTTAATAACGCTTCTGTTTTTTTGTTACGCAAATTAAATTGATCAAACTCTTTTATGGCACTCACCATAAAAAACGATACGCCACCCACCCCTAAACCTAGGGCCACCATCAATGGATTTACATTGGTTAGTAATGTTGCAAGAGAACCTAAACGCCCCGACACCCCACCCAAAGGCCCTTGAAACGCCGCCACATTAGTAGAAGCATTTCGCACCCCCGTGGCTAGCTTAGACACACCGCCATTGGTATCATTGGCGGCCTTGCCAAGCTTCCCCAAATCGCCCACAGTTTTTTTAGCCGCAAGCTCTAGTTTTTTGTTATCACCATCAATCACTATGGTGTAACGATCTAATTTGCCAGCCATAAGGTCACTTTAAGTTAATTTAAAAACGGAAGGGGTTAACGGTTTTTTCATGCGGCCCGTACTGTTATAGGTGGCCGCGCAAATTTGGCCTGTCCTAAATTCGTCTATCTCAGACCCCCAAGGATGGGTGCGGTAATACTGGTACCAAGAATCTAATTGACTGCATGATATTTTTCGCAACATACCCAACACATCAATCATGCCCAGCTGTAACGCTAAGGTGTTTTCAAACCCTAGGGGCGCACAGCTGGATTCAGCTTTTTTTCTTCTTCGATGTAGTCCCAATCATCACTATCATTAGCGGCTTCAGTTGGGTCTGTTTGATCCTCCTCAACAATATCAAACGGGATATTGCTAAGCGTTACGCAACGTTTAAACAGCTGCGCAATCGTTTCAACCGATAAACGTTTCACCCAAAACAACACCCAAGAAGATGGCCACCAGCTGTGCCTTAAGTGCATGGCGATTAAATCGGCACTAATAGATAGGTCATCTCTAATAAGCTCGTAACCATCACTAGACCCTATCCCAGCGCAACGTTTCATATACTCAACCCGTTGTTGCGCGGTGAGTTCAACCAATTTAAATGGCCGCCCCAGTATAGAAATGGTTTCAGTTTTGTAGTCTGCCCAACGGGTTATTAAACGAACTAATAACCCGATCAATAGATAACCAAAACACACCACAGCCAGTGCGACCAACACATAAAACAAAGCAGATTGCCAATGCATAAGTTTCCCCTTAAGGCGCTACAAACGGTGTAGGTGCACCCGTGCGTTTAACCGAATAGTTACGCATCAGGTCTTCATCATTGGGCTCACTGGTGCCGCGTTTGGTCACAGTGCCCGCGTAGGTTTCACCACTGCCGTCTTTCCATTCCACCTTGAAATCCAGTACCACTGCAAGGCTTGCTTCCATAAGAGTTTGGCCTACATCTGCCTTATCAATTTCAACAGAAAAAGCCGTTTCACCGGGGTCAATCATGCCCGCCGAATGGCCCACATAATTATCAGTTGAATCTATAAAAGTGCTTTCCGTAGTTGCCACACTTTCTTCTCCAGGTGAATAACTTTTCACCTTGCTAATACGCTTCCAGCTCGCATCATCTTCGGTGGTTAGTTTTGCATACAGCTTTAAGCCGCGACCTTTCATAACAGTCCCCTGTTTTACATTAAGTTGGGTTTATGGATTGCCAGCAATAAACACTGGCTAGTTGGAAAAACGAATATTGAAACGAAAATAAATACCTGCCGTGGCCCCTTCAATGGGCGGCACGTATTGCCAACCTGCACGGGTAATATCACCAGCAAAAGGCAGGTTTAAAAGAATGGGCCTTATCATGGCCGCTTGTGCATCTAATACACTTTGATCAATTTTGCCCTCTTCATTGAAGTAGCCCACGGTTAACTGCGTATCAGAGCGATAGGTTTCACTGTCTAAATCTTCACCCGTTTGTTCTTCATCGCCGTCACCAAAAAACACCGTCATGAACTCGCTAATGTTTCCATCATCACCATCATCTAGGCTGGTGATTTCTGCGATAAAAACAGGTACATCAGCAAAAGCATTTAACAAGGCATCACGCACAGCTGTGCGCAAACCACTTAGAATTTGTAAGTCCATGAAAACACCTTAAGAATATTTATGTACGCTGAGCGCGGCGATTAATTTCGTGTTGATACAAGCGCGCAAAATCTGATTTAAATACACGGCCCACCACCTTGGGGGTAATGTCATCAACAAATTTGGCGATGGGGATCGTTATCACTTCAAGCGGGTACTGCCCCCGACCTGTACGCTTTAACACCTGAGCACGATTTAACACGCCCCTGCCAAAGCCTTTTGAACCATCGGCAATAAAGGCACCGGCTTTGAATTGCTTGCCCGCCCGCACACCTTTTTTATTTTGCCTAGCCCCCATTGAAATCATGGGAATAGCCCGGCGGTAAACATGAAACTTGGCTTTGCGATCACCCTTGGCCCGGCTGATATAAACGCGCTTTCTAACGGCCCCCACCTTCACCTTGACTGAAATGGCAATAGCCCGCACCACACGGGTTTTAACTTTGGCCAAGGTTTTATTGGTAGCGGTAACACGGGCGGCAGGTACATCACGATTAACAAATTTATTTAAGCGTTTTTCAACGGCTTTTAATTGGCTTTGGTTTGACATAACACCCCCTAGACAAGTTTTTTCTTCACGGCCTCATAAATCTTGGTATCCCCTTCACGAGACACCAGATCACCAATGATATAATGCGCAGTGGGCATGCCATCTTCGCCTAGCACTTGGATTACATCGTTTTGTTTTACGTTATCAGACACCTTAAACGTGGCATCCCATTTGTTTTTCACATAGGCATCATTTATGAATCTGTCTATGCCCGTTTCTATGATGCAAGTTATGCCAGCCTCACCCCCTGCCGCGCGTTGCAGCAGACAGTGAACAGCAAACTCTTCACCAAAAAAGACCTCATCAAGATCATCGGTTAAGTCTTGCTTAAAACTCACAGGGACTTACTCCTGTTCTTCTTTAGCTTTTTCTTTTTTACTGATCACACCACACTCCAATAGCGGGCTAGCCTCTTTTTCATCAAGCGAAACCTCATCACCTTTTTTGTAATCTTTCCCACTGTGAGACAGTGCCCACCCCACCACAAATTTAGACTTTGCCATTTTCATTACCAAATAGAATTAACAGGCCCGCAGTGAATACTGCGGGAGGGGCCAAACGTTAGGCGATTACATTCTGCAAGAAGTAACCTAAATCAGGCGCTGCAACTTTTTCTTTCACCGACTCACCCACGCGATTTTTAAGACCACCTTCCAATCCAATATCGCCATCTTCTTTGGCCCCTGAAATACGATCACCATACTGAGCGGTAAAACCAAAGGTGGCACCGCTCTCTGGGCGAGCCAATAGGTCACGATAGGTTAAGGCAACATGATTACCCCAAACACGCTGCATGTTTACTGGCTGACCCTTTTTAGCGAGGTTTACAAAACCCTCACCTACTAAAATTTCATCAAGCTCCAGCATTTCAGCTATAGCCATGCGAGTTGCCACACCAGAATCACCGCTGTTTCCGTGTATGGCTTTCACCACTTTTGGATGCATGGACATCTTAGTAAATGCCGCACGGCCAATGGTCATTACGTTAGGGCGCATGATCACCTTATCTAATGCGTACATGATCTCTTCATAAGGGTTCGAGTTTGTATAATCACTCCACTGAGAAGAGCCCGATAACGTTTTTTTGTTATCAGTGGCGTAAGAGGCTGGTGAGAAGACTAAGCCCGCTGTTCGTACCTCTCGACCCAATAAAATCAAGTTGGTCAGACTCTCGGTAGAATGCCCCAAAGGATCAAAATTCTCAGGGGCCTGATCAATATCTTCATGAGGGATTTTGTCATCCAACCCATGATCTTCAGTGGAGTCGGTTTTTCCTTCCGCACTAAAAGACACTTCATTGGGCTTAGATTTACGCCCCACTTTAGTATCTGGAATGGTGAAACTTTCAGATAATTTGTGTTCCAGGTATTTAAATAGCTTTTTACCAACTGGAACACGAGGTAAAACCGAATCCGCAATAAGCTTTTTATTGCGGTAGGCAATGGCAATTGCGGTTTGGTATGGATCAATAGGGAATGGCGCGGCCATAATTATTCTCTCTTTTTAAAGTGTTTTTGGGTTTTTACTGATCAGAACGAAATTTATGCAGGACTAGCCCTGCATCATTGAACAACCTAATGTCATGGTGCCAATGTCACCGACTACACCCGACACCTCCGCCACTCCAATAATGCGAATATTTGAGCCAGCACTTGCCGTGGCTGCGATGGCGCGACCTACTGAGTCACTGGTGAGCAAATCACCACGGGCAATGGTGCCGCCATATTCCACATCAGGCATGCCCGTGCGGATAATATCGGCGCGCTCGCCTGTTGCCGCATCCAACTCATTAGATACCCCAATAGAGCCATCGGTAGCGGCAGCGGCATAAACCACCCCACCATCTTCCGAACCAAATTTAACAATGCGGTGCTTTAGCACTTCCGCTTCAGCTGTATAATTTTTCGTTAAAACGGGATTTCCCATTTTGGTCTCTCCAATTACTAAATGAATTTAGGTCGCTGACTAACCCTTGATTAGTCTTGACTGGCTTTAACTTGTTTTACAGCTTGGGAAAAGCTTAATGTGCGCCCTTTAGCTTCAGCCGCTTCTACCAAAACCGCCGCTTCTTCTGCTACTGCACTTGGGCTCTTGGCGGTGGTTACCGGTTCTTCTTTTTCCTGCTGATTTTTAGCATCAGGCTTTAATGCCGCTGGCGAATCAGACTGCAAATTGGCCGCAATCTTTTGTTGCTCTTCACGAGAAGCAGACAAAATTTGAACCGCTGCTTCAGGGCCAGTGGTTTTGCCATCAAATGCTAATGTTTCCACTAAGGCTTCATGCCCAGGCATAGACTGCGCCCGCACATCGCTAATGCGATCACGTTCGGCACTGGCACCCTCCTCACGAATGGCCGCTGCCAATACTGGATGCTCTTTTTCAAGTTCTTCTTTGTTCATGGTTTTACTCTCTATTGTGGTTGGTTGGGTTGGCTCTTCTTGCGATGCATTAGCCTGTGCAACACTTCGTTGAGGAATACCCGTTACACGAGCACCGCCCCCACCTAGCAAGCTAATAATTTGGTCTTTGGTTTGAATGTCTTTCACTAGGCCCGCATCAATGGCCTGCTGACCAATGAAAATACGGCCATCAGCCATATTCTTAACTACGGCATCAGAGGACATACCACGATGAAGGGCCACCGCATCTACAAAAACGCTGTACAGGTAATCCACTTGATCTTGAATGGATTGTTTACCTTCAGCCGTTAATGCTTCGTACTGGGTAGAAATGCGTTTGAACTTACCCGCGTATACTTCGGTGGTTTTCACTCCGCGTTTTTCTTCAGAACCAGAGACATCCATATGCGTTGCTACCACACCAATACTGCCCACGGCGGTGGTTTCAGAAGAGGCATAAATATCGGTAGCGGCTGAACCTATCCAGTAAGCAGCAGAAGCCATGGTGCCATTGGCAAGGGCCACGATTTTTTTAGTATCTCGTGCCTTATAAATTAGGCTGGCCAATTCCGGCAAACCATCAACCGAACCACCAGGGCTATCAATATCCAGCAAAATGGAATTGACCGATTTATCATCAATGGCCAT
>ERZ1027231.329-NODE-329-length-15507-cov-218.027181_pt1 | contig 15507 bp, 9 predicted proteins | sample MGYA00520866_ERZ1027231 | MGnify/ENA primary metagenome ERZ1027231 (study PRJEB33311, sample SAMEA4378411) | marine metagenome | biome: Marine biome; feature: Fjord; material: Water | collected 2014-07-20T08:00:00Z/2014-07-... | depth 75 m ...
CACTCCCATGCCATCACCGATCATTAAGATGACATTTTTTACCTTGCCATTGCCTACTTCGGTTTGATCGTTTGCGCTGTGATCGCTGCATGCGCTTAATAAAGAACAGGCGGCCAGCAGCAAGAGTGTTTGATGTTTCAGTTTTATCATGGGGAGTGATTCAAGCTTATAGATAATAACGGGGATTATAAGGACGCTTAACAGGATAGCCAGTAACTTATTTTTAGCAACGTATTGATTGCTCGGCTGTGGCGGCCCTATTTTGCACTGATATATTACGCGAATCGCGCTGATACACGGAATTCAAATGTATACTTCATTTGGAAAGAGTAATGCGCAGAAATACTATTTATTTGCAGATACTTATGAATATTTTTGTGGGAGGGCGCTTGCGCGCGATAGTGAATATGAAATAATCGCGCGCAAGCGCCCTCCCACAAATTCAATATCGGTATATTCATATAGGGTGCTTTTAGCAAAAGGTGGGTAATACACCCTACGGATTTGTTTGTGTTCTTGTTATTAAAAGCCAGACCTTTTATAGGGCTAGGCTTTTAATGGTTTTACGCGGCGGTATTTTTCTCGTTGTAATCCAGCCCTGAAATAATGCCGTCAGCCATGAGTTTTGATAACGCTTTTATGATGTCTGTTTGCTGCTGAGTAAAACCGTGCTCTAGGTTGCATGCAAACATTAAAATAAAGTCATTGTGCTTAGGGCATTTAAATGAATAGCCTACTATGTGTTGTGCCATGGTGTTTTTATGCAGCTCGCGTAGAAAACGTTCGTCGTGTCGCTTTATTGAAAGCTGACGTAGAGCGGGTAAATCTAGCCATTTAGTTTCTAATGCTGATAACAGGTCACGACCAAAGGCTTTGTTTAGCGTTACATGACGGTGTTTAAAGTTTGCGTCTAGAGCTGCGGGTACCGAGCTGTTCAATTCGGCGCGGGTTTCATTGACTGCCATTAAACCGATCCAGCTGCAGCCCAGCGCTTCTTTACCACTGCTGTGAATACGCTTTAGTTTTGTGGGTACGTCACCTGGTTTGTTGATGTCGCCCAACATATCCATGAGTAATTTTGAGCGTGACGACAAATCGTTAAACGCTTCTTGCAGTTGCTTGGCTTCGCCTACGCCGTTTACTGTGACTTTTTTTCCGTAATTACCGGCCGCCACGTCTTTACACACCTTGGTGGTGGATACGATTGGTCGCACTATAAATTGTGCAAATAAGGCCAGGATAATACTGATAAAAACCAGAACGGCCCCTGACATTAACCAGCTTACCTGCTCGTAACGGGTTGAAAACCACTGATTGGCTTGCACCACTTTTGTATGCAACGCTTGAGTGCGTGAGGATAAATTGGCTTGTGTTGAAATGATATGGTCAGCCGCCCATTCTAATCGAGGTTCTGATGGGCTACCGATTTCTTGCTTTAAATTAGTTAAAAACGTGTCCCAGAATATTCCCCACGATGCCTGCTGCTTGATGGATTCTTCTATGGCGGTATCATTTGAAAAGAACACATTGTATGCCGTATTATCTTTTAGGCGGTAAGCCGGAATTTGTGCGTTTTCGGTGGTTTGTGTGATCGACGTAAGCTGTTGCTGGAACTGTTTATAAAACACAGCCACATCACGGTTGTAACTTTCAAAGTCTCGTGGGGCATTTAATTTATAGTGTTGTGCTTGTTGCTGAAGACTGGCCACATCAAGTTCTAACTTGCTTACCTGCCCTTGCCAATCTCTGAGTTGATTTTGTACCTTGCTGGCTTGCTGCTGGCTAACGGTTAATACTAACAAGCACAATACGAGCAGTAACGCCCCAGCCACAAACTGGGCCATTATATTTTTACGAAGGTTCATAACGAGATTCCATTTTATTCAGCCTTTGTGACTGAGCAAAGAATGAAAAGTTTCTTATAGTGCGTGGGTGCTGCTGGAACAATCTTTTCCAATCAGTAAGGGGAACCTTATTAAGGTGACTGTTTTTTGATTTAGCTAAAATATGGGTTATTTGGTTTTATCAGGAGGTGCCGCGATCTATTGCGGTGTATTACGCGCAACGCGCTAATACACCCTACGGGTTGTTCTGGTTTCCTTAGGCTAGATTTCATACGTAGAGGTATTAGCACAAGGTGCGTAATACACCTGTTATAAAAATGGAATGTCATCTAGATGTAAGTATCTGTATTTTTTAAAGCGCAACACGTCTTGCGTGCCAGTAGACTTGTTTCCAATAAGGATTATCGAGCTTTGATATCATGACACCGCGAGAGCTGGATGTGTGCATGAAGCTGTTTTGTCCCATGTAAATGCCCACATGGCGCTGATCAAATCCTGTTATAAAGAATACAAGATCACCTGGTATTAATTCGGCTTGCTCGACCACCACGCCTTTTAGCATTTGGTATTCTGTTGTACGGGGGATTTTTATTCCAAACTCTTGTGCAAATATCAGATGCACAAAGCCTGAGCAGTCTATGCCTTGCCGGGATAGTCCGCCGAATTTATGAGGCACGCCCTTCCATTCTTCTAGCTGGGTTAATAGCTGCTGCTTTACTTGTACCTTGTTGCCCATGTCTACACCAAAATGCGAGTAAGCCAAAGAGTTGGGGGCACTGCTGGGTGTTAAGCTTGGAAGCGCGCTACACGCAGAGAGGCCAGCACATAATAGTAAAAGCCTTGTGATATGTGTGATTGATTTCAGCATGTGAGCCCTCCTATACTGGCCAGTTCCTTTAGAGTATATGGCATTAAGCCATTGTCTGGTATTAGGCCGGAGACATATTATCAGCCAGATTAAGCGTGTGCTTCATAAAGGGTTTAGATGTTACTTACCCACTTTTACAATGGCGCCATCCAGTGAGAATAGGTCGATGAGTTGTTTTTTATCTGGGCCTTCAGGGATTTATTACGGATATTAATATGCACATTCATATTGAAAATAACATTCTATTTTCAAGGGTACTGAATACAGATATGGCCGCTGGAAATGGCCCTGCCGTTGGCATTATGTCTGAAAGTGATATTAAGAAAACCGAAAGCGAAGAGTTTTGCTGTGGGTCTTGCAGCTAACCATTTAATAAAAAATATATTCTAAGAACGCCAAAAAAAGCCCAGCAATGAAATTCAAAGCTGGGCTTTTTTGGGTGTGTTATTTAAACAACTAAAACGGTGTTGTTTTTAAAACGGTACTTCGTCATCAAAGCCTTGGCCTGCAAACGGGTCTTCGTTAAAAGACGGTGCGGCTGGCTGTGCGCCATTGGCACTTTCGATGCGCCATGCTTGTAAGCTTGTGAAACATTTTTCTGGCTTGCCAGGCGCTGACCATAATCGGCCTGATAAGTTAAAGTGTACGATGACTTCATCACCAGGATTGAACATGTCCATTAGAGCGCATTTGTCTTTCAGTAGCTCTAGTGCCACGTAGTTAGGGTAGTCTGGGTTTTCACCGTCACCTGACAATTTAATAACAAATTCACGCTTAGTAAAACCATTTTGGCCGTAGGCTGTGGTTTCGCCAATTGTGTAGACTTCGCCTTGGGCTTCAAATGTTTTGGACATATCAATTACCTAATCCGTCGCTTGTAAAAGTTGGCGTATCATACCATTGATAGCCCATATTGATATGTGAAAAAGACAGTGTTGTGTAAGCGAGATACGGCGAATATATGAACACCAGGCAGAGAAAGCCTGAAAACTAGGTAGCTGTACGCAGGTATTTTTTCAGCTTATCCTCCATTTCTGAAAGCTGAAGGGGCTTGGTAAGGTAGTCAGTCATGCCCACTTCATCGGCACGCTGTAAGTCCTCTTTTAATGCATTGGCCGATAGACCACAAATGATTAAGTCATTGTATCCTTTTTCGCGGATCAGCTTGGTGGCCGTATAGCCATCCATGATGGGCATTTGAACATCCATAAATACCATGTCATAAACACCACCTTTACATATTTTATCAACCGCTTTTTCACCGTCTTCAGCTAGGTCAAAGGTTAGGCCTAAGCTTTCGATCATATCCCCTGCGACCAATTGATTGATTTGATTATCCTCTACTAATAATACGTGCCCCTGATACCGGCCCGATTCATTATTAGCCGCTTCTTCTTGTTCGTGAATAACCTCTATACCAAATACATTCAGAAGGTAGTCTTTACTTTGTGCCGGCGAGAAAGCGTGGCTAAGAGGCGGCATGTGCCATTGATTAAAAATGTAATGCTCCATATCTAAAGCATTTGCCGGCAATAAAAATCCTATGGAAACTCCAGTGCCTATTAAACGGCTTATGTCCTGATTGATAAGCTTTAAGTAATCTAAGCTACTGGCTTGAAACATGACAGGTGTATGAGACGTTTCATCGCTCTCTTGGAGCAGGGTATAAATGTCGGCTTGTTTTGCGTCTAACCCATAACCAACGAGCAAGCTACTGAGGGTTGTATCATCTTTATTTTCAAGTATGTAATGGATGCCGCCGCTATCAACCTCTGGCAATGACATGGCCAAAGTATTACTGGATTGATCAGATCGTATTTTCAAATTAACGGTTGTGCCTTTATTAACTTCAGAATCAAGTGATACCTCGCCACCCATAAGTTTAACCAATTGCTTAACTATGGTTAGGCCCAAACCTGTGCCTCCATATTTACGACTGGTTGATCCATCGGCTTGGGTGAAAGACTGAAATATAGTACTGGCTTGCTCTGGCGTCATACCGATGCCAGTGTCTGAGATCGAAAACAGTATAAATCCATCTTGATAATCCACATCCACTTGTACATAACCTTGATCGGTAAACTTGATTGAATTACTGCAAATGTTCATTAATATCTGGCTGATTCGTAATGGGTCTCCGAGTAAATTACTGGGTACCTGGTGTGAAACATTTACGCGAAAATCAACATCTTGCTCGACCACTCTGACGATCATGGCTGAGATTAAATTTTCAATCACGGCGTTGATTTCAAAGTCCACCCGCTCCATTTCCATCTTACCGGCTTCGATTTTAGAAAAGTCTAAAATATCATTAATAACATTCATCATAATCTGCCCTGAATAGGCGATTCGATTCACGTACTTTTTTTGTTTAGTTGTGAGGTCTGTGGTTAACACCAAATCAACCAAGCCTACAATGCCATTCATGGGCGTTCGAATTTCATGGCTCATATTTGCTAAGAACATACTTTTTGACTGTGCCGCTGCTTCTGCTTTGTCTTTTTCTTGTTCTAGCTGAATATTCATGACTTCTTGATTGGCAATCATATCCTGAGACCGTTCTAGCAATTCATGTGTTTGTTTGTTTTTCTCATGGAATACTGCCGCGGCCTTGGCAAGATCGCCCACTTCATCTGTGCGATCAGTACTAGGGATACTGTCTACCTCATCCCCTTTTGATAGGACTCTGAATACATCTGTTATACCTTCAATAGGCAATAAAATACGCTTAGATAAAAACCAAGCGATGATTAAAATAATTAGAATTGACACAACCGCCATGGCATTATTATTCACACGAATGGATTCGGTTGATTTTTGTGTTTCAGCGATTAATTCGTCTTTTTCAAACTCCACTTCTTTTCTAATTTTGTCTGATAGATATAAGAATTCACTGGCAGAACCGGCCATGACCACATTGACTAAATAGATATAGCCTCGGGTCACATGGGTTAACCGTATAAAACGTTTTTTAAGTTTATTATTCAGCTTCAATAATGGTTTGCTTTTACGGTCACTTGAAATAAAGCTTTTAAGAGAAGCTGATTCCAGTTTGAATTTATCGATGAATTCACCATCAGGTGATATCAAGTAATCTTTGAATGATTTTGATAGTAGCGAAATACGTAATTGAATTTCGATTAGTTGATTTGACCCCTTTTTATGCAACGCCTTGCCTTTCTCACCTAGATCGTTCAGTTGCTGAGTGATTTCAATGATAATTTCTTCACGTTTGCTGCGCCCATTAATGACGCTGGTAAAGTTATCTTGATAATCATTTAAATGGCCTTCCATCCTGGTTATTAATTTTCGGTCAACTTTTAGACGAGTATCTACTGCCACGTGCTGATGAAAAACATCCAGTTTATTTTCTACGCGCTCCATGATGGTATAAAAACGCTGAACGGATATATCACTGGCGGTTTCTTTGTATATTAAAAGGTTGCGCTGAAGATCAATTACGTCACGCTCAAGTTCGTAAACTAAACCAAGATTGTCATAGGTTTGTGAGATGCTTTTTTGATTTTCTGTAAACGTGATTAGGCTGTCACGAGACAGCCATAACTGAGTGAGGAAAACCACTGCCAAGATCAGCAGTACAAATATAACTTGTCCGTATAACGAGCGGATCAAAATTACTTATCCTTAGGCACTGATAAATTCATACCATTTTTGTAAGCTGTATTCGTAGGTGGGCATTACGGTATTCCAAACAGCAACATTACTAAAACGGGTTTCGTAACTGCCACCCCGTCGTATGTCTCCGGGATGAACCGATACTTTTCCGTCTGTGCCTTTTAATGCTTCGGACGCGGGTTTGCCTGCATACCAATAGTCCCACTCGGCTTGTGACAAAAATTGCTTTGAACGTTCCGCATTTGAAATGTAATAGCCTTGACGGGCGATGAACGCACCAGGCCAACCGGATAACCACCAGTTCATATATTCATAGGCGGCATCTTTTTGTTTGCCATGAGTTTCTGATGACAAACACATAACACCATGCCAGCCGCGATACCCTTCTTTTGGTGCCGCATAGGTAACCGGAACCCCCTGACCATTAAGCGCTGAGACTGCAGGAGAAAACATGCTTTCGATGACCACTCGGTCTGATGCCATGAAGTCCACGGACTCGGGTACCGAGGTCCAGAAGCCACTAAAATGGCCTTCTTTTTTCATCCCGATCAACACATCAAATAATTGATCCAATTCGAGTTTAGTAATGGCGCCAATGTCTGCAAATTTAACCAAGCCTTTTGCTTGTGCAGCCAATGCCAAGTCGAAGATGCCAATGGTAGGGGCATTTACCACAGCCACTTTTCCAGCGTATTTTTTATCTAACAACCAACCCCAGCTTTCGGTTTCGTAGGGAATGCCTTTCTCTATTACATTGGTGTTGTAACCAAATGAATCTACGTTATGCACATAGGGTAAAAAGCTGACTTGGTCGGTTGCCTTGATGCCCAGTTCGTCATCATCTTGCACATGCAAAATTTTATGGGGGGCGTCACCGGCTCCAATTTTTGCATCTTTAGTTAAACGACCAGTTTTAGTCAGGTTATTGATTTCATTCCAATGGGTAATTCGCTTAGTATCTATGGCTTGAATGGAGCCTGAGCTCCACAACACATTAATGCTGTTTGACCATTGTTCATAAAGATCAAAAGAATCCGGTGACACCGATGCTTTTTGTAAAACGGCTGCGCTGCCTTTGGGTTCAAACTCAAGTTCGATGCCTAGGTCGGCCATGGCCCGCTGGCGTATTTCTTCTTGCAAGGTAACGTGGGTTCCCAAAACCCGAATTTTGGTTTTGGTTTTTGAAAATACATAGGGGGCCTTACTGGCCAGACACACCGCAGCCCCTGCTTTTGCAATGGTTGATAGGGTTTTGCGTTTATTGGAGTCGATTGGCTCGCCTGTTTTCATGCTTAATCCAATGTTAATTTAACCTATTTCCAAGTATAGCCAGATTGCCACGCAAGCAAGGAATTCCGGCCACTCTTACAAGTCATTATTACAAGTCGTGTAATAGTCATAATTTTCTTGTATCAATCGGATTGTTTTAATGAACTTTAGCTATATAAACCCGTGGACTGTGCGATAAAGTAAATAAAAGGTAAGCTATGACAAAAATAAAAACGAGTTGTTGTGATGTTAAAAACCTTTTCAAAAACCATTGGCGTGCTATTAACCCTTCTGATTGTCACCTACTTATTATTGGGCGGATCAGCTGGACTGGTTAGCTTTTGGCTGCCTGATTTTCCACAATTGCCAACCCCAAAAATCCAATTGGCCACTGACGACCATAGCAAGATTTATTTTCAATCCAGCAGCCCTTTTGATTTAGACGTACTGCTATCCGATCAAGCGCCCTTAGTCACCACCAGTTACGGCACATTGCACTTACCAAAACAGGCCACCAGTGAGCAACCCGTGGCCGTTATGGTATTGCTGCATGGCAGCAGTGGCTTGGGCAGTGGTCGTGAGGATGCTTATGTTCAAATATTAAATGATGCAGGCATTGGTGCATTTGTATTGGACTATTACGGCTCTAGAGGCCTCACCCCAGATATGCATTACATGGCGAAATTATTTGCCGTGTCAGAAATAGAAGCGTTAAGTGATGCTTACCATGCACTGGCCTTGTTAAAAACACACCCAGCCATTAAACCCCACCGCATTGGTTTGGCTGGCTTTAGTTATGGTGGTATGGCGATTCGTTTGGCCATGGCCCACCGTATTCAAAAAGCGTTTAATGAAGAGAGCGGATTTTCTGTTTTTGTCGATTTTTATGGCCCCTGTTTTCAAGTGCCTAATATGGTAAAAACCAATGGCGCTGCTTTGCTGACTTTGCGTGGGGATAACGACGGGTCCAATGTGTTAAGCGATTGTAAAAATAGAGAAACTGAAATTCAACAAGCTGGGTCGGTGGTAGAAGCCCATATATTTGAAGGCGCCCCTCATGCTTGGGACACAAGCGATCATGCTGCAAAGATGTGGCCTGACTCCCCTTACATCGCAAACTGCGAGGTGCATTACAATCAACAAGGGCAAAGTACGCTTAATGGCGAGGCACTGATTACATTGCCTTTGAATGCTGAACGCGCGGAACGGGTCGTGGCCAGATTTTTATCTCAAGTTGATTTAATGGACTGTTTGCAATATGGCTACGTGAGCGGACAAGATGTTAGCGTTATGAACAAATCGACGCCCATCTTTTTAGACTTTTTGAAAAGAAATTTATAGAACATCAGTACTCTATGAACGCCTCAATCTCTGCTTAAAAAAGAACAGTACTATAAAAAATACTTTGCTCGGGGCTGACTATTCACTACTAACAAGCATGAGTACCTTGTTAGTTTTCCAGTAACGCTATTCAAGCACCATTAACAAACAAACTACGAACATAGGCTTAGAGTTAATACGCTGCGCCCCCCTTATAATGGCAATCAAATGGAATTGAGTGGTCAAACAGCTATGCGCCAATATCATGCGCGGTGGCAAGCAACTCGATTTTTACAATGTCCACGCCTTACTTTATGTAAGGTCTGATCTATAAAAAAGGATTTATAGAATGAATGTATTAAGTTTTTTTAGGCGAGGCAAGTACGCGCCCTCGAATGTGAGCCTAGTCACGCGGCTTATCAGCCTTGTTTTTGTTTTAAGTCTCGCGGCTTGTGGCAGTGATTCTCTACCAAGCGATACCACACCAGACGCTTTCACATTTAGTGAAATAAATAGTGCCAGCCTCAATACTTTAAGTACCTCGAATACCATAACGCTTGCAGGCTTTGATGTATCAACCGATATCAGTGTCGAATTTGGTGAATACAGCATTGATGATGGCCCATTTACAGCAACCGCTGGCACCTTAGAGCCAGGGCAAAGTATTGCTGTGCGTCATACCACTTCAAACCAGAATACTGTTATTAATGAAACCACCTTAAATGTCGGTGATATATCTGGCGTTTATAGAACAATCACCGCCAATTATGGCGGTGTATTAAGCATTGTTGGCGCAGGGACTGATGTCGTATTAATGGGCATGAATGCTTCAGGTATGCTTGAAGAAAGAGGACGTGCCAGCCTTACCGAGCAACTAACCGATTACAATACAAACCATGTTATTTTTAGCATCACCAAGCACCCACAAAAAGATATGGTATTTGTTACATCATCTAATGAATGTGCTAACGGCCTGAGTGATACTGACGCCTGCTTTGGAAATGCACGTATTGATCGCTTTACCTACGACGCAAACGGTATCACTTACGATGGACTAGCGTATCTTGCACAAGGGCCGTTACGCTTCATTGACACGGCTTTTGATGACGAACAGTCACTGCTAAGCACAACCTTACTGAATCAGGGCAAAGATGACGTATCGATCGACAGTTTAGTAGCCGACAATTTAACAGCTGGGTCCACCTTCACCACCACCTGTGACAATGTAACATTAACCAGTGGTCAGCAGTGCAGCTTAACCATAATGGCTGGCGATGAAGGGCAAACTACCGGTGATATTTCGGTCACAACATCAACAACAGAATTCAACGCCAATGTGTTATTTAATGATGGGCTTAATCAGTATTTTTTCAACGGGCTGGTAAATGAATCTGGCTTAATGAATGTTCCACGCTGTGTTAATGCAGGAGCCGACTATCGGGATATCCCTAATAGTCTAGGTCAGTGTGCACTGACTGCTTTGACTATTTCTGCAGATGGTACACGTGCCTATGCGATAGATGGGGCTTGGGGTTCGATTTTGGTCTTTTCAATTAATCAAAACGGTGAATTTGACTTTCTAAGTTCATTTAATGGCTCTGAGCTTCATGGCGTTGCCATTAATGCAGACAACACAATTCTATACAGCGGTAACGCTAGCTTCTCTGTTATCGCTGACCAGCTCTTTTTAAAAGATCGCAACAACAGTGGTGGTGGTAATGCTACTGAAATAATACGCGATACTTCGGATAGAAACCTGTTGATCAGCACAATAGGGAACAATCAGCTTGCTATCTATGAGCTGGATACAAACCCCTTGGTACCCACTGAATTGACAAGTCTTGCCCCTGCTAGTGGCAACGTAAGGTATCAAGACCATTCCGACGATTTGAGCACCTTTGCGGTTATTGACCACCAAAAAATAACCACATTATCATTTGATGGTATGGCCTTAAACGAACTCAGCAGTTTAGATATTGCTATCACTTTTGAAACTGACCTTACTTGTGAGTGCAGTTACGATTTTAAATATAGAGCTGTGCAGGTCACTAACAATGGTAATTTTGCCATTGGGTCAGCCTTTATTGATACGGATTCAGTAACCGCTTTAGAAAGCGCTCCCTTTTTAGGAGCTGCCACAACTTTTAGCATTGACCCTTCAAGTGGCCAATTAATCGAAGTTGACCGCATGACGTTTGCTGGCAAGTCTAGGACTGTTCTTATGGTTGCCATGGGTGACTATGATAAGGATGGTAGATTGGATGTTATTGACTTAGACGATGACAATGACGGCACGCCCGATGATCTTGATGCCTTCCCTTACGACGCCAATGAATCAAAAGACAGTGACCTAGATGGCGTTGGCGACAATGCTGACTTTCGACCTTTTGATGCCAGCGAAACCGCCGATATAGATAACGATGGAATTGGTGACAACGAAGATATCGATGACGACAATGATAATATTAACGATACCCTTGACGTGGATGCCGACCGAGATGGTTTGATTGACGATGCAGAACGTGCAAGCGGAACCTATATACTGCCAATTGCAGCCAACAGCGTTAGCTCTTTTCATCAGATTGGTTTAGCTCAATATGGATTAAATGTCGGCGACACAGTCACCATAGAGTCTATTCGTGCACAAGGTGACTTGGGAAGTTCTAGCGAATCTTTTGAACTTAATTTTAATGACGGCGAGCTAGTCTCCAGTGAATTAGCCTCTAGTGGTTCTTCAGATTGCTCAGGATCATTTGATGATCTTACAGCCCCAGTGACTGCAATGCTTAATGTGATCGATCTTGGTGACGATACTCCTGGAATATCAATAATGGGAATTACAACCGAGGCAGTTGATGATTTTTGTGATCTGGATGCGTCCCAATCAGGGGTTCTATTTGAACTCATACTCGCGGTGACTGCTGCAGACCACCTCACGCCTCCACCGAATAATGATGTCGATGGCGATGGTGTCGACAACGATAAGGATTTAGACAGCGATAACGATGGCATAGCTGATGTTATAGAAGCAGGATTGCTTGATGAAAATGGCGATTTTATTGCCGATAGCTCATTTTCGTTAGCGTCTGCTCAAGACACAGACAACGACGGCCTTGCTGACGCATATGATCTTGAGTCAAACAACCCACTTAATGATGGTACTGCTTTCGATATCTCAGATACGGCCTTTGCTTCATTGGATACAAATAACGACGGCATGGTAAATGAACTTGATACCAATGGCGGTATTGATGCTAACAATGACGGGGTTGATGATTTAATTCTGTAATATGGAATAATCATAATGCTAGGACGTTAAGAAATTAATGTAGCGCAACAAAAACACCAGGCCTTAAACCTGGTGTTTTTGTATTTAGATTGTTAGTTAATCGCACTACTCATAACGATATGTACTTTTCGATCTATCTTTATACTCAATTATAATACGAAAACGTTGTACAGAAGATGGGCTATCGAAAGGATTTTTATAAAGTACCAATGAATTTCAGAAAATAAAAACATACGATGCTTAGGATCTACCACTAATATTTTTAGTATTAGCCATCATTTAATAAGTGCATTTAATGTTAACTTAACATAGTATTTTTGGCCAATGTTACATGCCAGAATATAAACCGACAATCAAAGAGGGCTAAAGATGGATCACGACGATATTAACGTTAAAAATCACCTTTTTGTATTTTTTGTTTTGTTTCTTACATTAGCTGCATCTGTTGCCACATTACACCTAATTATAGACCCTAAAAATATTTACAACTTAGTGGACATTGAATTTTTAGAAGCAAGAAAGCAGGTCCTAATTAAAAGTGGCTCTGATAAAACCAATCTAATCAAATACACAAATTCAAATTGCATAATACTAGGCACATCACGAAGTGAGCTAGGTATAAACCCTAATGATATAACTGGGTATAAATGCATCAATTTATCATTAATACACGGAACAATGTCAGACATGACTGACATTCTAAATTATGCAATCAAACATATGGATCTCAAGGCTGTTTACATTGGGCTAGATTATGCGATGTTTACCGATACGGGTAGAAAGAAGAAAAATAAATACACCAATGAAGCCAATAACAAACAGAGTGGAACTAGAAACTTACTCGATTCTATTCGCTATATTTATTCAGTAAAGGGCCTTAAACGTATCATTTCATTATTTAAAAAAGACCCTACAATAGGCTCAAAAAATCATAACTCAAATGGTACAAGAAAACATAATCCATGGCTCAATAGCTTTAATAGAAACGGGCACGCCTCGATGTTTTATCAAAATGAAAGGAAGTTCATTAAACTTAAAAAATATGGAAAAACTGAAACATTAACCGAAAAATCAGTAAACCACTTAAAAACAAATAAAAAATACAATAATAATTTCAATGCTCAATTTGTTTCTTACCAAAATTTCATTAAGACAATCAATAGTCATGAAATTTCTTTGTATCCATTTATATCGCCAATCCATATTAGGCAAACAAGTATAATTAACGTCACTGGAAAGATTGACCACTTTTTTAATTGGAAAAGCCGCTTACACATAGAAACAAAAGATACATCTAGCATTTGGGACTTCAGCTATATGCCAGGTATAAACAATGAGCCAGTACCTTTAAATAAGTCGCCTATGAAGTGGTACTGGGAATCGCAACACTACAAGCAAGCCTTAGGTAAAATAATGATCGAGCATACAGATTCAAATAACCCAACAAACAAGTTACATCCATTAAATTTGAAGCGTACCAATTCAGAAATAATATCAGCACTAAAAGTATTAGAGTTAAACAACCCTAATGTAATCAACAAGCAAATCAATCTAGCAACCAAACATTATGCTTTTTAATAGTTATGCATTTATTTTCGTATTTTTACCCATTACACTTATACTTTTTCATGCATCAAAATCCAATTCCAATATACATTTACCTAAGGTTATTATTTTACTAGGCTCGTTATTTTTTTACGCTTGGTGGAATCCGTATCATTTATACTTAATCTCAAGCAGCATTATTATAAACTATTATATTGGAGGTACCTTATCTAAAAATAAAAGCAAGATAATTTATGCTTTAGGTATATTATTTAACGTTGGACTACTTGCATACTACAAATACTTTAATTTTTTTATAGATAATATTAACAGTGTACTAGAGCATCCTATATCCATTGATCAAATAGTATTGCCACTTGCAATTTCATTTTTCACGTTTCAGCAAGTATCTTATTTAACGGACTGCTATAAATCAAAAATAACGAATACAAACTTTCTTGATTACAGTATTTTTGTCACATTTTTTCCTCAACTCATTGCTGGCCCCATTGTTTTATATAAAGAAATGTCATCTCAATTTTCCAGATCAAAACTAATACACTTTGACACTAAATTAATAATCATTGGATTTTTCATCTTCACCATTGGATTAGCAAAAAAGGTTTTATTAGCAGATAATTTATCTGGTTATGTCGACCCTGTATTTGATACTGCCAGCCAAGGAGGACAATTTAGTAACGCCGATGCATGGATGGCGATATTAGCGTACAAATTTCAGCTATATTTTGATTTTTCTGGGTATGCTGACATGGCTATCGGAGTAGGACTTTTGTTTGGCATTCATCTTCCTATCAATTTCTATTCGCCATACAAAGCAAAAAATATATTTGATTTTTGGAATCGATGGCATGCAACGCTTGCACGCTTTATGCGTAGTCATGTGTTTAGACCACTTGGTAAGAAACTAAATTTCCACTACGGAATACAGATTGCATTAATAATAAATATTTTGTTAGGCGGAATTTGGCACGGAGCCAATTGGAATTTTCTTTTATGGGGAATATTTAACGCCATATTATTAGTTGTGAATCACGCATATAAACGGGTTAAACGCCAACATCTACCCAACTCTATCGACACCATGCTGTTTTACGGGCCGTTTTGTATACTAGTGACCTTTTTCTTTACTATGCTCTCAAGCGTACTATTTAGAAGCGACAATTTAGTGGCAATTAGTAATATGATTTCTAATCTTTTTGTATCAAATGCTCTGCCAAGCATGCTTAAAACTGGAATAGTTGATATTTTATTCATTGCTCTATTATTTATATTTGTGTGGTTTCTTCCTAATACCCATCAGATTTTCAAATCTTATAAAGTAGGTATTGAGATAACACGTGGCATTCCTAGTAGCATGCTGAAATTTTCGATCAAGCGCATAACGCTACTCCATACTGGAATATTCTCCGTTCTATTTTTTGCTTGTATTATAATGCTCTCTTCCGAAAAAGAGTTTATATACTTTCAATTCTGAACTTTTATGATGAATTATTTTAAATACGTTTCTAATTTGTAAATGAATAAAGGTTTATAATAGCCTAACCAAGAAATTTATTTTTAAAATAAATTTAATGATACATGATAGAATCAACCTTCCGTCATTCTTACAACTTACACATAAAAAAGGCCGCTATATTAGCGGCCCTTTTATTTCCACCTACATCAAGATCGATTACAGAATGGTATTCAGCACTGGCCAAATCAAATCTGATAAT
>ERZ1027231.331-NODE-331-length-15154-cov-51.071660_pt1 | contig 15154 bp, 18 predicted proteins | sample MGYA00520866_ERZ1027231 | MGnify/ENA primary metagenome ERZ1027231 (study PRJEB33311, sample SAMEA4378411) | marine metagenome | biome: Marine biome; feature: Fjord; material: Water | collected 2014-07-20T08:00:00Z/2014-07-... | depth 75 m ...
CTAAGCCTTTTAATTCTCGCTAAGTGATCAATAAATTAGTCCGATTGGTATTACTCTATAAATCCCGTATAATTGCGCCGATTTTCGATGTTAGGAGAAAAAAATATGCAGGAAAGCACTCCCGTTATAACCATTGATGGCCCAAGTGGGGCTGGTAAAGGAACCGTTGCAAGGATAGTTGCGGACCAATTAGGTTGGCACCTTCTTGACAGTGGAGCTATTTATCGCGTCTTAGCAGTTGCAATTCAGCATCACCAACTTTCACTAGATGATGAAGAGCCTCTAATCCCTATGGCTGCTCATTTAGATGTTCAATTTGAGATTAATAGTCAAGGTGAAGCTAAAGTCATTTTAGAAGGTGAAAATGTTACTGAAATTATTCGTACTGAAGAAGTAGGCGGATTAGCATCGCAAGTAGCTGCATTTCCACGTGTCAGAGAAGCACTATTGAGAAGACAACGTGCTTTTAGTGTTAGCCCAGGCTTAATTGCTGATGGTCGAGACATGGGAACGGTAGTTTTCCCGAAAGCGCCAGTAAAAATATTTTTAACTGCTAGCGCCGAAGAAAGAGCTGAACGAAGATATAATCAGTTGAAAGAAAAAGGGATTGATGTTAACATCGGGCGCCTTTTGGATGACATACGTCAGCGAGATGAGCGAGATCAAAACCGAAAGGTGGCTCCACTCATCCCAGCAGAAGGTGCGTTAACTATTGATTCTACGGACATTTCTATTACAGAAGTCGTCAATGAAATCCTTATGTTTGCCAATGGCAAGTTAACGTAAACAACCAGTTTTAAGCTAGCTAAATTAAGATTACCTGCTAGCATTAAAGAACTTTTAATAGAAAGCCTACTGTATGGATGCACTGGGCATACTTAACCACCCCATGAAACAATGATGTTGAATGGATTAATAGCTGAGTTTATAACAAGTTATGACTGAAAATTTTGCGCAACTTTTTGAAGAAAGTTTAAAAGAAATCGAAACACGCCCGGGTTCAATTATCCGTGGAACAATCGTAGCCGTTAACAAAGACAATGTAATTGTTGATGCTGGCCTTAAATCTGAGAGTGTTATCTCAATTGATCAATTTAAAAACGCTGCTGGTGAAGTTGAAGTAGTTGTTGGCGATGAGATCGATGTAGCATTAGATGCAACAGATGATGGTTTCGGTGAAACTATCCTTTCTCGTGAAAAAGCAAAACGTCACGAAGCATGGCAAGTGCTTGAAAAAGCATACGAAGAAAAAGAAACTGTTATCGGTGTTATCAACGGTAAAGTTAAAGGTGGTTTCACTGTTGAAGTTAGCGATATCCGCGCTTTCTTACCAGGTTCATTAGTAGATGTTCGTCCAGTACGTGACACTGCTCACCTTGAAGGCAAACCTCTAGAATTTAAAGTTATTAAGCTTGATCAAAAGCGTAATAACGTAGTTGTTTCACGTCGTGCTGTAATCGAAGCTGAAGGCAGTGCAGAACGTGATGAATTACTTGAATCATTAGCAGAAGGCCAAGAAGTTAAAGGTATCGTTAAGAACCTTACTGACTACGGTGCATTTGTTGATTTAGGTGGCATTGACGGTTTATTACATATCACAGATATGGCTTGGAAACGTGTTAAGCACCCAAGTGAAATCGTAAATGTTGGCGATGAAATTCAAGTTAAAGTATTGAAATTCGACCGTGAGCGTACTCGTGTATCTCTAGGTATGAAGCAGTTAGGCGAAGATCCATGGGTAGCAATTGCTAACCGTTACCCAGAAGGTTCTAAACTTTCTGGTCGCGTAACTAACTTAACTGACTACGGTTGTTTTGTTGAAATCCAAGAAGGCGTTGAAGGTTTAGTTCACGTTTCTGAAATGGATTGGACTAACAAAAACATCCACCCATCTAAAGTTGTTAACTTAGGTGACACAGTTGAAGTTCTAGTATTAGAAATTGACGAAGAACGTCGTCGTATTTCTTTAGGCCTTAAACAGTGTATTGCTAACCCTTGGGAAGAGTTTGCTAAAAACTTCAACAAAGGCGACAAAGTATCAGGTAAGATCAAGTCAATTACTGACTTTGGTATCTTCATCGGTCTTGACGGCGGCATTGACGGTTTAGTTCACTTATCTGATATTTCATGGGCTGGCGGTGAAGAAGCTGTTCGTGATTATAAGAAAGGCGACGAAATCGACGCAATCGTACTTCAAGTTGACCCAGAACGTGAGCGTATCTCGTTAGGCGTTAAACAAGCTGAAGACGACCCGTTCAATATGTATCTGACAGATAAGAAAAAAGGTGCTATTGTTACTGGTAAGGTAACTGAAGTTGATGCTAAAGGCGCAACTGTTGAGTTAGCTGAAAGTGTTGAAGGTTACCTTCGTGTTAGCGACATTTCTGTAGAGCGTATCGAAGATGCATCTACAGTATTGAAAGTTGGTGACGACGTTGAAGCTAGGTTTATGGGTGTGGATCGTAAGAACCGTACTATTAGCTTATCTATCAAAGCAAAAGATCAAGCTGACGAACGTGAAGCAATGGATAACCTAAACCAAGTAGAAGAAACTGGTTTAAGTGCTATGGCTGCAGCGTTTAAAAACGCTAAAAACTAATATCCCTTAACGGGAAGTAGTTTTACTTTGCAATGGTGCTGTAATTACTACAGCAGGTGAAAAGAGTATTTATCACTATCGTGGTGATACTCTTTTCTTATTTTTAACGCCATTGGCGGAGCCAATTTTTACTATAATTTTTAAATTCATTAGTAATAATTGCGCGGTGCTAGGTAAATACTGAGAGGTCAGAATGACTAAGTCAGAACTTATTGAGAAATTAGCCGATAAATTAAGTCATTTATCCGCTAAAGAAGTGGAAAAATCTATAAAAGAAATCTTGGAATTGATGGCGCTATCCTTGTCAAAAGGAGAGCGTATTGAAATACGAGGTTTTGGTAGTTTTTCATTGCATTACCGTGCTCCACGAGTTGGTAGAAATCCGAAGACTGGTGAATCGGTTGAATTAAGTGGTAAATACGTTCCTCACTTTAAACCAGGCAAGGAGTTACGCGAAAGAGTTAATCTTTCTGTAGCATAAATTGCAAAGCTAACTAAAAAATTAGATAATAAACGGCATGTTAACCATGCCGTTTTTTTTTGGCAGAATTTAATAAGGCTTATTAAAGTGCGATTATATTTAACACTCTTTTTTATTTTAGTTTTACTTGCCGTAGCATTTATTTTCGGTAGCCAAAACGATCAATTACTCACATTAAACTATTTAGTTGCACGTACAGAAATAACTGTAGCTGCTGCTGTAAGTTTATTTACTGGATTAGGATTTGTATTAGGCCTGCTTGTTACTATTCTTTGGCGTATAGTACGCAAAAGCAAAAAGGCATTCGCGAAAAACAAATCTCAGGAAAAGTAAATAATACTCTTTGTCCTATTCCTCTTTATAACTTGTCTCAAGAGCCCTAATGATTGAACTACTCTTTTTATTGTTACCCGTTGCCATGGCTTATGGCTGGTTTATGGGCCGCAATAGCATCAAGCAAAACCAACAAACTGCAAAACAAGATTTATCGATAAAATACTCTACGGGCTTAAATTATTTATTATCTAACCAACAAGATAAAGCCATTGATTCTTTACTTGATGCGTTAAAAGTTGAAGATGATAGTGTGGAAGCGCATTTCGCTATGGCTAATTTATTTCGTAAACGAGGTGAGTTAGACCGAGCATTAAAAGTACATGAACACCTTGTTAGACTGAATCACTTGCCCACCAAAGACAAACAACAAGCTGTATTTGAGTTAGGAAAAGATTTCCTTAGCGCTGGTTTATATGATCGTGCTGAGACTATGTTTATAAAGTTATTAAAGTCAAAAGACTATGGTCTGAAATCTTTAACTTATCTATTAAAGATATTTCAATCTACGAAAGATTGGCAGCAGGGCATAGATAGACAAAAATTAATTGTTAAATATAACGATAAACGTTCACTGCATACACTTGCTAACTTTTATTGTGAATTAGCAACAACGGCCTTTGAAAAAGATCAATTTATTGAAGTCATTGAATTACTCGAGCAAGCACTTTTACTTGATCCCAACTCATGTCGTGCTAATTGGCTTATGGCAAAGATTTATGAAAACCACCAGCAATGTGAGTTAGCTGCGAAGTGTTACCAAGCCATCTATCATCAAGATAATGAGTTTTTTCCTGACGTTATTGATCCTATGTTGGCTTGTTATACACGATTGGATGCATTGGATGAATTCTATGCTTTCATTAAAAAGGTGTATGACGAAACAGCGAGTTCTAGTGCCTTAATTTGTTATCTCAGCCATGTTGAAAATAAACATGGTAAGAAAAAAGCACTAGATTTTATTTTGTCAGCATTAAAACGTCGACCGACTATTCGTGGCTTTGAACATTTTGTTAATATGCAAATGACACCTTCAGATGTTGACGTGAGTAATACCAGTTTAGATTTGATTAAAGAATTAATAAGTGAATATTTGAAAGTTAAGCATAGATATAGCTGCCGAACTTGCGGTTTTGATAGTTCAACCCATTATTGGTCTTGTCCATCATGTCATGAATGGGAACAGCTTAAACCAGTGCGCGGTCTAGAAGGGGAATAATTATCCCTTTCGTTGTTGTAAAGCTAAATAGCGGCATCAAGAGTACTCACTGACATTCGTCAGCTCCGTGCTCTTTCTTTGCCCTTTAACCTTACAACGTTGAAACGAATCATTATTAGTTCAATTAGCTAGCTTGAATTTAAGTAACCTAGCATTACTAAATTAACTGTCATTCCCGAAGTTACTTGTCGGGAATCTATTGTAAAAATACAGGAAACCCCATGAACGATCCAAAAGTAGTAGTCGCCTTAGACTTTGATAAAAAACAAGATGCCTTATCATTTGTTGATAAAATTCAGCCAACAGATGCTCGCTTAAAAGTTGGCAAAGAAATGTTTACCTATTTTGGTCCTGAATTTGTGAAGCAATTAACAGGGAAGGGCTTTGATGTTTTTCTTGATCTTAAATTTCATGATATCCCTAATACTGTTGCAAAAGCGGTGACTGCTGCGGCTGATTTAGGTGTATGGATGGTGAATGTTCATGCCAGTGGTGGTAGTCAGATGATGACTAAAGCAAAACAAGCATTAGATAATTATGGCAATGATGCTCCATTATTAATAGCTGTAACTGTGCTTACCAGCATGGGACAAGAAGACCTTCATGGCTTAGGTATTAATAAAACACCAGCAGAGCAAGTTAACTTTTTAGCGAACTTAACGAAACAAAGTGGCTTAGATGGCGTGGTTTGTTCGGCTTGGGAAGCAGAGCAATTAAAATCTGATTTGGGTAAAGAATTTAAATTGATTACGCCTGGTATTAGGCCTGCAGGCTCAGCACAAGATGATCAACAACGAATTATGACTCCAAGACAAGCAATTGATGTTGGCGTAGATTATTTGGTGATCGGACGTCCAATTACCAAAGCGGTTGATCCTCAACTGGTATTACAACAAATTAATGGCACAATTCGCTAAGTATTAAAGTATTTACTTTCTCGAATACAAAAAAGCTAGGTCAATGACCTAGCTTTTTTATTGGAATAGCACTTTAAGCTCTTTAACTATATAAAGTGCTTCTTATTTTTCATATTGGCTGATGAAAGCGACAAGATCTAATACCTTGTTTGAATAACCAATTTCATTATCATACCAAGACACAACTTTTACGAATGTATCCGTTAATGCGATACCTGCTTTTGCATCAAAGACTGAAGTACAAGTTTCACCAATAAAATCATTCGAAACAACAGCATCTTCAGTGTAATCCAAAATACCGTTTAACTCACCTTCAGCGGCTGCACTCATTGCTTGACAAATCTCATCGTAAGTCGCCGGTTTTTTAAGGTTTACAGTTAAATCAACAACAGAAACGTCTGGTGTTGGTACACGAAATGCCATGCCTGTTAGTTTACCATTTAACGCAGGAATCACTTTACCAACAGCTTTAGCAGCACCCGTTGATGAAGGTATAATATTCTGTCCTGCACCACGACCACCACGCCAATCTTTGGTAGATGGGCTATCAACAGTTTTTTGAGTTGCTGTTGTAGCATGTACCGTAGTCATCAAGCCATCTTGGATGCCCCAATTATCATTTAACACTTTCGCAATAGGCGCTAAACAGTTGGTAGTACACGAAGCATTAGAAACTATCTCTTGGCCTTTATATTCGTTTAAGTTCACACCACAAACAAACATAGGCGTATCATCTTTAGACGGTGCACTTAATACAACTTGTTTAGCACCAGCAGTAATGTGTTTACGTGCTGTTTCGTCGGTTAGGAATAAACCTGTTGATTCAACCACAACATCTACGTCAATTTCATTCCATTTCAAGTTCTCAGGATTGCGCTCAGCAGTTACACGTATAGTATTGCCATTGACTACTAATTCTCCATCAACAACATCAACAGTGCCTTTAAATCGACCATGTGTTGAATCGTATTTCAACATATAGGCCATATATTCAATGTCCATTAAATCGTTGATACCAACAACCTCGATATCATTACGCTCAGCAGCAGCTCTGAATACAAAACGACCAATACGGCCAAAACCATTTATACCAACTTTAATTTTCATGGATAACCTCTCAAAATTCATTATGTAGTAAAATTACACCATTTTGAGAATATTACAAGAAAAAGATGGGTTTTATGATAGCTAATTTCATATATATAGTAATATTTTGACTAAATTACAAAAAAACTCAAATATGCCTTAATTATTTAGCCATTTTGTATAATACTTTCGAAATAGCATGGTAGAATGCGGAAAATTTTGAAGAATAGCGGAAGAATTGAAGCTATTGCCTTATTTGATATAGGATTAACATTTATGACACAAGATAAAATTTTGTGTGACATTGGCTTTATTGGCCTTGGCGTTATGGGTAAGAACCTGGTACTTAATTTAGCCGATAATGGCTTTAATATTGCTGCATTCGATTTAAGTGATGAAAAAGTACAGGCGGTCATTGCTCAAGATGAAGCTGAAAATGCCACCGACACCCCACGTGTTTATGGATGTTCTTCTTATACTGAATTATTGTCACAACTTAAAGCGCCACACCTTATTGTATTAAGTGTTCCTGCTGGATCTCCTGTGGATCAAGTATGTGAAAACCTTATTGGTGCAGGTATACAACCTGATGATATTATTATCGATACAGGTAACAGCCTTTGGACCGATACCGTTGCTAGAGAAAAGAAGTACAAGAGTAACTTCTTATTATTTTCTTCAGCTGTATCTGGCGGTGAAGTTGGCGCTCGTTTTGGTCCATCATTAATGCCGAGTGGATCGCCTTATGCGTGGGCTCGTGTTAAACCAATTTGGGAAGCAATTGCTGCAAAAGTTGATGCAAACACGGGTAAACCTATAGACCGTACCGAGCCTGGACAAGCTATTACTGAAGGTGAACCTTGTGCCGCTTACATTGGTCCTGCAGGAGCAGGGCATTACGTTAAAATGGTGCATAACGGTATTGAATATGCGGATATGCAAATTATCTGTGAAGCTTATCATGTACTAAAATCGGGGCTTAATTTAACCTGTGATGAAATTGCAGATATTTTTGCTCAATGGAATGATGGCCCATTAGACAGTTATTTGATGGAAATATCAGTAGAAGTTTTACGTCATAAATCAAGTGATACTAATACACCACTTGTTGAATTGATTTTAGATAAAGCAGGGCAAAAAGGAACTGGGCTTTGGACTGCTATGAGCAGTTTAGAAGTTGGCTGTCCAGCACCAACTATTGCTCAAGCAGTATATGCCCGTTCTATTTCTTCTTTCAAAGAGCTCAGAACTCAAGGCTCTTCACTACTTGCTGGTCCACAACAAGAAACGTTATCAAAAGAAGAGCAGCAACTTGTTATTGAACAATTACATGATGCAATGTACTGCGCTAAGATCTGTGCCTATGCGCAAGGCTTTCAATTAATGAAACTTGCTGCTAAAGAGCATGGCTGGACATTAGATTTTGCGAGTATTGCCAAAATTTGGCGTGCTGGTTGTATCATCAGAGCGGCATTTTTACAGTCGATAACAAATGCTTATGAACGTGATGAAAACTTAAATAATTTATTGTTAGATGATTTTTTTGTAAAAGAGCTAAATAATCGTCAACAAAATTGGCGTAAGGCTATTTGCCATGCCACGATGCACGGTGTGCCGATAGGTGCATTATCTTCATCATTGGCCTATTATGATTCAATGCGTAGTGAAACATTACCTGCGAACTTACTACAAGGGCAACGAGATTTTTTCGGCGCTCATACTTTTGAACGCACTGACAAAACGGCAGGAAAAAAGTACCATGTTCAGTGGTCAACACAGGGCAAAGAAACCATTTTAATTGATGGTTAATTGTTAAAATCATGAAAAATAATGATGAATATAAAGATAAGTTAACCGATGCGGCTTATAAAGTCTGTCGGTTAGCGGCTACAGAACAACCCTTCAGCGGTATCTATAATGATCACTGGCAGCAGGGGGTATATCATTGTGCTTGCTGCGAACAGCCCTTGTTTAGCAGTGACAGTAAATTTGATGCGGGATGTGGTTGGCCTAGTTTTTTTGCTTCGATTGAAACTAAAGTGGCCTACAAGTCTGACGATTCACACAATATGCAGCGGGTTGAGATCCAGTGCAAAAACTGTCAGTCTCACCTTGGGCACGTTTTTGATGACGGCCCAAAACCTACAGGTAAACGCTACTGTGTTAATTCATTGAGCTTAAAGTTTCAGCCACAACAAAGATAGTCCAAAATACTTATTGTTCTAGCCTCTATTTGTTTTGTTAATACTTGGGGCTGGTAAACTTTCCTGCTTCAATTTTAGCTAACGTAGTGCTCGCAACTTCATCAAGAAATTCTGCATTTAACTTTTTAGCTTGTTGATAGCCTATTAAGCTCGTTTCGATCATTTTATCCGGTTTATCTAATAAAAGTTGATAAGTCCGTAACCAAATATACGCTTGTTTATATTGCTTTTTCTGTGTGAAAATTGTTGCTAAAGTTTGTAAAACTTCAGGAGACAGCTGAGTGCCTGGCTGGTGAAGTTCTAACGCATGGTATAATAATCCTAATGTTTTTTTTGTGTTGCGCTTTATGTAATAGGTCGCTAAATGATACTGTGCGGTTGGGTTTTCAAGAATTTGAGAGCCTTCTAATTGCAGAAACTCCTCTAAAGCCAACACATTCGATTCTCTTGACCAGTAATAATAGAGTAGGTGAGGGTGTTTTGAGTCTGCACTTTCCTCAGACAACAGTGACATATTGGCTTTTGCTTTTAATAAATTATTTTTTCTAACGGTTGTTTTTTCTTTTAATTTTATATGTTGGATTTGAGAAGCTAATGACATGCATTTTATGTAACCTTCATAAGCTATTAGTAAATTATATTTACCTGTATCAAGATTATCGTTTTTGACCTTAATTCGATTGACAGCCACATCTATTCGTTCACTCTTACACCAGCTATCTTGACCAAATTCATTACACATCTCTTCATTATCTTCGCAAAGTTGGGCTAAGTTGACCTTATCTCCACAACCAGTGAGAAATAGCGCTAAGAAGGCTGCGTGACATTTCACGCGATAACGTGATTTTTGTTGTATTATTTTTCGAAAATTAATCATAAAAATACCAAAAAGTTTTTTGTAGACTATAGAGAAATATTTCATACTGAATTACAATACGCCTGTAAATATACTCTCCACCAGCTATTATCGTCTTTAGTACACTGTGATAATAGCCTAATGTTCAATTGACTGAAATAAAAGGTTTAAGTAATGACTTCTCATCTTGAGGAAAAGTATCAAGCAAGCTGGCAAGAACGTCAAACGTTCGCTGAAAATATGCAACCAATTATTGGACAGCTTTTTCGCAACAAAGGCATTGAAATTTTAGTGTATGGTCGCCCATTATTAAATGCATCTTCTATTGATATTATCAAAGCGCATAAATCTGTTGCACTACATGAAGAAAATAAATTGCGTTTACGTGAAAGTTACCCTTTTGTTGAAGCAATTAACAAAATGGATTTAGCTCCTGCACGTATCGATATAGGCAAGTTAGCTTATAACTATTTATACCTTGGCCAAGCCAATGATCTTTCTATTGAACAATATCTAGATAAAGAATTAACAGCAGAGAGTCGTGAAAATTCAGATCAAAAAAGCCAAGACGTAGTACTTTACGGCTTCGGTAGAATCGGTCGTCTTTTAGCGCGTTTATTAATAGAACGTGCAGGACCAAATGCTAAATTAAATCTTCGTGCAATCGTTTTACGTCCAAGTAAAGGTGGTGAAGATTTAGAGAAACGCGCAAGTTTATTACGTCGTGATTCAGTTCATGGTGCATTTAACGGCAGCATTTCTATTGATAAAGAAAACAATGTAATTAAAGCTAACGGTGCTTTTATTAAAGTTATCTATGCAAAATCACCTGCGGAAGTTGATTACACTGAGCATGGTATTAATGATGCATTAGTTGTAGATAACACGGGTATCTGGACTGACGAAGATGGTTTAGGTCAGCATTTACAATCAAAGGGTGTAGCGAAAGTATTATTAACAGCACCTGCTAAAGGCGACATCAAAAACATCGTGTATGGTGTTAACCAAGATATGATTTTAGCGACTGATAAAATCGTTTCTGCAGCAAGTTGTACTACTAATGCTATTACACCAGTATTAAAAGCACTTAATGACGAATACGGTATTCGCAATGGTCATGTTGAAACTATCCATTCATATACTAATGATCAAAACTTAATTGATAACTACCATCCAGCACCTCGTCGTGGACGTAGTGCTCCTTTAAATATGGTTATCAGTACTACAGGTGCTGCAAAAGCTGTTGCTAAAGCATTACCTGAGCTTAAAGGTTTATTAACAGGTAACGCTATTCGAGTTCCAACGCCAAATGTTTCAATGGCAATCATGAACTTGAACTTGAACAAAGCGACAGATAAAGATGCGTTAAATGATTACTTACGTAATATTTCATTAAACTCTCCTTTACAAAACCAAATCGACTACACTGCTTCAAGTGAAATTGTTTCTACCGATTTAGTTGGTTCACGTTACGCAGGTGTTGTTGATTCACAAGCAACAATTGTTGACGGTGATCGTGCTGTATTATACGTATGGTATGACAACGAATTTGGTTATAGCTGTCAAGTTATTCAAGTTATGCTTGAAATGGCTGGAATCACGGTTCCTAGCTTACCGTTAAAATAATATTCGCTTAATATAATTAAGCGAACTAAAAAAGCGCATATTACTTAGTAATGTGCGCTTTTTTGTTTTCAGGTAAGAGTTTAAAACGCTAGCACTCATTCTGCTTTTTAATGAATGCTTATAATATTAGTGTATACAGACTTAAGTTAATAACTATGTGGCCGATAAAGCTATAGTAAAGTTGATATCACACCAAAGGTAAGTTTATGTCTATTAGCGTAGATCAAAGTAGTTCTGTTGCGTCGAAAGCAACATCTGGTGCAGAGTTTCTCACTGCAGCTGTATCTAAAAGTCAGCAAGAGTTAGAAGGGAAAATGGCATTACAGCTTATTCAATCCGCAAATCCAACTAACTTACCTGCGCCAACAGGCAACAGTGGCTTCCAGATAAATATTAAAGTGTGAAAGTAGTTGGTTATAGGTATAACCTTGCCTGTGAGTTTTACGAGCGCTTAAATGCAGCGAGCAGGCTTTGGTAAACCAGCATACTTAGTCGCTTGTTTAGCTGGACCTTCTGGGAATAACTTATATAAATAACGACTGCTGGCCTTAGCTTCACCAAATTCAGCTTTCATCGCTTTGGTTAACGCACGAATAGCTGGCGAGGTGTTGTAGGTTAAGTAAAACTGTCTAACAAAATGTATTACTTCCCAATGGGCATCGGTTAGTTCAAATTCATCATTTTTAGCCATAACCAAGGCTAAGTCTTTTTGCCACAGCAGGTGATCAAGTAAATAACCTTGTTTATCTGTTGGGATTATCTGGTTTTCAAACGTTAATGTTATTGCCATGTGATCACTTTTTGGTGGTTAAAGGTAAGGTCAACTACGTCATTCATTTTGATTTTGTTTACTGCTGCTAACGTTTCAATAGCTCTAGCCTGTGCATGATTAGCAATAACATTAATGGAAACTGTGCTATTCGCTCGCTTGATTAAACTATCCATCAAAGGGTGTTTAAGGTTATAACACCCATCATCCATTAACACGATGGCGTCTTGTTGATCTAACACACTTAAACATTGTGCGAAGTCGTTGGTAGTGAAGGCTGATTTTCTTACTAAGTGCAAAGTACTCATGTTAATTGTCCCTAAAACCTTAGTACGTGTTGGTGGCGATTAAGCGCCAAACCAAACTCAACACTTGCTAACACATTTACATTTTCAATATGAAATGTCTCATCAAGTTGTCTATTAACTAATGACTGCTGGCATACATAGATGTCTTCAATATCGTAGAACTCAAATGCTGAAAATGTTTTCAAATAATCTTTAATCGACACTAAAGTACCATCTTGCTTAGCAATTAACTGATAAACACCATCACCTTGAAAAAATAGCGAGATCTTTTGCTCAAACGAACCAAATATTAAGGCAACATCGAGTGCATCTTTGCCAAAGTCACTGCTAAAAGGAGCTTTGCTGTTTATGATTGCAAGGCCATTTCCTTGAGCTAAATTACTTTCTTCTTGTGTATCTGATGAGATCATTAAAACTGCACCAAGCGTGTTGCTTTTGTTGTTAACTCTACCAATTCACCTAAGCCTGATACGGTAAATGCTTCGTTTATTTGCTCGTTATCTACTGAATCGCAGGCTATACCGCGCTTTTCAGCAGCAGTAATACAAATATGTAAAGGTAATTGATACTGTTGTTGTAATCGCTGCCATTGTGCTATTGCCTGATATTCATCACTGGCAATACTAATATTTTCATTCGCATGCATTGCGCCATCTTGATAAAAGAATACACCAATAACATTTATGCCAGCAGTTAACGCTGTTTCAACATACGTTAATGCCGTCACTGTTAAGGGACTATAAGGGGGAGTAGTTACTACTACAGCAAGAGTTTTCACAACACATCCAAACTATAAAAAGTTAATAAAGGGCTTTTAAAGAGTAAAAAGATAAAAAAAAGCCCCGCAATCGCGAGGCTTTTATTATAAAACATTATCATTGATAATCATGTTTTTTAACGTAAATTTTTAGTGCTAACTAATCGTCGCCGTTAAATACACCTAATAAGTGTAATAAGTGTACAAAAATATTATAAATATTTAAGTATAAAGAAATCGTTGCACGGATGTAGTTACGCTCACCACCATTAATTATACGGCTTGTATCAAATAAAATTAAGCCAGACATAATCATAATAACCGCAGCACTAACTGCTAATGAAAGGGCAGGGATTTGAAAGAAAATATTAGCAAGACTTGCTACGATAACAACAATCAAACCAACCATTAAAAAGCCACCCATAAATGAGAAGTCTTTTTTACTTGTTAGTGCATAACCTGATAATGCGAAAAATATTAATGCAGTTCCACCAAGGGCTTGCATAATTAAAGCACCGCCATTTGGCATAGCAGCGTAAGCATTAAGCATTGGGCCTAATGATGCGCCCATTAAACCAGTAAAAGCGAAAATCCAATATATACCACTTGCAGAATCAGCTTTTTTATTTACAACAAACATTAAACCGAACGCGACTAATGTCATAATAAGCGCTGCACCGTGTGGTAGGTTCATCGCCATTGAAATACCAGCTGTTACTGCACTAAACGCAAGTGTCATTGATAACAACATATAAGTATTTTTCAATACTTTATTAATTTCTAGCGCCGAACTTTTGCTCGCCGTTTGAAAACCCATATTAGATTGCATAAAACTTCCTTAAGAATTTAATTCTAGTTATATAGATAAGGTCATTTTAGATAAGTTCAAGTTTTCATACATAACTGACTTACGCTAACTTAGTTCCTTATGACATATTATGGCATGGTGATTTTGAAAATACTACGTTTAGCGTAGTTTAAAGAGGGCTGTTTTTGTTATATTTTGTAACGAGCCACTCAATTAACTTTGCGATTGCACAGCGTAGCATATTGAATTATAAAACTAATCAACAGTGAAGCTACTTTCTCTCTTATGAACAGTGGTGCTTTGTAGGGTAAACCTTATCATTACTGTGACTGACAATTAGAGATGATGTTAATCGTGCTGATCATCAACAAGTGCTTTGACCTCATACTTTCTAAAACAACTATTTAAATGATCGTTTATTAAACCTGTCGCTTGTAGGTGTGAGTACAAGGTAGTTGAACCAAGGAATTTAAAGCCACGCTTCTTCATGTCTTTAGCTAGCTGATCACTAATAGGGGAAGTCGCAACGTAGTCATCAATGGTATCAATATTATTTGCAATGGTTTTATTATCTACATAAGACCAGATGAACTTACAGAAGCTACCGTATTCATTCTGTATTTCAATAAATCGTTTAGCATTGTTAATAGCTGCTTCTATTTTAAGTCTGTTACGAATTATTGAAGCATCTAGCATTAAACGTTCAACATCTTCACTGGTAAATTTCGCTACCTTGTTTACATCAAAGTTAGCAAATAACTTGCGATAACCTTCACGCTTTTTAAGAATGGTGTACCAGCTTAACCCCGCTTGTGCAGACTCTAACACAAGAAATTCAAACATTACTTTATCATCATGACTAGGCACACCCCATTCTTCATCATGATATTTAACATAATCGGGCTTCGTGGTGTCTAACCAAGGGCATCGGCAGGTACTTTCTACTGACATCATGTCATTCCTTCTTCGAACATATATAAATTGCTGAAAAACAAAGCAAGCTGGCTGTTTTTTTCGCAAACAAACGGAAAACCATCATAAAAGCTAAAATAGTGCTTTACAACGTATTAGAGAGACTTTAATATTCGCCTCGTTCTCAAGCAAGCATTGTTTTACAGGCTTATTTGTTAACTTTAGGTGAGATGGCTGAGTGGTCGAAAGCACCGGTCTTGAAAACCGGCAAGGGTTTGT
>ERZ1027231.332-NODE-332-length-15111-cov-263.611185_pt1 | contig 15111 bp, 13 predicted proteins | sample MGYA00520866_ERZ1027231 | MGnify/ENA primary metagenome ERZ1027231 (study PRJEB33311, sample SAMEA4378411) | marine metagenome | biome: Marine biome; feature: Fjord; material: Water | collected 2014-07-20T08:00:00Z/2014-07-... | depth 75 m ...
ATTGCTGATTTACCTTGATGGGAAACACACCGCGGTAATCGTTTTGGTAGTTATAGGTTTTTATGGCACGACGAAACGCTTCGTTTAGTGATTGTATTCGTGCATCGAGTAAATTTTCGATACGCAAAATGGCAGGCATTTCTAACCCACGCTCCTGCATGCCCTTGATGATGTCGATGACAGGCACAGATGTGGTTTTTTTGTCTTCTGCATCGTCTGAATTTTGAACGTTTACAGCTAAATTTTTAGAAACATTGTGTTTAACTTTTACTTCAACATTGCCTTCTTCAGATACATCAAAAAAATTGCAGCCCCAATTTCTAATGCCATATAAATCAGCACTGTCATCGGCGGTCCAATCTTTATTTTCAAGCTTGTTATCTGTTACCACTGGCAATGCAGTCATTAACGGTTCTCTGGTCAGTACTGGTTAACGTGTCATGATTGCATAGGATGGTTCGGTACGAATTCACAGGGCAATTAATGACAAATTTTGGCGCATTCTAGGTATGAAAAAATATATATCAAGAGAAATTTTATGAGGTAAAACACAGAGATATTCTGAATTGAGTGATTACTTGAATAATGATTCGAGTTAGATGTATTTGACTAAAACTTGGCTGTTGATCAGTTTAATTTATGCATCTTGGTAGTTAATTTTAATGTGGTTTAAAATAGCCTGCAGGCCAGATAGATCGGTGTGTTCAGCAATGCTTTACATATGTGTCATAAGTGGGTCGAAATGCAATTTAGGGGTAAGCAATAAATGCATATGAAATATTAAGCCTAATAAAGTTTCTTCTCTATCAATCAAAACCGTAGTCACGTTCGACTTTTGCAATTCGCACTTTATATTCTGAATACCAGGTTTGTTTGCCGTTCTGCTGGGCAATCAGGTGTTCGGGCTGTGCTTTCCAGTTTTTAATGGCGTCTAAACTATCCCAGTAAGATACGGTGATACCTAGGGCTTCACGGGCTGATTCACTACCCAGAAACCCGGGTTGTGATGCGGCTAATTCAAACATGCGATTTGCCGTAGTGTGATAGGCGTTTGTATTATCAGAATAAGACTTGTTGTCTTGTGATTCAGCGGCATTAAGCGTCGAAGTAAAAATAACGGCGTAATAGGGCGGGGTGGGTGTGTTTGTAATGTCACTCATTCAGTATTGTCCTTAATGCTGGTTAGTTTTTTTTATTAAATTTATTCTAATATCAATTCTGACGCCAGCTATCACTCATAATCAATTCTAACTGCTTGCGGGCGTTCTTGGGGTTGAGTAAATCTTTTTTCTCGATCATTTCACATTCATCCATGATCATTTCATCCAGTGTTGAAGGATACAGGCGACAGTCGTCGGGACGATCAAAGTAGATGTCACAGCTATAACGAGTTTTATGGGACGGACTTTCTTCTTTTGTCAGGAATGGGCAAAGGCTTAAGGTTTCGCCCGATTTTGGGTCGACCCAAATATGGCCATTTTTGGTATAGGCGTAAATATCAGGGCGGTTTTCATCCCAAAATTCGATTTCGCTTTTTTCTGCAGATAATTGGCCATTGCTGTATTTGATGCAGCACTTTCCGCAAGAGTTACAATCTTTCACATGGCTGCCGTTTTAATCAATAGAGACTGAATAGAGTAACACCCGTTAAAGCCTTTGACTAAAAAGCCCCAAGCATGAATACACCATGATGTATTTTGATTGGGGCTTTTCATCGTATTTTTTAGACCCGCACTTAGATGAGCACGGATCTAAATAGCGGCATAAGCTTAAAGCTTAAAGCTTATCGATTACCGCTTCTAAATTGGCAACGGTACGATCAACGTTGTGCAACTTATCCAAACCAAACAAACCAATGCGGAATGTTTTAAAGTCAGCCGGTTCATCAACCATTAACGGTACGCCAGCCGCTGCTTGCATGCCTTGAGCAGCAAATGCACTGCCGTTTTGCATGCTTGCTTCAGTGGTGTAGTTAACCACAACACCAGGGGCTTTAAAGCCTTCAGCGGCAACACTTTTAATGCCTTTGCTTTCAAGCATGGCGCGGGCTTTTTGGCCTAGCTCAATTTGCTCGGCTTTCACTTTAGCAAAACCGTATTCTTTGGTTTCTAACATGGTGTCACGGAAAGCCGTTAATGCATCGGTTGGCATAGTGGCGTGGTAAGCATGGCCACCATTTAGGTAGGCTTGCATGATGCTGTGCCATTTTTTAAGGTCACATGCAAAGCTGTTGCTTGTGGTGCTTTCTAATAACGCTAATGCGTCATTGTTAAGCATAACCAGTGCGGCACACGGAGAAGCACTCCAGCCTTTTTGTGGGGCGCTGATCAATATGTCGATGCCCACTTCTTTCATGTCTACCCATACTGTACCAGACGCTATGCAATCCAATACAAATAGGCCACCCACTGAATGCACGGCATCAGCAACGGCTTTCAGGTAGTCATCAGGTAAGATCATGCCAGACGCTGTTTCGACGTGAGGGGCAAATACCATGTCTGGCTTTTCAGCTTTAATAGTCGCGACTACTTCATCAATTGGGGCTGGTGCAAAAGGGGCTTGTGAGCCTTCTTCAGTTTGACGGGCTTTAAGCACGGTCTCAGAAGAGGGTAGGCCAGCCATATCGAAGATCTGGCTCCAACGGAAGCTGAAAAAGCCATTACGAATCACTAGACATTTTTTATCTTGGGCGAATTGACGAGCAACCGCTTCCATTCCGTAGGTGCCGCCACCCGGAACCACAACCACGCCATCAGCGCTGTATACGTCTTTTAGGGTGTTTGAAATGTCATTCATCACACCTTGAAAGGTTTTAGACATGTGGTTTAAAGAGCGGTCAGTGAATACAACCGAGTATTCTAATAAACCATCTGGATCAACGTTTGATAATAGGCCAGCCATGGGGCGTTTCCTTCTTTTATAGTCTCTGACGTTACATAGTCAGATGAATTAACTTGGTGATAACAATAATAGGGCCTAATTAGAAAAGACTAAGCTAGGCCTGTAAAGGGCTAACTGGATAATCTTAAAAATATAGTGCTACAGATACGGTTAGATTTAATAAAGGATCGGTCCACTGGGCTATAAAGGGCTAAGTGGGTTATTTTGCAAATATACCTCTGGGGGTAGATAACCGCGAATCTCAATCGGTTAAAGTTTGGCTACTCTTAAACGAATGATGTAATCGTTTAGCACAATGCATTTACCTATATATGGAATCGGGCATGGATAATAATCGTTGTTCGGCTTATTACACAGCCACCGTTAATCAAGAAAGCGATTACCCTGAGTTAGAAGGGGATATCCGCGTAGATGTGGCCATTGTAGGCGGCGGCTTTACGGGCATTAATACGGCCTTAGAGCTGGCTGAAAAAGGTTTGAAGGTTGCCGTCATTGAGGCTGAAAAAGTGGCTTATGGGGCCACAGGCCGTAATGGTGGCCAAGTAACCGGCAGCTTGTCGGGTGACGAAGCCATGCGCAAACAAATGCGCAAAAAACTGGGTACTGGGGTGGATGATTTTATATGGAATCTTCGCTTTAGGGGTCACGACATCATAAAAAGTCGCGTTGAAAAATACGGCATCGATTGTGATTTAAAATTTGGCCATTTACATGCGGCGTATAAACCCAGTCATATGGGCGAGCTGCAAGCCAATTATGATGAAGCGGTTAAACATGGCATGTCTGATCAAGTTCAATTGCTTAACCGTGAACAAATGCCTGACTTTTTAGAAACCGATATTTATCACGGGGCGCTGTACAACAAAAAGAACATGCACCTGCATTCGCTAAATCTATGCTTGGGCGAAGCCAGAGCCGCGGAATCTTTGGGTACTGTGATTTTTGAAAACTCCCCCGTGATTGATATTGATCACGGTAATGCAGCGGCGGGTAAGCTACCAAAAGTGATTACCAAAAAAGGCACGGTTACGGCTAACACTGTGATGCTGGCGGGTAATGCTTATCATCGCTTAGAGCGCTTAAAAATGAGCGGGAAGATATTTCCAGCAGCAGGGGGCATAGTCACAACCGAGCCATTGGGCGATGAAATCGCAAACCTGATTAATCCAAAAGATGTGGCCGTTTATGATTGCCGTTTTGTATTGGATTATTACCGCATGACCGCCGACAAGCGCTTATTGTTTGGTGGTGGTGCCAACTACAGTGGCCGTCCATCTCGAGACATCGAAGCCGAAATGCGCCCTGCGCTTGAAAAAACCTTTCCACGGTTAAAAGGCGTAAAAATTGATTTTCAGTGGAGTGGCATGATGGGGGTGGTGATCAACCGCATTCCGCAACTGGGTAAATTATCCGATAACGTATTTTATGCGCAAGGGTATTCAGGGCATGGAATTGCCACTACGCATATTGTCAGTGAAATAATGGCCAAGGCCATTACTGGTCATCTAGAGGAATTTGATACCTTTGCTCAGTGCAAGCATATTCGGATTCCAGGCAGTGAGTGGATTGGCAATCAGTTTTTAGCCGTGGGCATGTGGTATTACCTATTGATGGAAAAGCTACGCTGATCTTTAATTCTAGAATGAAATAACCCCTACAAAAAAGCCAGTCATATGACTGGCTTTTTTGTTTATATTATTCTTTATCTATTTTCATTTCATCAATGTAATTTCTAGGGGGTGGAGTCCAACCCCTTTCGCCTTTTTCGTGAGCATCCATTCGATCCTTGTTCATCTCTTCACTTAAGGTGGCCTCAAGCTGTAGGAACAGGGTGCGATAATCCTCTAAAAACCCATCCCCTTGCTGTGGGTTATTCCAGAGTTCATAAAGGTCTTCACTGTGGGACTCTTCTGTTTCTAAAAATATGTGTTTTTGTTGCTCAGCTTGGAATGGATGCATACCTAGTTGTGTGAGCGCTTCTTTGCCCAGTTGTAAGGCTGAGTGATAAGTTTCACTGATCACATAATCAGCTCCAGCCCGCTTTAATTGGTAGTTATGTCCACGGTCAAACGCTCGGGCTAAAATTTTAATGTGCGGGTAAGTGGCTTTTATATACGTGGTTAACTCAACAGCCCGCTCTTGCTGGTCAATGGCAATAACAAGCATTGAAGCATTGTGTGCACCGGCCGTATGCAAAAGGTCTGGCAAGGTTGCATCGCCAAAGTAACTTTTAATATTAATGCTGCGCATCATGTCAATTTGACTGACCTGGTAGTCTAGCGCTGTGGTTTTAATATCATTGGAAACCAATAATCGATTAACGATTTGTCCAAAGCGTCCCGCACCTGCAATGATCACTTCACCCATTTCTTCAATGTGATCGGCTGCCTGCTGATTCTCTTGTTTTGCATACCTAGGTAAAATAACTTTCTCAAACAAGATGAATAAACCGGGTGTTAAAAACATGGATATGGCCACAGGCAGAGACAACAACTGAACCAAGTCGTTGGGTAGAACATTTTGCTGCTGAGTAAAACTTAATAATACAAAACCGAATTCACCTGCTTGAGCCAGGCTAAGCGCAAACAACCAGCGATCACTGGCCGATATTTTAAAAATTAAAGACAGCACATAAAGCACCGCGGCCTTTACAAGCATAAGGCCAAGCGTGATGCCTATCACGACGGTAAGGTTGGCACTTAAAATATCAAAGTTAATTCCTGCACCCACAGTAATAAAGAATAGGCCCAGTAAAAGTCCTTTGAAAGGCTCAACATTACTTTCTAATTCATGTTTGAATTCGCTGTTTGCTAATACCACACCAGCAAGAAAAGTACCCAAGGCCGGGCTAAGACCAACCAAGCTCATGAGTGCGGCAATGCCGATCACTAATAATAGTGCGGTGGTAGTAAACATTTCTCTTAAACCCGACTTAGCAATAAAGCGGAATAAAGGTCGAGAGAGAAAATGGCCGCCCACAACCACAAAAGCAATGGCAGAAATCACCACTATGCCATTAAGCCAAGCAGGTAGGTGCGCTACTAAAGACATTTCATCGTGATGGTCTGTGGCTAGGGATGCACTTTGTCCAACCAATTCAGGCATGGCCAATAACGGAATCAATGCAAGCATTGGAATGACAGCAATGTCTTGAAAAATTAACACACTAAACGCGTTACGAGCACCTTCGGTTTTGTTAAGTGACTTTTCTGAAAATGTTTGCAGAACAATGGCAGTGGATGACAAAGAAAAAATTAAACCAATTGTGATGGATATGCCAATGCTCTGATCAAACAATAAAGCGATTGCTGTAATACAAGCAGTGGTTAAACCTACTTGTAAGCCACCCAGTCCAATTAAGCGATTACGCATGCCCCACAGAGCTTTGGGTTCTAATTCCATGCCCACTAAAAACAGCATCATCACCACGCCAAACTCAGCAAAGTGTTGAATGGTTGTGGTTTCGTTGCCCACTAGACCAAATATTGGGCCAATGAATACACCTGCTATCAGGTAACCTAAAACGGTGCCTAAACCCAGGCGCTTTGCGATTGGCACGGCAATGACGGCGGCACATAAATATATGAAGGCCTGTAAAAAATACCCAGTCATTATTGCTTCTCACTTTTTATTGTTTGATGCGCATCAATAATCAAACCGTCTATCAGGGTTTCACGGGGATTAAGCAGTTTTAGCGCAGTGGCTTGTTCAAAATCAAACTGTGAATTTTTCATGGATGAAAGTGTGCGAGTCCATTGATCTACGTGTTTGTTAATACGTTGATCCTCTGATGCTGTTCTGGCGCTAAACATCACATAAGGAGGGATATAGTGCATGCCACATAATGACGCCATTTGTTCTAATGGTTGCAGTAACTCATGAACGCCGTAGTGATTCATACCATCACATTGATAAGCGTTTTCTGGACCGCCAGCGGTAATGGCACACAGAAATTTTTTGCCTTTAAGTTGATTGCCATCGTGACCGTATGCAAAACCATGTTCTAATACCAAATCTTGCCATTCTTTTAATATGGCGGGTGTGGAATACCAATACATGGGAAACATAAATACGATGACATCGTGATCTAATAATCGTTGCTGCTCTTTTTCAATGTTGATTCTAAAATTTGAATATTCGCTGTACAAATCAACACAGGTTACTTGCTCAATATGACTGGCTTTAAATAAAGGGACATTAATTTCACTTCTGCTTTGAGAAGGGTGTGCAAATAGAATAAGGACTTTAGACATAACAACCTGTCGTAGCTTAATTAGATATGGAGATTAGGATACGGGAATACTTAGGGGTTTACGATAAGCCAATGCTTTAGCATTTTAAGTAGTAGCTCAGTTTCAATGGGCTTAGACATATAGTCATTCATACCGGAGGAGATACATTTGTCGCGATCACCCATCATTGCATTAGCGGTCATGGCTATAATCGGTACGCCTTGATAGCGCTCTCCGGCTTTTCCTTCGCGGATATTTTTGGTGGCTTGATAGCCATCCATAACAGGCATTTGGCAATCCATCAGTATCACTGTAAATGGATTGTCGTGTTCAGAGTCATTTAAAATTGAAAGGCACTCTTGTCCGTTAACAGCCACTTCGCATGTGAGACCAATATTATCTAAAAGTCCTTCTGCCACCAGTTGATTGATGTCGTTATCTTCAACCAATAATATGCGTGTTTCTTTTGGCCAGCTGGATTGTATTTCAGGGTCTTCTTTTGTTTTCACGGCTTGCAATACGGCTGAGGTCACAAACTGTGGATTCTCTGACTTCTGAGCAAGCACAGTTATGATCGAGCGATGAAAATCAGGAGTCGATACCGGTTTGGTAAGCCAGCCGTTTAGCCCCAGTGCGTGTAGTTCTTCAGGTGTTTGATCATGCGTGACTGATGTCATCATTAATATTTTAATGTGATGATAATCAGGATTACGGCGCAGAATCTTAGTAAATTGAATGCCGTCCATACTGGGCATTTGCATATCAAGAATAATCACATCAAGCAGGTCGTTGGTGAATTCTTTACAGACGTTTAATCCGTTTGCCCCGCTATCGGCTTCAAAAACATGGGCGCCCCATTGATTAAGTAAAGTGGTAAATATTTCCCTATTGATAGGGTTGTCATCAATCACCAATATATTTTTAGACTGTAAATTAACGATTGGAAGTGGCGCTAGATTTTTTTCGCTTTTATCAAGTGTGGCGGTGAATGAAAACTCACTGCCTTTACCTAATTCACTTTTTGCTTCGATATCCCCTTGCATTAATTGAACAAGTTTTTTACAAATAGAAAGACCTAAGCCAGTGCCACCAAATTCACGCGTGGTGGATGCATCGACCTGTGTGAAGCTTTCAAACAAATTGCCAATGGCTTCATCAGGGATGCCAATGCCCGTGTCAATTACGTTACATGAAATTAAAACAGAGTTTTTATATTGTGTGCTTGAGCAGCGTAAAACGATTGAGCCTTCTGATGTGAACTTAATCGCGTTACCAATCAAGTTAGTGATGATCTGCCTAAGTCTATTGGGGTCACCTTTAACCATTTTATGGCTAAGTAGAGACGTGTCTAAAATGAGCTCCAAGTCATTCTCTTCGGCTGAGAAGCACATGGTTTTAACCACATCATCCAAAAGTACCTCCATGTTGAAATCAATATTTTCTAATTCTATTTTGCCCACTTCTACTTTTGAAAAATCTAAAATATCATTAATAATGCTCAATAATGATGTTGCGCTATTTTGTGCAATTGTGATTTTACGTTCTTGTTCATTACTGAGTGTGCCATTCAATAATAATCCTAGCATGCCCATTACCCCATTAATGGGGGTACGAATTTCGTGACTCATACAGGCAAGAAACTCACTTTTTGATCGGCTGGCTTGTTCGGCCAGGTCTTTTGCTTCAATTAAACGGGTTTCGCTGTTTAATAATTCTTGAGTACGCTCTTTTACCTTCTGTTCTAATTCGTCGTGGGCTTGTTTCAAATTGGTCTCTACTCGTTTATTAGCAAGCATGACAAAGTAGGTAAATACAATGGCCAGGCAAATAAGCATAAATAAGATAAATATAATCACTGAACGAGTTGTGCTATACAGCTGTAATGCTTCTTCTTTGTCTATTTCGGTCGTAAGCCCAATGTTTAGATGTGGCAGCCAAATCCATGAACCAAATACTAATTCACCTCTATAATCGCGGTAACCTTGTGTATTGGCCCCGGCGGATCCTGATATAGCGTTTTTAGCCATTAACGTTAACGGCTTTTCAGAGTGTTGAAGGCTAATATCAATATTGTTTGTTAGCTTTTTACCGGGGTCTCGAATTTCGAACGCCAAGATACTGTCTTCGTTAGCTCTCATAAACCCACGCTGTATCATTTTATGATCAAAGCGACTTGAAGTAAGTAGTCTTGCTTCGCGGTCAAAGGCATAAGTCTCGCCACTGCTACCAATCCGGCCTAAAGCCGTGATACGTGTTAATGATTCGTTGGGATCAAAGCGTTCAGCGTAAATCGCAATGATGTCCCCCTTATTATTTTCTACCGGTACAGCAGTAAACAACGTTGGCGGCACTGACTTTCCAGAAATGTTCTTTTTTCCTGGAAGAGGAATGTCTGATGGTATTGGTGGAATAAGGCGGCCTATGCCACTTAATACACTCTTAAAGAGAGCAGGGCGGTATCGATAAATAACATTGTTTTCATTGATGTCGGCATCATTTAAAGAAGCAATGTTTTGCCCATCAGGAAGGACTAAATAAAAATCGTAATAGTGACGCCTATTATTTTTTAAATAAATTCTTAGAGATTCAAGTTCTTTTGATTCTAATATCGATTCATTGATTTTATGGCGAGCAATAAGGGCGCTGACCAACTTACGTATCTTTGGTTCATTAGCGATGTAGGCCGTTTTGGTGATTTGGTCCTCAACCCAGATATCAAGCGCTTCTTTTGTTGTGTTGAGAACGGTACTTAAAGTATTTTCGGTAGCAATTAGAGTTCTGTTCTTAATTTGCTGTAAGCCCCACCAAGCGATTCCGGCGGTCACGCATAAAAATACAATGGCAATTATGATTAATTGCTTTGTATCTTTTTTTTGATTAAGGGGAGTAACAGTATCCATATTCTAATTGTGTCACCCTTCACCAGGTGTAGCGGGAAGTGAAATAATAAACTGAGCCCCTTGTGTGTAATCTTTGTTTAACCAAATGTCTCCATTTTGTTTTTTTGTAAAGTCGTGACAAATATTAAGGCCAATTCCAAAACCAGTCTCGCCGCTGGTGCCTTCTGTACTTTGCATGCGATCAATAAATAATAGTTTAATTTTTTCAGGTGATACGCCGTTGCCTTGGTCTGTGACAGATAATTCAATGTTGTCGCCATTTTGTTTGGCGCTGACCGTTATATGACTGGATTCAGGTGAGTACTTAATGGCGTTTGCTAACAAGTTTCGAATGATGGTTTTGGTTAGCGAAGCATCGGCTTGTATAAATAAGTCGGATGCCACATCTTGCTGAATGGTGAGTTGTTTATACTTAAATGCCTCTTGCATAAATTCAATGGTTTCCAGTGTGAGTTTTTCAACTGACACATTCTCAAGATTAACCGTTACGGCCCCTAAGCGATTACGAGACCATTGCAGCAATTCATCCAGCAATTGATACACCTTAATAGACGATTCTAATATTGAGCTAGACATAGCTTGCACACGTTCAGGTGTCACGCTGTCAGATTTCTCATGCAAAATCCTAGATAGGCCAAGTATGCCGTTAAAGGGCGATCTTAAGTCGTGGGCCATCATAGCTAATAACTGTTCTTGCTCTTTTTGCATGCGCGCTAATTGTCGATTATGTAAGCGCAGCTCTAATTGACTGATGACTTGTTTGGCTAGCGTTTTTAGAGCTAAAGTTTGGTCCGCAGTTAAAGTTTTGGGTTCTTGGTCAATGACACATAAGGTTCCGATAGGAAAGCCGTTGTCTGTGATAAGCGGTGCTCCGGCATAAAAGCGAATACTTGGGTCATCGGTGACCAGAGGGTTATCTGAAAAGCGCTCATCTTCTAGCGTGTCAGAGACTTCAAATACTTGTTCTTGCAGAATGGCATGCGAGCAGAAGGCTATGTCACGCCCGGTTTCAGCAGCCCCTAGGCCTACTTTTGATTTGAACCATTGCCGGTCGGTGTCCACAAGGGATATAAGGGATATATTGGTGCCACAGATAATGCTGGCTAACTGGGTGATGTCATCAAATGCTGCTTCGTCTTCGGTATCAAGCACCTCTAATCGAATCAGGTCTTGTAATCGAGCTGATTCATCGGGATGGACTGGTGCAGATATCATATGCGTAACCTTAATAACGTATCATTAAGACTAGCTGATAATTCAAATTTAACTGGGGTTTTATAGCGGCTATTGCCTCGTTATATGTACAGTGATTTAAAAGGCATGATTGAGTCTTAGTACAGGCATTATAGCCCTGAAATACCACGCAATAAGGCCCTTATACCGCCAATTAAACCTTTATTTTCTCCCAAAATCCGTGGGCGCAAGCCACAAAAGGCTCAGGACTTTCTACTTGTGGGTAATGGCCAGTATCCGTCAGGCGGTCAATGCTTGCATTGGGTATCAGTGCTTCGTATCTGACCACCATGTGTTCGCCACTTATGGGGTCTAAAGTTCCGTCAATTAAGTGAATAGGCACTTGAGTGTGTTGCAATACACCTACCCAGCGCGCCCTGTTTTTACGTCGCTCAAGCATGTAAGTAATCAGCTTGTGCATCACTTTTACACCCTGATTGTGGTTCAGCATCTTCCAATACACCTTAAGCTCTTCTTCGGGCAGTGGCTTGGCGCATATTCGATCAAACGTAGCAGAGAATTTTCGGTAGCTGGTTAACTTGCTGACTAGGAAGCCAAGGGGGCTGAGCAGCAGCTTTTGGATAAACACTGGTTGATGTGTCTCTGGGAACAGGCCGCCATTACTGAATACCACAGACCGAATATTTCGAGTAATCGAGTCACGGGCCAACAGCTCTTGAGCCACTGTATCGCCATAATCATGGGCCAGTATATGAAACTGCTGGATATCTAGATGATCCAATAAAGCTTGAAATAAGCTGGCTTGGGCCATGATTGAATACGTTTGAACAGGTTTGTCGCTAAAGCCAAAGCCCAGCATGTCTAGGGTAACCAGTTGAAAGCGTGAGGATAGAGACCCCCATATTTTACTCCAATCCCAGCTGCAGGTTGGAAACCCATGAATCAGCAGTAATACGGGTTTTTGTGATGTATTGTCTAATTGGTTTCGATAGAAGATCTGATGGCCATTAACTTCAAAGAACTCACCATTCGCTTGCCATTGCTCAATGCTTTCCATAATTCACCTTTCTTATTTTTGGTTCAAGTGTACTGGAAATATTGGGTGGTGTGGCAGGCTAGGGGTCGTAAAACGTGCCTAGGTTATGACCGATTGGGCCGTATTGTCTCAGTAGCTAGGGTATATGAGGCTCTGCCATGTGTTGATGACAGCCTTTGCTTGACGCATTCCCCATTAAGGTTGCTCCATTAATGGGTTATATGGTGTATCATGATGCTAATTTCAAATAATCCAAATTCTTATTCTATCTACGGTGATATATGTCCAAGTTCTTCTACAAAGGCAAATCCATGAAAAAGCCAGACCATAAAAGTCCGGCATTTGAAGTATCAGCGACAGTACGCTTAGGCACAGATAAAGCGCCAGCGGTAATCAGTGTACAAACAGAAGCCCGTAAAGAAGAACTGATTAAGACATTTATCGAGCACGGCTGGGCAAGTAAAATTGATGTAAACCCAGAGCAAGAAGAAAACATACGTGATCTGGATATTCTTCTTGAGCGCGAAAATAATGCTCAAGCGGTGTCTAAAAAAGACGCTAACCGTAACGACCCTTGCCCTTGTGGCAGTGGTAAAAAGTACAAGAAATGTTGTGCTGCATAATTTGTGTTGAACGCATAAATTAAGTAATCAAAAAAGCGAGCCATCAGCTCGCTTTTTTATTGCCTGAAACATTCGCTTGATGATTGTCGGTTAGTAATATCAGGCATAATAAATAATTCTTTAGCGCGAATTGACATATTACAGTCAGATTTATCATGCAAATAAAAGCGTAAGCTAAATGCTAATTACTCCTAATATCAATACCCATCTTTTTGATCAAAATTTTTAAGATAAGCATTGGCAGCATGCTGTTATCTACTTATACTTTCCCTCAATTAATATGACCCTCACAGTAAATTCGTAATCATCAGCCGCTGTTTAAATTGAAGAGTTTAAATTGAAGTGTTTAAGCTGAAGAATTAACGTGACCTTCTCCCATTAAAACAACCCATAAGGAATGCAGTTATGAAAGGTGATACGCAAATCATCAAATTGCTGAATTCAGTTTTAGAGAATGAATTAGTATCGATCAACCAGTATTTTTTACATGCGCGCATGTTTAAAAACTGGGGATTGAATGCACTGGATAAAAAAGAATATAAAAAATCCATAAAAGACATGAAGCAAGCCGACAAAATTATCGAGCGTATTTTATTTCTTGAAGGCCTGCCAAATTTGCAAAAGTTAGGTCGTCTTAATATTGGTGAAAACACCAAAGAAATGCTGGAATGCGATCTTAAGCTGCAAGCGCTTAGCTTGACCGATTTACGAGACGGCATTGTATTATGTGAATCGCTTTCAGACTACGTGACCCGCGATATGCTTTCAGAGATTCTCGAATACGAAGAAGAGCACTTCGATTGGATTGAAACTCAATTAGGCCTAATCAAGCAAGTGACCATCGAAAACTACATGCAATCAATGATGCATAGCGAATAAGCAACGGAGAATAGTGATGAAAGGTAATCAAAAAGTTATTGATACATTAAATTCATTGTTAGCCGGCGAGCTGACTGCAATGGATCAATATTTTGTGCATTCTAGAGTGTACGAAGATTGGGGTTTGAACAAGCTGTATGAGCGTATTGCTCATGAAATGGAAGATGAAACCGGACATGCAGATCAAATGATCAAGCGTATCTTGTTTTTAGAAGGCTTTCCTGACTTAGCCACACGTGAGCCGTTAAACGTTGGTAAAACCGTTGAAGAGATGCTGAAAAATGATTTGGCACTTGAATACGCAGTGGTTAAAAATCTTAAAGACGCCATCGCCCTATGCGAAACCGAAAAAGATTTTGAAACCCGCGCCATGCTGGTTAAGCAGTTAGAAGATACCGAAGAAGACCATACACATTGGCTAGAGCAGCAGCTTGGTTTGATCGACAAAATTGGTATTCACAACTACTTACAAGCCATGATGTAAGTAAGAAGTAAGAAGTAAGAAATCAGTATATAAACTGAAACGCCCTAGGTGTGCTGTTAAGTGCAGGCCTAGGGCTTTTTTGTTGCTTGTTTAAATGCTGTATTCTTAAGCCTTTTATGGTTCAGCTCTCTCTTTCCTGTAGAAGGCCGCTAACGGTTTAGCCCAATGTAAACACCAGAAATATACGACACCAGCCAAAAGAACCATACAAACAAGCTGAAGCGATGAAACAACTGCTGACGCCTAACATCATCACTCATAATCACCAGTAAACCCCAGCACAAATGAAATACCATTAAAAATAAACCTAAAAACCCAGAGATAGAATGCGCATTAAAAATCAAATGGCCCACATGTAAGTACATGAACATCGTGCCTAGGGTGTCAGTTAGAACACCCATTGCAAACATGCCTATGTGCCATTTCTCTAATTTTTGGCGAAAGTAATCACTCCAAATAGCAATGGAATAAAAGATGAGCGCCAGTGTAAAAAAGGTGGCACCGATAATGATGTAATTCGACATAACAAAAGACTTGGTCAGAATGATGAGTCCCTGATTCTACTTGATAATGATACCCATTATCAATAGTCAGCTAAAAGGATTAACCTTGATTGTGGTTGTGTTGGGTGGCGATATTGATAGGCGAAAAAAAACGAGCGCAAGGCTCGTTTTATACGTTTAAGTGGTTTTAGAGTTACAAAATAAAACGACTTAAGTCTTCATCTTCAGCAATTTCACCAAGATGTTCTTCTACAAACGCGGCGTTGATTTGCAGTGGGTTGCTTGAATACTGGGTGGCCAAGTCTTCAGCGTCAAAGCTTACTTTTTCCAGTAGGCGTTCCATCATTGTATGCAAACGA
>ERZ1027231.333-NODE-333-length-14981-cov-17.076913_pt1 | contig 14981 bp, 14 predicted proteins | sample MGYA00520866_ERZ1027231 | MGnify/ENA primary metagenome ERZ1027231 (study PRJEB33311, sample SAMEA4378411) | marine metagenome | biome: Marine biome; feature: Fjord; material: Water | collected 2014-07-20T08:00:00Z/2014-07-... | depth 75 m ...
CCAATACATCTGTATATTTCTAAAGTTTTATTAATAGGTGCTATCTTAGCAAACATTTCATAAGCCAAAGTATAGTCTTCGGGTTCAACAAGTTTAATTACTGAGCCACTTGGTAAATTTGCTTTGTATATTTGATAAGTTGCAATGCGTTTGATATTCCATATCAAATATACTATTGAAATAATTGGAGGGTAAAACCAACTTCTATCAATTTCATGAACAATCGCATAAAGCAAATAATCCCCCATCCCTGTCACAATGACGAACAGTATTGCTAATACATATTTGGTAAAGCTGTCTAAATACCAAGCTAATCGATTTTCACCGCGGTAAAATTTTTTATTCTTTTGAGGCATATTGAATTCTATTAATAATTTAAAAGAGGCATAAAAGCATTACGCTAATAATGCTTTGTTAAGAAATGACTTAGGTCTATTTGATATATTTACGTGTAAGTAAGCCAACAATACCAAGTGATAAAATAAAGACTGTTGAAGGCTCAGGAACAGAAGTTATGCTTCCTGAACTTGTTGTTTTTATGAGCATTGTAGAATATTCAGCACTTGTACTGTTGCTAAGATAATCAAAATTCGCATGATCATAAAAACTTACTTGATCACCAGAGAATTTTTTTTCAAAACTACCAACTAAATCGTATGTTTTAAAAAGCGATAACCCATCATCTCCTTCGAATAGCCCTGATGCCCACCTAATTTCAAATGGTGTTCCTAGTCGTCTGAGAGTGTTATAACCCATAAGGTCAAAGATACTATCAAAAACTGATACAGGCTTATTTTGACCGTCAATTACAGTAGATCTTCCAACACTATCGAGAGGATTTATAAATTCAGCACTTAGCGATAAAAATGTATTGGAATACATATTATAAACTTCATCTTTTGTCGCTAACCTCCAACCATCATAGGCTTGTCCCGTACCTAATTGACTCGCGACAAAATCATACGTATCTGCACTATTAACACCAAATTTCATCCACTCTAATGATGTAGCATCATCAATAAAACTATCATTATCAGTGCCTATTATAATTCCTGCTGAAGCCGATAAAGATAAAGCCAGTAAGCTTGATGAAAGTAACAATTTTTTAAATATTTGACCCATTTTTCATTCCCTGTTGGTTTTAATTTATAAAAGCTATAGCCTGAAGTGATTAACAAAAAATCCAGAATCGTTTTGCATAATAGAAAGCACTAGCCCACGTTTTTCATTACTTGTTTCAAAGGTAAATCTTTCCCAATATCTACCATTTTTGTTAACAGATTCTTGAAAAGGGTTAGTGCAAGACATGCTATCTTCCAGCTCACCCCACTGATCAGAATGTTTGTTATATGCTTTTTTTAATTTTGATAAATCACGTTCACTTGTCATCAGTGCTAATTGTTCAAAATTAGCATCAATCACACTACGACAAGCTGTTACGGCAAACTCTTGAATAGAAAGACTTTTTATTTCTTCAGTTGAAAGGTTCGGTTCACTACAAGCAATCATCGAAAGGCTAAGTGCTGAAATACCTAATATTTTAAAACTTTTCATCTCATTCCCTATAAATAAAAAAACACAGACTCCATCGAATCGATGGAGCTTTGCATATTAAATAATCTTAGCCTAGCTGTCAATAATGGCTAAAGGTTATAAAAATGAATAAATTAAGTCGTGAAGACGTTCATAAGTTGATTTGTAAAAATTTAAAAAAATTACGTACAGATATGGAAGCTTCTCAGATAACTTTTGGAAATTATGCTGAAATATCAAATCAACAATATAGTAAATACGAATCTGGAAAAGTGCGTATACATGCCACTCATTTATATATGATTGCACAAGAATGTAATATTGAGGTTAGTTACTTTTTTAAAGAACACTCATAAAAATAGCCTTTTTATATAATTACTTGATTTAAATTACTGTACCAACAAACAGTTACTTTATAACTTCCCATAGTGTGATAAATTACCCTTAATAAAAATAATTTTCTTAAGTTTACTGCCACAAAAACTATTAGCCTCAAGCCAAAAGTTACGGAAAACTTAACTATTTTCAGGGCAAACACCTATGTCAGACAATTTCTCTTCTACAGCAGCATTTTTATGGTCGGTTGCTGATCTTCTTCGTGGTGATTTTAAACAAAGCCAATACGGGCGCATTATCTTACCATTTACCTTATTAAGACGCTTAGAGTGTGTACTTGAAAACACCAAGCCAAGCGTACTTACCATGTACGAGTCGGTAAAAGACAAGCCGATTGAAGCGCAAGATAAAATACTTACCCATGCCGCCAAGTTAAGTTTTTATAACACCAGCAAAATGGATTTAAACAAACTTGGTGAAACTGGTGTAGCGCAAAACCTTGAAAGCTACGTGCAGTCATTTAGCCCTAATGCCCGTGAAATATTCGAACATTTTGATTTCTTCAATACCATCGACAAGCTAGAAGAAGCTGATTTACTTTATAAAGTAGCTAAACGCTTTGCTACTACCGACCTTCACCCTGAGGTGGTTGATAACTACAACATGGGTTTAGTGTTTGAAGAATTGATCAGACGTTTTGCTGAAAGCTCTAATGAAACCGCAGGGGAACACTTTACTCCGCGTGATATTGTCCGTTTAACTACCTCATTAGTCTTTTGTAATGATGATGACCTACTTACTCAATCAGGTTTAGTTCGTAGTATTTACGATCCAACTGCAGGTACAGGTGGCTTTTTGTCATCAGGCATGGAGTACGTGCATGAGCTTAACGATAAAGCAGCATTGTCGGCATTTGGACAAGAGTTAAACCCTGAGTCATACGCTATCTGTAAAGCAGATATGCTGATTAAAGGGCAAAAGGTCGATAACATTAAATTGGGCAATACCTTATCTGACGATCAATTACCTGCGGATAAATTTGATTACATGTTATCTAACCCACCATTTGGTGTGGATTGGAAAAAAGTACAAAAGAAGATTAATGACGAACACAAAGAAAAAGGCTTTGAAGGTCGTTTTGGCGCAGGTTTACCAAGAGTATCAGACGGTTCGTTATTATTCTTAATGCACCTTATTAGCAAAATGCGACCAACTAATGGTACTAACGATAGTGACGGCTCACGCATTGGTATTATCTTAAATGGCTCACCGTTATTTACAGGTGGTGCTGGTTCTGGTGAAAGTGAGATCAGGCGTTACATTTTAGAAAATGATTTACTTGAAGCCATTATAGCTTTACCCACCGATATGTTTTACAACACAGGCATTGCCACTTATGTTTGGGTGCTTTCTAACCATAAAACAGCAGAGCGCAAAGGCAAAGTGCAATTAATCAACGCTTCTAAAGAACGAGCCAAAACAGGTGGCAGAGGTCGCAGTGGTGGTGGCGAATCAGATGCACCAGTTGAAAACGTATTCTACCAAGCTATGCGTAAGTCTTTAGGTAGCAAACGTAAAGAACTTACCGAAGAAAGCATAGAGACCATAGTAAAAACATACGGCCAATTTGCTGAAAACGAATTTAGCAAAATATTTGATTATCAAGATTTTGGTTACAGACGCATTACCGTAGAACGTCCATTAAAATTAGCGTTTGAAATAACCGAAGAAAATTTTGAAAGTTATAATCAAGAATATATTAAGAAAAACACACCTAAAGCTAAAGAAAGTGAGCCTGAAATAGTAGTTGAACTAAAAGCTCCTGCTGGTTACACCGTATTACAATCACTTATTGGTAAAGAAAAAGTTTACAGTCGCAGTGAGTTTTTCAATCATTTCACTGAAAAGTTATCTGCAACAGAGAAGAAAAGCATTTGTAAGTTCTTTGCCGAGCAGGATGAAAATGCTGAAACTTGTCTTTTCGAATCAGGTAAACAAAAAGGTCAACCTGAGCCAAATCCTGATTTACGTGATAACGAAAACGTGCCATTAAAACAATCAGTACAAGAATATTTTAAACGTGAAGTATTACCACATGTACCTGATGCATGGATTGATGAAAGCAAAGTTGATGCTATCGATGGTGAAGTCGGTATTGTTGGTTATGAAATTCCATTTAACCGTCACTTTTATGTCTATCAACCACCAAGAGCATTAGAAATTATTGATGCAGATTTAGATGCTGTTTCAGCGGATATTATGACGTTACTGCAAGAGGTACATTCATAATGACAGGAACAGCCTTGAGCGGTAAAAAGTACAGTGCTTATCCTGAATATAAAGATTCTGGTATTAATTGTTTAGACAAGCTCCCAAGTCATTGGGAAACCACCAAGGTCAGATTTGAATTTGAATTTGGTAAAGGGCTGCCTATAACTAAGGCAAACTTAATTGATAGCGGTATTCCCTGCGTAAACTATGGTGAAATTCACTCTAAGTTTGGTTTTGAGGTTGATCCTGACGTACATTCATTAAAGTGTGTTAGTGAAGACTATTTAAAAACAAATAAAAGCTCACTATTAAACCACGGGGATATAGTATTTGCTGATACCTCTGAAGATATTGAAGGGTCAGGAAATTTCACGCAACTAATAACTAGTCAAAAGGTCTTTGCTGGTTATCATACCGTAATTACTAGACCTAAGAAAAAACATATTAGTCGTTTTTTAGCGTACTTATTTGATTCTTCTGAATATAGAAAGCAGATTCAGAATACTGTTAAAGGCGTAAAAGTTTTTACAATTTCACAGGCTATTTTAAAAGGAACAAGTATTTGGATTCCTTCACCTGATGAACAACAAAAAATAGCCAACTTTCTCGACCATGAAACGGCAAAAATTGACACCTTAATTGCCAAGCAAGAAAAGTTAATTGAGTTATTAAAAGAAAAACGCCAAGCCGTTATGTCTCATGCAGTCACCCATGGCCTCAACCCTGACGCACCAATGAAAGATTCAGGCGTTGAGTGGTTGGGTAAAGTACCTGAGCATTGGAGTGTAACAGTTATAAAACGATGTTTAGAGGTCAAAGATGGCACTCATGATACTCCAAAGTATGTCGATAAATCCGAAACATCTTTTCCGTTAATAACTTCGGTTAACTTTATTGGCGATTCAATAGATTTTGAAAATGCAAAATATATTAATGAGCATGACCACTTAGAAATAATCAAACGCTCCAATGCCGAAACAGGTGATGTTTTGATGTCTATGATTGGTGGTAATATTGGCAAAGCACTAATTATTCAAGATGATGCAAATTTTTCGATTAAAAATGTTGCACTATTTAAAGCTAAAGGCAATTTACCCATTGCTAAATACCTACTGTATTATTTACAAAGCGGTTTACTAGATATTCAGATATCACTAGTCAATAGAGGTGGAGCGCAAGGTTTTCTATCATTAGGGGACTTAAGAAATTTAGTTTATTTTAAACAACCAATTCCAGAACTAAATGAGATAGTCAATTACCTTGACGATAAAGTAGGTAAAATAGATCAAATATCTCAAAAAGCAAATAGTAAAATCTTATTATTAAAAGAACGTAAAATTGCTCTTATTTCTGCTGCTGTTACTGGCAAAATTGATGTTAGAAATTGGCAGGTTCAATAATTTATGAACCAACTCTCTGCTGATTTAGCTTTATTATATTTTGTGGTTGACCTTCTTGAAGAGAAAGGTGTTACTCATAAGCTTGAGATGTTCTCTATCAATGAATCACTTGTAAGTAAAATAAACCAAAAATTTAAAACAGAGTTCTCATTAGTTGACTTACAGAAAGCTACTGATAAATGTTTAGCTCATGAGTGGATAGAAAAAATCACGAAAGAGTTAGCTGCAAATAAACATACAAATTTAGGTATAACACAGAAAGGTATTGGTGTAGCAAGGTCTAAGCGTAAAGCTGATGATTTAATAGCTAACAGAAGTACCTTAAAAAAAGCCTCTGATTATGTTGAAGAGCACAAAGGAATATTTATTTTATTAGGTTCAATCATTGGTTTAACAATGTTGGGCTTGAAAATATTTGGGGAATAACATGGAAGATAAATCGTTTGAAATATCATTAAAATGCTTGTTCTGTGATTCACCATTGAAAGGTGATTCAGAACAGGAGTTTGAATCGGGTGATATGATTGAGTGTATGGAATGTCATGAACTAAACGATTATGACTCAGTGAAAGAAATAGCCATTGAAGAAGGTACGGAGCAAGCCGCTGCATATGCTATAAAAGGGTTGGAAAACTCTTTTAAGCAATTATTCAAATGATTTATAAGGTTATATTTTCCAGATTGGCACATAAAATGATAACATTTAGTAAAAAAGTACCCATATTGAAATAATCAAGGTTTTGACCATGAAAAATACAGATGATGAAATTGAATTTGAAGGTCAAGATGAACTTGAATTAACTTCGCCACCGCATCAAATGGGTACTGACACCCAAGTTAGAATAGCAAAAGAGCAATCAAGTATATTTGAAATTCTTCGAAGAGAAGAACGAGGCGATTTAGTACTTGCACCTGACTTTCAGCGTGAAAACGTTTGGGATAAAAAGCATAAGTCTGAGTTAATAGAGTCTATATTAATGGGTATTCCAATCCCTTTAATTTACCTTTTTGAAAACGAAGATGGTATTCGCCAAATTATTGATGGTAAGCAGCGAATTACATCATTAAAAGGCTTTTTGAATAATGAGTTTGCTCTTTCAAGCTTGTCTATGTTGCCTCATTTAAAAGGGCTTAAATTTAAAGAAATATCTCCATTGTTGCAGGCAAAAATTGAAGATTATCAACTTCATTCTTATGTTATTCAGCCGCCAACACCTGAATCTGTGAAATTTAATATTTTTGAGCGAGTTAATCGTGGGGGCGTTAATTTAAATAAGCAGGAAATGCGGCATGCACTTTATCAAGGTAAAGCAACAAAGCTTATAGAAGATTTAGCTGAAAGTCCTGACTTTAAAAGTGCCACTGGTGGTGGCGTAAAATCGAATAGAATGCGTGATAGGTATTTAGTATTAAGATTTGTAGCCTTTTACTTATTAACCACAAACCAACTGCTAAATATTCAATATAAGTCTGATGTAGATTCTTTTTTAGCGTCAGTAATGAAGTTTCTCAATACAAGAGCCGATGATGCATTAATTGAGCATGCAAAGTCCGTTTGTTTGCTTGGGATGAAAAATGTTTATCAAGTTTTAGGTAATGATGCTTTTCGTTTTACCCCTAAAAATGGCGGGAATAGAAGACCTGTAAATATGGGGCTTTTTGAGATGATTGTATTTGCTTTTTGCTATGTTGAACCTAGTAAATTAGCTTTTGAGGAAGCTCAGGAGCTTGTTGAAGAATATAAAGTTAAAGTCGATGAAGATGAACTATTTTCTGGCTCAATAGATACTAGCGAACATGTGAAAATTCGTTTTGATATAGCCCAACAAATTTCTCAAGGGTTAAATAATGCTTAAAAATATAAATATACTTAATTTAAAAAGTATAGATAAGGCCTCATTAAAGCTAGCCCCATTAACTATTTTAACTGGTGCTAACTCGTCAGGTAAATCCACTGTTATTCAGGCTTTAATGTTGTTAATAAAACACAGTGTTACTAATAACCAATACAGTATGGAAGAGTTGGTTCGATACTTAAGTGACTTTAGCATTATTAGAAATAAAAAAGAAAATGCGAAAGAAATTGAAATTAGCGTCACTGATACAAGCGAAGTAAACCATACAGTAAAGTTTTCTGTTAATAGTGCTGAAGAAGCCAGTACCCTTGATTTTATTTACGAAAATAAACAAAACTCAAATGTACCAGAACTTTTATATTTAAATGCAAATCGAATAGGTGCTCAAGAGTTAGTGCCTACATCAGAAAGAAAAGTAGGCAATTTAGGTGAATTTCTTTTTTCAACTTTTGAAAAGCTTAAAGGCAATAAATTACCTGATGATTTAATTCATTTTGATGGTTCTAAAACAATAGCCTATCAGTTGAGTCAATGGTTAAGTTTTATTACCTGTACTCCTTCCGAGTTAGTCACTGAAAAAGTAAGTGATCAAGTAAAGGTGTCATTTAAAGTTGAAGATATTGATAGCAATGTTTCCCCTTTAAATTTAGGCGCAGGCATGAGTTATGTCGCTAAAGTTTTAATTATTTGCTTAATAGCTAAAAAAGGGGATTTGATTTTATTAGAAAACCCTGAAGTACAGCTTCACCCTAAAACACAAGCACTACTTGGTGTATTCCTAACATTTATAGCAAGCAAAGGTATTCAACTTATTGTTGAAACACATTGTGAGCATTTAATTAACCGAATTGCTTATGAAGTTTATGAAGAGAAAATAGACACGAATGATGTCGTTATTCACTACAAACCAGATGTTTCAGAGCCATTTACCACTTTGTTTATTGATGAAAATGGTAAGTTTAATGATACAGAAAAGAACGTTGTTGGATTTCCATCAGGGTTCTTTGATGCAACCCTCAAAGAACTAATGGATATGAGGTAATTGCTGTGTCAAATGGAAAGATGGTATTAAGTACATCACTATTAATAGCATATGAAAATAGGGAAAAGTATCAAAAAAATATAAAAAGTTAATGCAAAAGGTTAGTTTGCCTTATTTAACAAATCATAAACAAATGGTTGAAGCTAAAGCGCAAGGATTAGAAATTGCTGATTATGAACGGCTACTCTCTCAATTAGCTAATAGGGATGATGCTGCACATGAAATTGAACAATTAGCGACTTTATCTAGCTACAAAGTTATTCTAACTGATGATGAAAACCCTCAACTTCCATTCGTTAATTATAAAAAAGGGTTAATTGATAAAACCGTATCAGTACATCTAAAACCTGAAGATGACAGAGCTTTTTTATTAAGTTATATACAGTCTCTTTGCTCTAACGCTACAAAAGTAGTTGTTTGTGATAATTATTTGGCGAGTAATTGGGATAATACAAAGGCATTATTTCTGAGTGTTTTACCAAGACAGAGTTTAATCATCGAATATGTTGAAACTCCCGATGATATCCAAGCAATAAAAAATAGCCAAAAAATTACCCCACAATTTCTTACAGATATCTACCAACACTGGACTGTACAAGTAAACACAGAATACGCTGGTTTTCATGACCGTTACCTAAAAGTTTATTCACCAGAAAGTAATATTGAAATTATGCTATCTAGTGGTTTTGATCATTTATGGAAAAATAACCCTAAAGAAATAACTTGTGTGTTTCGAGAATTATAAAAATTGCTGAAAGGAAGCATATTATGAGTAGTAAAGCCCAAGAAGTAGTATTCCAAAATGATATTTTAGACCAAATGCAGTCTCATGGTTGGTTGTTAGGTGAGTCTAAAAATTATGATAAAGAATTGGCTTTATACCCTGAAGATGTAATTTCTTTTATTAAAACGACTCAACCAGAACAATGGAAAAAACAGTTAGGCATACACCCAAAAAATCCTGAAGAAGCCTTATTAAAAACTGTTGTTCGAGATCTATCTGCCAGTAATAAAGGTACACTTTGGGTATTACGTAATTTAATAAAAGATCGTGGGGCTAAATTTAGTTTATGTTCGTTTAAGCCTGATCATGGCTTAAATCCTGAAGCTATCCAGCGTTATAACCAAAATATTCTACGTGTTGTCCCTGAGCTGGTCTATTCGCCTAATAACTACGAAGGTAGAATTGATTTAACTTTATTTGTAAATGGCATTCCTGTTTCCACTTTAGAGTTAAAGTCTGAATTTAAACAGGCATTAGATAACGCCAAAATTCAGTATATGAAGGATCGCCAGCCTAAAGATCCTCAAACTAAAAAGCCTGAGCCATTACTAACCTTTAAACGTGGTGCATTAGTCCATTTTGCTGTTAGTCAGTTTAATGTGGCAATGACTACTCGTTTAGCAGGTAAAAGTACCTTCTTTTTACCGTTTGACCAAGGTACAAGTGAAGGGGCTGCTGGTAATGATTCATCTGAAGTGGGCTATCCTACCGCTTATTTATGGAATGAAATATTCCAGAAAGATAATTTATTAACTATTTTAGGGCGTTATATTCACCTGCAAGTGGAAGAAAAAGAACAACTTGATGGTTCAATTGTTAAAAAAGAAACGCTGATTTTTCCGCGTTATCATCAATGGTCTGCGGTATCGACATTATTAAATACCGTAGAGCAAGAAGGTACTGGTGAAAAGTATCTCATTCAGCATAGTGCTGGCTCTGGTAAATCAAATTCTATTGCGTGGTTGTCACATCAATTAGCATCATTACACTATTATTCTAATCACGAAGCTCTTAAAAAGCAGGTTGGAGATAAAGTATTTGATTCAGTAATAGTAATTACTGATAGAACGGTACTTGATAGCCAATTACAAGATACTATTTATCAGTTTGATCATAATGAGGGCATGATAGCCCGTGTTAATCGTGAAGAAGCACAAGGTAGTAAATCAAGCCAATTAGCTGGTGAATTAAAAGCCAGTACCTCTATTATTATTGTAACTATTCAAACCTTTCCACATGTATTAGAAGCTATACGTAAAGATTCAACCTTAGCAGGTAGAAGTTTTGCTGTTATAGCCGATGAAGCGCACTCAAGCCAAACAGGAACGACTGCGCGTAAACTCCGCGAAGTCCTCATGGCGGAGCAGTTAGGTGATGAAGAAGAGTTAGATAGTGAAGATATTTTACGTTTAAGCTTAGAGGCCAGAAAAGGTTCTAAAAATATTAGTTACTTTGCTTTTACCGCCACACCGAAAGGTAAAACACTAGAATTATTTGGCCGTTGCCCTGATCCAGAATCACCTGCAAGTGATGATAATAAGCCAGAAGCTTTTCATGTTTATTCAATGCGCCAAGCCATTGAAGAAGGTTTTATATTAGATGTTCTACAAAACTACACCAGTTATCGCGTAGCGTATCAATTAGCACATCAAAACCCTGAAAGTGACCATGAAGTAGATAGTAAAAAAGCAGCTTCTAAAATGGCTAAATGGGTACGATTGCACCCGCACAATATTGCTCAAAAAGTTGAAACCATTATTGAGCACTTCAATAGTAAGGTTAAACACTTATTAGGTGGTGAAGCTAAAGCTATGGTGGTGACATCAAGCCGATTAGAAGCGGTTAGGTACAAACTCGCTTTTGAAAAATACGTTGCTAATAAAGGCTATGAGAATGTAAATGCAATGGTGGCATTTTCAGGGGAAGTAAATGATCCTGATTTTCCTGATACACCATTCACTGAAAAAAGCATGAACCCTAATTTACGTGGTAGAGATATGCGTAAGGCATTTGATACTAATGACTATCAAATAATGCTAGTTGCCAATAAATTCCAGACAGGTTTTGATCAAAATAAACTGGTTGCTATGTATGTTGATAAACCTTTAAAAGGTGTTGAATGTATTCAAACTTTATCTAGGCTAAACAGAACACGCCAAGGTAAAAATCAAACCTTCGTATTGGATTTTGTAAATGATCCTGAAGAGGTTTTAGCAGAGTTTAAAGTTTACTTTCAAACGGCTGAATTATCAGGCGTATCAGATCCAAATCTTGTATATGAGATTATGGAAAAGCTTAATGCTGTTGGTATTTATCAGTGGGTTGAGGTTGAAAACTTCGTTGAAGCTTATAACAACAAACGCACCAAACAAGATAAGTTAGCTAACATTTGTAAACCTGCGGTTGAACGTTTTTCTGTTCGTTATAAAGAAGCTACGCATGTACTAGATATTGCTAGGGCTGAACTAGAAAAAGCTAAAGCAGAAAACAACGATAAGAAAATTAAATTTGCTGAAAACAGCGTTAAAAATGCGAAAGAAGCACGAGACATTATTGAAGTATTCAAAAAGGATTTAATTTCGTTTTGTCGTTACTACGAGTTCAGTTCTCAAATAGTCGATTTTGAAGATTACGATTTAGAAAAACTCAGTATTTTTGCCAAACATTTACACCCGTTACTCCGCTTTGACGTACTTCAAGACGATATAGATTTGTCTGACGTAGCAATGACTCATTACCGTTTACATGAACAACGCGAAGCGGACTTACAGTTAGGTTATAAAGTTGGTGAAGAACCCAAACCATACTTAGCACCAACCAAAGAAAGTAGCGGTGCAACTCCTAAAGATGCTCAAACTGAGTTATTAAATGAAATCATCAGCCGTATGAATGACTTGTTTGTTGAAGATGGTTTATCTGAAGGTGATATGCTCAATTACGCTAATACCATTGCAGGTAAAGTTTCAGAAAACGATACGGTAATGGATCAACTTCGTAATAATACTAAAGAACAAGCCATGCTAGGCGCATTTCCTGAGTCAATTAATGATGCCGTAATACAAAGCATGGGTGTACATGAGAATATGGCTATGAAGGTATTATCAAACGAAGCTGTAGCTAAAGGTTTTGCCGAACTGATGTTTGATGTGTTGATGAAGGGGTTGGGTAAAGATGGTTCATCGAGTAATATTTAACAATTATTTTTAATACATATGCAAAATACTGCTCTAAAGAATAATGCACCCGCAAAATCAGATATAGCTACGCCTCTAGAATTGGTCAAATTTATATCTGATATTGTTTGTTCTGTCATTCCTAAAGATAATATTCGAACTATTCTAGATCCCTGTGCTGGTTTAGATAATCGCTTAACTCATTACTTTCCTGATGCTAATGTGATCAGCTATGAAAAAAAGTTGGGTAAGGATTTTTTTGAAGCTCGAAAAGTAGATTGTAGTGAGGTGGATCTGGTTCTAGTAAATCCACCTTTTAATAATGATGTTAAACATAAAAAGACTTTTTTACCTGAAGAATTCTTAAGAAAAATAATCGATGTTGTACCCACTAATACGCCAATTGTAATGATCGTTCCTGCTGGCTTTCGGCAAAATGTTAGAAAAAAATCAAAACGGCTATTATTTTTATCAACACTTGAAATAAGTAGTATTGTATCGTTGCCGCTAGATGTTTTTGAAGATGATGGAATACTCTTTCATACTGAAATTGTTTTTATTGGCTCAAGGTACTTTTCTAAGTTAAAGCCTCATTATACTTACCATGAAAACACAGTAGTTAACAAACACCTTAAAAACTCAAAAAGTTTTCAAAGCAAACTTTTAAAGTTTATAGAAATAGATTCTAGCTTATTATCTGTCACAAGAAATATTGCTTTTTCACTATCACTACAGGAAAGAGCTGGTCATTTATTAGCAGCTTTAATCTATAAATTAGATTCAAGTAATAAATTTATAATTAATGCTGATTCAAGATCAGAATTGGCTGTGTTAATTGATACCTCACCTCAAGTAATAACTAATCAAATTAAAGCTCTTGTTGAGTGCCATTTGATAACTAAGATTGCCAGAGGCACATACAGCTATAATTTATTATCATCAGAAAACATTCAAAAAATACTCTCCCAAAATTTTGAATCAATATCTGTAGAATTAAAATATTTTAAAAATGACTTAAGCCCTAAACCTTTAATTATTTTAGAGTAACATTACGGTTTAATACTTATAGCCAAACAAGGATGAAATTATGGTTAACAGATGCTCAATGACAGGCAAAGTGATAGAAGGCTCTGCTGATGCTATATGGGATGATGGAGAGTGGATTTCTTGGGAATGGATAAATGGTCAATTGCATGAACAGGAACTAAAAGAACGCTATCCTGAAGCTGATATAAACCTAATTCATATATTTGAAACTCTTGTTGATGACGCTTTCAACTATAAACAAATTACTGGTAGATATTTACCCATTTTTGGTGAATTAGGTGAACTATTTGCTGAAATTACTTTTGGTATAAAGCGGCATAAACCAAGAACTCAAGGTTCTGATGGTCGTTTAGGCAATGACTTTATTGAAATTAAAACAATTACACCAGAAAAAACAAATGAAAAAGTATCTGTTAAAAGACAAGGTAATTTTAATAAGTTGTTGGTTGTTAAAATTAATGAAGAGTTCGAATTTGAAGCTAGGATGCTAGATCGTAAAGATATGTCTAAAGGTGAAGGAAAGGTTGCTACCGTTTCTTGGTCTTCAATGAATAAAAACAAGATTGGCTCTTAAGAAACTGCCCATCATTAATAATTTCACGCCTTATAAAAACAAAAAGCAAAATATCTGTCTAAATTTAGACTTAATATTTTGCTTTATAAGTTTTGTCAGAGCCGTATGATAGACATTAGCTATTGGATATTAATCCACCTCTCCGACCAAGCAAACAGTTAACTGTGTTAGTAATGCTTGAGCATGCGTGGGGGAAATTGACTAACATATCGAAACCCACATCATCTTCTAAAGCTAATTATATGAAATAGTTTCATGTAACGCAACTTTTTACGACACTACCAACTACACCTTGAACGTATTATACTCCCCTACTTACATTTCTCGAATAATAAAAATAGTCCACTCAATAAAATCATGCCTGAATATCAAGAACAAGGAACAAATAAGAACGATTATATCACCATTGATGGTCATATTGATTGGGCAATGATTCCAGCGAATACGATCCCCAAGCAAAAGCAAGATCTTCCTGTTAGGTTAAGAGTTGGAGATCAAAACTTCGGTAAAAATCATATTGAGCTAAGACATGGAAAATGGTTAGCTCAAAAGCGAAGAAATGTTTGTGAAATGCTTTGGGAAAAACTAAGTAAAAGTAGCGGTAAATTTTATAAAGGAAATAAAAAAGAAAAAGATAGAGTGAAACTTTATGTGAGAATATCGCCTGAAGCCGTTCTATTACTTGAAAAACAATATGATAAAACTGATAAAACTCACTTTTTGAGCGTTGTAACCATTTATACCCACACTCCAAAACATGATGAAGAAGAAATTGGTGTTTACCTTTCTAAATATCGTAACCCAAACATAAAAGTTTTACTCCCAATGGGTTAAAATACCCTAAAAGTACCCAAAATAAAAACTCAACTCATTAAATACATAAATATCAACAGGTTAACCAATCAATAAATCCAATCAAGCATGGGCGCAACACTAAGTTTATGATTGACTGTTGGCCTTGCAAA
>ERZ1027231.335-NODE-335-length-14913-cov-16.986539_pt1 | contig 14913 bp, 10 predicted proteins | sample MGYA00520866_ERZ1027231 | MGnify/ENA primary metagenome ERZ1027231 (study PRJEB33311, sample SAMEA4378411) | marine metagenome | biome: Marine biome; feature: Fjord; material: Water | collected 2014-07-20T08:00:00Z/2014-07-... | depth 75 m ...
ATTACCTGTTGTTCTTACTCATTTGGAGGACAATATGGAAGCATCATTTTGGGATGGAAAGCGTGCCCCCGGCATCGCTGATACGATTGACCTAAGCCAGTACGATTCGGTAGTTGAAGTGATCGAACAGGCATTTAAGAAATATGCTGATAGACCTGCTTTTACCAGTATTGGTCTGACTATGACCTACAAGCAAATTGATGAGTACAGTGCAGCTTTTGCAAATTACCTTCAAAACCACACTAATTTAAAGCCTGGCGATACCATTGCCATCCAAATGCCTAATACGCTTCAGTATCCAATTGCCATGTATGCAGCATTGCGCTGTGGCTACCGCGTAACTAACGTAAACCCTTTATACACAGAACGTGAAATGGAGCATCAGTTTAACGACTCGGGTGCCAAAGCGCTGGTATGCATGGAAATGTTTGCACGTTCAGTACAGAACGTTGTTGGTAATACTGGAATTGAAACGGTAATTGTAACCAGTTTGGCGGACATGCTTCCACTTGTGAAGCGTACCTTGATCAATTTTGCGGTTAAGCATGTTAAAAAGATGGTGCCGGCATACTCTCTGCCAAACGCTATTTCTTTCCGTAAAGCACTTAAATTAGGTGCAGGTAAAGGCTTTGAAGCAAATCATATCCGTGGACCTCAAGATACAATCATCCTTCAGTACACGGGCGGAACAACCGGCGTGGCTAAAGGTGCTGAGCTAACTAACCGAAATATTGTTGCTAACATGCTGCAATCTAAGAATGCTTTAGGTCAAACAGGAGAAGATGGACTGCCACTTAAAGGTGAAGGTCAGGCTATTGTGGTTGCACCGCTTCCGCTTTATCACATCTATGCGTTTACCGTTCATTTAATGGCGTTGTTTGAACAAGGGGATCACAGTGTATTAATTGCTAATCCACGTGATACTGAAACCTTTATTAAATTCATTAAACCTTTCAAGCTAAATGCATTTGTTGGTTTGAATACTTTATTCGTTTCTTTAATGGCTAGCCCAAGCTTCCGTGAAGTGGATTTCAGCGACCTTAAGCTGACGATTTCTGGTGGCACGGCATTGATGGAAGATACTGCAAAACGTTGGAAGGAATTTACAGGTGTTGGTATTTCTGAAGCTTACGGTTTAACAGAGTGCTCTCCAGCGGTAACCATGAATCCAGGTGGTGGTTTAGAGCGTATGGGTTGCATTGGACAAGCGGTACCAGGAACGGCTTTAAAATGTATTGATGATCAAGGTAACGAAGTTGCAATGGGCGAGCGTGGCGAGCTTTGCGTGCAAGGTCCGCAGGTTATGAAAGGTTACTGGAAGCGTGAAGATGCTAGCCAGAACGCCTTTACAGAAGATGGGAAATGGTTCCGTACTGGGGATGTTGCTACAATTGATGAAGATGGCTTTGTGAAGATCGTGGATCGTATAAAAGACATGATTATCGTATCTGGCTTTAACGTATTCCCAAATGAAATTGAAGGTGTGGTTGCAGAGCATCCTTTGGTTGAAAACTGTGCAGTAATTGGTGTTCCTGACGTAAAATCAGGTGAAGCTGTGAAGTTATTCGTTGTGGCATCTGATTCGAGCCTAACAGCAGAAGATGTAAAAGCTTACTGTAAAGAAAAGCTAACAGGTTACAAACTACCTCGTCACATAGAGTTCCGTGACGAACTACCAATGACACCTGTTGGTAAAATTCTTCGTCGCGAATTAAAAGACGAAGAAGAAGCTAAACGTCAAACTCAAACAGCTGATAAAGTTGCTTAATAGATAGAACTTTAAAAAATCCCTGATTCAGAAATGAATCAGGGATTTTTTTTGCTTAATTTTTTATGTTAAGCAAGTACTAGGTAGGAGTTGATAAAAATATTATCTCAGTATTTATAATTGAATATGAAATATAAAAAATAATTGGTGCGTTGGTTCGACTAAACCTTACTGATCTAATGATTATGTATTATTTTTAGTGACACATTTATGAGGTAAGGTAACTGCGAAATAATTATTAGACATGCACAAATTTATATCTAAGCCAATAATAAAAATAAAAGGGCAATTAAGGTGGTAGTTGAAAATCCATATAAATATAACGATAAGGATGCAAAGTTCTTATTGTGGAAGCAGTTTAAATTACAGGAAATATTAGAGTTCTATCCTCACCTTGATCAAGCAACTGTAAACGAATTATTTAATACCGCTCAAGATTTTGCTGTTAATGAAATCGGGCCTACCTATCAGATTGCTGACCGAGAGGGCTGTCGACTGGTGAGTGACTCTGAAGTATCAATTCCTAATTCTATATCTTCTCTCTGGGAAAAATATCAGGGGCTTGGTTGGGGGGCGATGGCAAGTGCCGGGGATGATAATTCTCAGTCGATACCATTTCTTGTTATTCATTCAATTTGTGAAATGTTTTTTGGCTCTAACCCTGCTTTTATGATGTATAGCGGATTTGGGATCCCTATGGCATTCATGTTAGAGGAGTCAGGTAGTGAAAAATTAAATAAACTCTTTCATAAAAAATTGATTGAAACTCAATGGTGTGGATCCTTCTGCGTAACTGAGCCTGATGCAGGTAGTGATGTTGGGGCCGTAAGTACAATGGCGACCCCTATATCGGATGAGGGGTACAGTATATCGGGTGAAAAAATATTCATCACCGCAGGTATGCATCAGCTTACGGATAATATGGTGTATCTGGTTGTCGCTAGGATAAAAGGTGCACCAAAAGGCGTAACAGGATTATCTTGTTTTTACGTGCCTAAATATAAAATCAATCTAGATGGCGACATTATTGGTGATAACTTTGTCAGATGTTCTCGTCTAGAAAACAAAATGGGATTACACGGTTGTGCAACCACAGGCTTAACATTTGGTATTGGCGGTGAAACTACTGGTTATTTGCTAGGTAAAGAGAATCGGGCGCTTTGGCAATTAAAAACCTTAATGAATTTAGCGCGATTATCCACAGGGTTGTTTGCCCTTGGTATGGCTTCAAGTGCATATCAAAATGCCGTTTCTTATTCAAAGTTACGGAAGCAGGGCGCTGCTTCTGGACAGTCCCTGATGTCAAAAGCGAGTAAAGTAAGCATTATTGAGCACCTTGACGTAAAGAGAATGCTGTTAGAGATGAAAAGCAAGGTGGAGGGTTGTAGAGCATTGATCTTCAAACTTTCATATCATTTATCAGTGAAAGATCTACATGTTAAAAAATTAATCAAACTTGATGGAAAGGATTTGTTTAGGCATAAGGGATTCGTTGAGCTATTAACACCCATTGTTAAATCGTATACATCGGATCAGGCATGGCGAGTTTCGGAGTTAGCGATTCAAGTTCATGGTGGCAGTGGATATATTAGTGATAACCCTTTAGAGCAATATGCGCGAGATATAAAAATACTCTCCATATGGGAGGGTACCAATTATATTCAATCTGCAGACTTGATTAGAGATAAGTTAGCTATGGGAAGGAACTCAAAGCTATTAAATATTCTCGAACAGGAAATTAATAACTCACTTTGTTTAATAGGTTCTGAATTTGAATTTGAAGTTGAAAGAGATCAACTCTCAGAGGCCTTAAGTATTGTTAAGCACACTCATAAGCAGATAGGTGAATGGGTAGAATCCGGAAATATGGATTTAGTATTCTCTATTTCAACACGGTTTTTAGAAATGATGGCTGAACTGATCATCGCTTGGCTGTTGTTAGACGGCGCTAAAATAGCAAAAGAAGAACTGGATAAGTTTGATTGTGATTTTTTATCTGGAAAGATAATTACGATGAAATATTTCTTCAGTAATACTCTTCCTGGGGTGACTCATAAGTCACAGGTTATTTTATCAAAGGATGATAGTACACGTACTATGATGCCTGATATGTTCTGTAATTAGGTGATGTATGCTTCCTATATCTAATACTGCTTTCTTTTGTTGTGGAATAAGGATGGATGACAATCTTTCTGATAGCCCACTGATAGGAGATGAGTACTCTCACTTTTTCATGTCTGATCAAGGTCTAAAAGTACACGATAAATTTAAAAACAAAAAACATGCAAATCGAAACATTTTAATTAGACATAAGCTAATAGACGAGGTTGTTTCAGAAATACTGTCTGAATCGGATGATGTCACATTCATTAGTATTGGAAGTGGACTTGAGAGCCGAGCGTTTCGGGCTGGCGGTGGATCTTGGGTAGAGATAGATGAACATCAAGTTATTAGCTTTAAAGAAACATGTTTACCACAAGATCAGTGCAAAAATGACCTTTTAAGGTTGGGAGTTGATTTCACTAACGATGAGCTAAAAAAAGCACTTTCAACAATTAAAGTTAAAAGCAGAGTTGTTGTGATTGTTGAGGGGGTGTTTGTTTATCTAGAGCAATCACAAATATCCAATACTCTAAGCGCGCTACGAGATACCTTTGGCTCTCATTTGATTGTTACCGATTTTATTAGTGAAAAATTTATTGAAAAATACAGCAAGAGATTTGATGAGGAAGTGAATGATTTGGGTGCTTATTATAGCCCTTTGAAGAAACCTATCTCCCCATTTCTTGAATGTGGCTATGAGCTTATTAAAGAGCAGTCAGTTACCGCTGTATCTATTGAAATATATGGAAATAAAATCATTAGATATTTAGCGAATGTATTTGCACCGTCATTTATAGATGGTTATAAGGTTGCATTGCTTACGCATAAGGCTGAAGGAAGATCAAATGCACTCACTATCTGAATTTTATGATCGAGTTGTAAGTGGTGAGTGGACTGGTTCCATACAATTCACAAATGAACAGGAAGCTTATGACGCTCATCGAATGGGGCCTGAATTAAAACTCATCAGTAAACAATATATTGATCTAGGGCTTGAGCATTCAGATAAAGTGATTCTTAGAGTTGATAATACAATTGAGTCCATATTGTCATTTGTAGCACTTTGGAACATGGGTGTGGTTGTTATTCCCGTAAAAAAAGGAATAAATATTGATGCGATCTCTGAAGACAGTAATGCCAAATTCTTGATAGATCCTGAAATTAATCAAATAACTAAGCTTGTGGATTGGGTCGCGTCAGAACCAAGGTTTAATATTAATTCTAAAAGGGTTGTAACGGGAGTAGACCTAGCCTTAATAATATATACCTCGGGTAGTACCGGCGTAGCTAAGGGGATCATGCTTTCCCATGCCAATGTAATAAGCGCGCTGGAATCTATTGTGAGTTATTTAGGCTTTGATGATAAGGATAGGATTTTATGTACATTACCACTTTCTTTTGATTACGGTCTTTATCAGCTTCTGTTTTGCTTATATAGCAACTTAACATTAGTTGTATATCGAGGAATGATGCAGCCCGTTAAGTTAATCAAAACGCTAAAGAGTTTCAGGGTGACTATTCTCCCTGTGGTTCCTGCAACAGCCGTTATTTTAGAGAAGGGATTATCAGTGGTGACTGAAGCGCTTCCAGACCTAAGGATGATCACAAATACAGGCGGGCATCTTATGCAGCGCTGTATTCAAGAATATATAAACAGGTTACCTCATACCTCTATTATTCCAATGTACGGGTTAACAGAATCTAAAAGAGCTTTATATTTACCACCAGATAAAACCAGTACTAAGCTGGGCTCTGTGGGTGTTCCTATGCCTGGGATCGAAGCTAAGTTATTTAGAGAAGTTCAAGGTGGTAACAAAACATACTATCAAGAAGTTGATAAGGGGCATGTAGGAGAGCTTTTTTTAAGGGGAGCATCCGTTATGCAAGGCTATGTTTCGAATGCGGGATCAGGGTCTGTCATTCATAATGGCCTATATCGTGACGACAACTGGATATCAACTGGTGATCTTTTTATTCAGGATAGCGATGGGTACTACTACTTTTCTGGAAGAAACAAGGACTTAATTAAGCAAGCTGGCTTTTGTTTGTATCCTCATGAACTAGAGGAAGTAATTCAAAAATCTCCACTTGTTGATTTGGTAGTGGTTGTATTGGATTACGATCGACTAGAGCAAGAAATTGCGCATGCGATTATTAATATTACAAGCCAAGATAAGAAGTCAGAATTTGAATTTTGGCTGGCTGGAAACATTGATAGGGATTACAAACCTCATAGAATTTCATATGTTGATAAGTTTATTTTTACCGAAAATGGAAAGCCCGATAAGAAATCTTTACTAAATTCTATTAAAGAGAAATGTTGATGGATATTGTTTCTGTAATCTCTAGTCGGTTGGCAAAGGATAAGGGGTGTATTGATACACCTTCATATGTGTATTTTCCTGAGGTTCTTGATGTTAATTATGCATCGTTAAAAGAATGCTTAGGTACTAATTTAATCGTTTCTATTAAAGCGAATAGCAATGTAGATTTACTCAGTTTGTCAGTTGTTGATAAGGACGGGTATGAAGGAACTTCGCTTGAAGAGTTAAAGATAATTACGCAGTTAGGCGCTAAAGAAAAATTTATAAATAACCCTTCAATGGATCAAGGTTTATTGAGGAAGTCAATTTTGTCTGGTGCTACAGTAATCGTAGATAACTTAAATCAAATCGAGTTTCTAAAAAATATTAAGGAGGATATGGATATCCCTCCTGTTATGTTAAGGGTTAATCCGAAGGCTCTTTCTACGTATTATGAATGCTTAGATACTACCAAGGGCGATCATTTCGGTATGTCAGTTGAGGATATTGATATTGCGATCGATCGACTAAAAGAGATGAAAACTCTAATCTTAGGTCTACATATATTTAAAGGCTCTCATTCCTTCAAAAAATCGGCTTTTGAAACTCTGGATCTAATTAAACTATTATCTGAACGTTGCGAAAATAAACTGGGCTATTCATTGAGTAAGTTAAATTTCGGGGGTGGCTTTAGCAGTGATTGGAGTGTCAGTGGTTTTGACTATGAGAGTTATCGAAATAAGTTGAAATCATTGTTTTCTGGTTATGATCTCTATCATGAGGCAGGAAGAGCTTTGTTTGAGACAGCTGGCATTTATGTTACTAAGGTTATTTCAACTAAGAGCTTGGGCGCTAGTTATATTGCAATTTGTGATGGGGGCTTAGCGCATAATTTTTTATTAGCACAGACAGAATCAACGTTTAAGAAATTTCGTAAACCAAGTTTTGTCGTCAGTGCGGGTAACATAGCTACCTATGGTGAATGCACGATAGTAGGGAGTAGCTGTAATAAAGACGATGTGGTTGGAAAAATACCCGAGGGGGAGGCTAGCCCTTCTGTGGATGACCTGATTATTTTCGATCGCTGCGGCGCTTATAATCAAGTGTACTCACCCATCAATTTTTTAAGTTTAAAAAAAGCAGCTAGTTATCTCATGTTCCTAGATAAAAGTGAGATTGTAAATGAGTAGCTACGAGTTATATGGCGCATCTTATTGCCGATTTACCAGTGTTGAGGTGGAAGCCGGTATTGACTCTAAAGGACTTGCAGGCGGCGTGAGTGTTTACCTTAATAAAAATATAGACGCATTCAAATCGAATATCCCTGATGAAGCTGTACCACATATATTGGTCAGTACCAGTGTCTCTAAGGAGTTTAGTGGTAATTCTGAATCTTGGTCTAACGCTCAAAAACATTTCTCTCAAAACATGGAATATCCCCCATCTATATTTGTAAATGCATACGAGTGCGCAAGCTGGGGTTATGCATTAAGACTTCTTAATCGGTTTTACCCAAAAGACAGTTATGTATTACTGAGCATTCTTGATTTGAATGTTGACAATTTAAGTTTCTGGAACGCATCAGATCATTGGGGTGAGTCGGGTTTTGGGGTGGCGACGCTGCTTATAAAAACAGGAGAGGCGGGTGCCTTAAAAGTAGCAGAGGCATGCTCTACTAATCCAATGGCTGATTTTTGCATGAATATTAAGCGGAAAATAAAAAGCGATGCCAGTGATATCCTTTCAATGCCGTTTTTTCCTAAGGCTACTAGAGAGCTAAATGACCGAATTTTAGCAAAATTTAATCGGTTGCCTGATTTAAATGATGAGCTTGGCCACTGTTTTGGTTCGGACCCTTGGATATCTGTTATTAAACAATCAGAGGAATCGTTGGGGCGAAAAGTACTTATAAGCTCATTGGCATACAGTGGTTACTGGAGCTTATTGAGTTTAAATATTAATGAAAAATCTATGTTCTTGTATTGTGAAGAGAATGTTAAATTTGAAAAAACTGAATCTAATGACATTTCTGATGATGTTTTTTGTGAAATAAAGGTTTCGAGTTCACGGGTACTTAAAAGTGATTCATGCGCCGAGTATCAGTTAGTAGGCTCCCCTTTAGGCTTGGGCCCTATAAATAGTGAGCAATTAAAGATACCTATTACAACAGATGTTGATTTTAAGTATTTTTCAGCCATTACATTTAACACTCCCTGCTATGTAACCCCTAGTATGAAGTATGAAAATTTGAATGAAATAGTGAGTTTGATAGACACCGCTTCAGTATTCACTATATTACGGTTGCCCGCACCTGCCACGGTACCTATGCCAGATAGATTCTTATCAGAAGATTTTTTTTGTTGTACAGACAGTGAATACTTTTTAAGTGATTTTGTGATTGATAATTATATTGAGCCTATGCATATGCATATGGTATCAATAAGTGATCGATCTTTTATCCCATATATTGATTATGAAGGGGATAACACCATAAATTTATCGGGTGATCAGAAGTGTGTTGGTCTCATCAAAGCTCGCTTGGATTCAAAAAATTATAATAGGGTTGTTTGATGAATAGGGTTGTCTGTATACATAATGTAAGCGCTAGTAATCAGGTCGAATCAGATTCGATTTATCGATTTTTTTCTAAAGCTCTGGATCAGCATATAAATGAATTTGGCACGGCCCCCGATTCAATCTATATCACATCCTCAATTGAGTTGGCTATTTTTGCTTTTGATAGCATAAATCAGCCGCTAATCAGTTTTTTAAATAAAGTGAAAGGCTCTGGCATTAAAGTAGTATCCCAAGGCTGCTTAGGGATGTTTGCTGGTGTTTTATCGTTTAATACTGATGAAAATGTGAACTCTGTTCTGATGCTTTCAATCGAAGCTCCTTCTGATTTTGTTCAAGAGGGTTTAAATGCCATTGGAATAGGCAATTTAAAAGGGCAGGACGGGTTAGAAATCAGTGCCAGTGTTGGTGCCTATTCTTTAGTGAAAAAAGAACGCGCTCAGTTAAAGGAAGATGATTTGGTTATTGATAGTTGTGAAATTGTATCGGTACCGACTTCTTTATCTAAACAAGCCTTTGCAATAGTAAAAATGACAAAGCAACTTATCTCGTTATTAAATGACAATGACGCTAAGTTAGTTTCATTTGAAGTTTCGGCGCCCTGGTCTAAATCAATATTTAGTGTGATCGAAGGGATTATTAAAAAGAAAAAGCCGAATTCAATTTGGCTGGATAGCATAGAGCAGGATCACAAGCATTATATGACAGTCAAACAGTTGTTTGAACTAATTGAATATAAGGCAGAGCTTGCGTCTGTTCCCTTGATTATGACTGGATTAGGGGTTGGAGGGAGATTTGGGATTCTTAGAATAGCCAAGCCGTGTTTTACATATGGCAACAAAATTTCGACAGCAGAAGAAACACAACTGAGTTTTACAGATTATGTGGCGTTCACTAGAAAAATCATTCATAACCCGATTGATGATCAGAGTAACAAAATTAGAAAAAGTGTATTAAGTATCGATAAACAATACCGCGGTTTAGATAATCATTTTTTTAGTTGGGATTTAGACTTGAATGTCTGTAATACTTTTTCTCGTACTGATAGTACAGAAGCAGTTTGACGTGACAGATATAATAGAATCGAAATTTGAGATGATAGACGGTATATTTCTGTCGGCTTTGGAAGTAAGTGAATCTCAGTCGCCCTGCGTAATTGTTCTGCATTTACACGCTAACTCATTTACTAATATTATTTATACCAGCTACGCCAGATCTTTAGCTTCTAATGGTGCTGTGGTCTGTTTGTTAAACTTAAGAGGTAACGGGTCGAGTGAAGGCTCTAAAGGCCGTGTTGATTATGTTGGTCAACTTGAGTCTGATGTTCATGAGGTGTTAAAGCAGCTTCGTGACAAATACCCGAATGCCCGTGTTGTGTTGTCAGGTCACTCAGGTGGTTCGGCAATCTGCTTGCGATATTTTAATCAATTTGACACTAAAGATATTTCAGGGTTGATTTTACTGGCACCCATTATACAACCTCACCCCGAAGCCTCTAGGTATGACATGCCAGGAAGTGCTGTATTGAAATTATTTAAGCCGCGACAATACGAGAAAAAAGAATTACCTGAAGATAAGCGAGGGCAACTTCCTAAGGTTTTTGTTTTTCGTATATTTTTAGCCTGGCTTATTCCTCTGCTAAGAAATATCACAACAGTAGAGTTTCCTAAGAATGGAGAGGTTCATAAAGGTAGAACGTTCAGTTTTTCATATAAAACCATGAAGAACTATGGGATTGAAAACTATAAAAAAACATTTAACGATATACAGATACCCGTATTTACATCTATTGGAACAGATGATGATGTGACCTTGCCTAAATTCATTGACGACTTGTGTTTCAAGTACTTCGGTAACCAACCGAATTCAGAGTGGCATTTGATTGAAGGCTCTAATCATTCAAATATAGTCAGGAAGTCTCAAAGGAAGGTTATTTCTTGGTTGAACAACATTACTTAAATATGGCATTCATCTCTAAGCGATAAAAATAATAAAAGGAAGAAAAATATGACAAAAATAATAAGTGTAAAGCTAAAGCAATTAATGACTGAGGTAGCGGAGTTATTAAATAAAGATGAGGTGTCAGCTGATGTTTCGATGATGGAACTTGGTGTGGACTCTATGAATGTTGTTGAGCTAATTATGATATGCGAAGAGATATATCCAGATTTAGTTGATCCGGATTCCTTGGAATTTGATGAATTCACGACGCTTCGTCAGTTGGATGAGCGATTAATGTCTGAGATCGCATGAATAGTAAAGTATTGATTGTAGACTTTTCTATATTTAGCTGCATATTAAACTCAGTTATTGCTTGGTATATATTTGATTTTGAAACTGAAGTTTTATTTTCAGAGTTGGAGGTATACATAAACTCCCTCATTAGTTTGATTGTTATTGTGGGTTTAACATCGGTTCTCGCTTCTTTAAGTGCAGGGAAGATGTTAAAGCAAGGCAAGATGGAGTTGATTGAGATGAGTGCAGGTCTAAAAATTAATATTATTTCGGGTTCTAAGGTAGTTAGATTGCTGGTTATTTCGGTTGTTGCTTGCCTAGTATTTTCTATGATGTTCATTGTTGTATTCAAACTGAATTATAGTCATGAGGTAACAATGCTGCAGGCAGGGATTTTTAATGTAGCTTTTTGTGGGTTCATAGGACTTTTATTCACACCCATGGTGGCAATTAATAGAATTGTTGTAATCGCTAATCGCTAGGCTTGCGGCTGTGAATGCGGGCCGTAGGTATTGAAATCATCAGGTCAAATCCTGTTGTTGTTTCGGGCCAATTTACTTGACCCGAAAGTATCTCTGTTATCAAATTGTAAGTGTAATAAAGGCCGAGCCCTTTATTTGCAGCGCTCTGTCGTTGGGTTGTGTAAAAGGGCTGGAATATGCTGTGTCTTTGGTTTGTCTCTATGCCTACGCCATTGTCTTTGTATCGTATGTGAAGCTTAGAATTATGGTGCTGAATGTTTATATTTATTTCCAAGTTATTCTGTTTGTAACGTTCGTTATTATGCCTGATTGAATTTTCAATCAGGTGATTTAATACTTCATTCAAAGCATCTTGATAACAATTGATAGTGAGATCTTGCGGGATATCTTTTAAATTGGTTTTTAAAAGATCATATAAGTATTCTTGACTATTTATCCATTCAGATAGCCAGTGACTGATATTAACGGTGCTAATTGTATGAGTTTCCTTGGAGGCGACAGAGCCTTTCATTAGGCTGCCTAGTTCTTGAAGCCGGCCAGCTCCTTCTTTAATTATTTCTAAGCCATCGTTAATGGTGTTTTTTAGTTCGCCCTGTAATTGAGGTGTGTAGTCTTGAATATGTGTTTGGGCCATTTTTATATTGCCCAAAGGGGTGTTCATTTCATGAGAAACGCCCATGATAAGTTGTCTTAAGGATTGATTTTTTTCAAATTGCAATTGTTTCAGTTCTTGTTCCTGTCGGTACTTGTCACTGATGTCTTGTGCAGACCCTATCCAAGCTGAGTCTTCTCCCTGCCTCATTGAAATTTCTATGTAAACGATAATTTTACTGTCAATGGTATGTATCTTTAATGTTTTATTTTTGATTCGATCAGTGGTTTTTATTTCTTTCCAGAATTCAATGCTATCGCTTTCTAGAATAAAGCATTGATTAAGGTTGTTTGGAATTATTTTTGAATCAGTGGATATGATATTTAGCCAGGCGGGGTTGTATTTAAGGAAGTTGCCATTCTTATCTAGCTGGAACTGACCAGTGGTTGAATTTTCATATAAGTCTTCGTATTTTCTTAGGTTAGTAATGGAGTTTTCTTGGCTTACAAAAAGCGCTTTTTTATCTTTAATTTTATCTTTTTGTAATTGAGTGATTCGCTCACCAAGAGCCAGCGATAAAAGAATAATCTCTATAAATGATCCGTATTGATACCCATTAAAAGACAGGGTGGTCAGAGGAGTTAGTCCTAGACTGCGAGAAGTGGCCAAAAGAAGACCGATAATAAATGCAAGCCATGCGATGGTGAAAAACCTAGCCGCCTTGTTTCCTAAAATCCAAAATCGAGCGCTGATAATTAGAGCCGAAACGGTAAATATCATATTCAGAATGTTTAGGATCTTCATGGATGATTGATACGGGATGACAAAACTTAATGCGGTAAATGCGACTGCAATAGATAGGTATATTCGAAATAGGTAAAAGCTTTTAATGCCGTGCTTTCTTAGATTTAAAAATTTAGGAATAAACAGTGTTAGACAGGCCATGTTAAAAGAAAAGATGATAGGTAGTGCGTATTGGTTAATGCCAGGGTTGTTAGGCCATAAAAATTGAAATGCACTGCCAGCGTAGGTTGCATGAAACAACATAAAGGTTAATACAAAACCTGAGTAGTAAAGGTAGCTTCTGCTTTTTGTAGAGAAGTATAAAAATAAGTTATACAGGCCCATCACGAGCATCATTGATAGGTAGCCACCGCGTATGGCAGAGTTAACGAGTAGTTCATTTTGAAGGGTGACTTCGTCTTCAATCTTGATCATCAAGGGGTAGCTGCCTTGAGTTTTAAAGCGAAGAAAGAGAGTGTACGGTTCGTTGCTCTCAAATGCTATTTTTGAAATAAATTCCGGGTGTTGTATGTCTCGTTGTTCAAATGGGAAATCATCGCCTAAGGTAGAAAATTTGCAATTTTCTTTTGATACCGGTTGATGGCTTGTGCATAGGTAAATTTGAATGTTATCAAATAATGCATACCGAATGCGTAAGTACCAAGTTAGCTGTAAGTTGGTGGCTTGCAGCTTGGTTGCTAACCAGTAGGCCGAGTCAGAAAATCCAAAGTTCAGATGTTCATACTCACTGGTTTTCCATTCGGTTGAGTTCACAATTTCTTCAAGGGGCTGAGTGCCGTCAGAATCCTTTGTATACGCACTGAATTGGCTCAGACTTAAGTTATTAGGAAATTTGAGCGATACAGTGGGCAACTCTAATTGCTGTAATGGTTCTGAGTGTGACGCTTGAGGCCATAATGCCATTATCAAAAAAGAGAGCAGTAGAAGGAATGACACTCTAATGCATAATCTTGGCGAATTATGTGGAAATTGAGGTGTAAGAGCGATTAGCAAAAGCAGGTACCCATATTTAATGCGAACGTATTGGCTTTTAGTATAGACCTCAAATTGTTAGGCGGTTGGCCGCTTCCTACCTTCCTTACGTGTTCATTTGTATTCATAGTAAAAGAAAAAGTACCGCCTTATGCAAAACGAAATCACTAAAATTATGCCCTTACTAGATGCTGCTGGCATATTGTCTGAGGCGGGTTGGGCTAGACAGCCATTCTGGCAATATCAGCGCTCCAGTATTCAGGCTCCTTGGCATCGAATAAAAGAGTGGGATTACTACTACGCACTCAGTGATGATTTGCAAAAAGGCATTGCTATTACTGTTAGTGATCTAAGCTACGCGGCGTTTATTGCAGTTTGTTGGTTAGACTTTGCCTCAGGTGAGTTTAATCAAGCTGAGGTGGTTATTCCGCTTAGCAGGGGTCGCCTAGGGTTGGATGAGGACAGTGAGTCCTCTCATGTGGTGTATGAGCATAAAGACCTTAGCCTGGACTATCAGGTGGTAGCAGGCGTTCGTAAGCTAAAAGTAAGCGCACCCAATCTCACTCATGGTCAAGGCTGTGGCTTGCAGGCTGAGTTAACCTTTAAGGATCAGATACAAGACTCCTTGAATATTGCTAGTCGTTGGTCAGAGCAACCTAAAGCCTTTTATTGCAATCGTAAAATTAACTGCATGTCCGTTACTGGACAAGTCACAGCGGGCGATAAGGCCTATGCACTAACTGCGGATAACGCCATAGGTGGCTTAGACTGGGGGCGCGGTGTGTGGACGTACCGTAATCGTTGGTATTGGGCCAGTGCAAATGGTCATGTGAATGGTGTGCCTTTTGGTTTGAATTTAGGTTATGGCTTTAGTGATCGAAGCTGTGCCAGTGAAAATGTGATTTTCTACGATGGTACTGCGCATAAACTCACTGAAATCGAGTTTCCGTTTGATTTGTCTGATTATAATGCCCCTTGGCAGTCTGAAAGCTCTGATGGGCGACTAAAAATACACTTCACCCCGATACTTGATCGCCATAGTCGCAGTAACCTCTTGATCATTCGCAGTGAGCAACATCA
>ERZ1027231.336-NODE-336-length-14904-cov-25.290255_pt1 | contig 14904 bp, 13 predicted proteins | sample MGYA00520866_ERZ1027231 | MGnify/ENA primary metagenome ERZ1027231 (study PRJEB33311, sample SAMEA4378411) | marine metagenome | biome: Marine biome; feature: Fjord; material: Water | collected 2014-07-20T08:00:00Z/2014-07-... | depth 75 m ...
TAAGCTCAAACAGGACCCCCTGCCTTCGCAGGGGTGACAAATAAAAAAGCGCAGGAGTGACGGTCAAGCGTAAGCATCTGTCTCGCCACCGAGTCATATCTGCGTAGGCAGGTATCCATGTGAGCGCAGCGAATGCCTTATGGCGCCAACGTCTAAGCTCAAACAGGACCCCCTGCCTTCGCAGGGGTGACAAATAAAAAAGCGCAGGGGTGACGGCCAAGAGTAAGTGTCTGTCTCGCCACCGAGTCATACCTGCGTAGGCAGGTATCCAAATGAGCGTAGCGAATGCCGTTTGGTTTTAGCGTCTCCCATCTCCCGTCAAGCATCTCGCCGCTAAAGAAACGGTCCCTTCATCAGCTTGGGCAGGCAGCGATTCACTACCTCGGCAATGTATTCTAGAAACAGCGTGCCCATGCTAGATTTAAAATGCTGGGGGTTTTTACTGGCAATCGCAATCACGCCGTCGATATTGCCGGCCTGCACTGGCATTAAGGCGGCTGAGCCAATGTGGTCGGCATGTTGGCCAAACAAAAAGCTCAATTCTTCGGGGCGGAGTACACCGCAAATTGCCTTTTTACCCCGCAGTAAGCTGCCAATTTGTTGCTGGGCCTGCTCGGGGCTAACGACGCGAAGTACACTGCTGCCAACTCGATTGGGGTCGGCAAATAAGATCAAGCTGGCGTAGTCGATGTCCTCGAAGTCGCTAACTAAGTTGCGGCAGAGGTTGTTGCTTAGCTCTTCGGCGCGCTTTGACTCAATTAAGGTCAAAATAAGATTTTTACTGCGCTCAAATAACTGGTCGTTGCGGGTCGCATTGTCGAGCAATTTACTGAGACGGCTGCGCATGTCCATATTGCGTTCGCGCAGAATTTCAACCTGACGCTCGGCCAAGTTAACGACTTTACCGGTTTGGTGGGTCAGCTTTAATTCAGACAATATGTCTTCGTTGTTGAGAAAGAAGCCGGGGTGGTTGCGTAAATAACGGGCAACTTCACTCTCGCTGGGTAGACCATCTTTTTTGGGGGTTGCACTGTCCACAGGCGATCCTATATTTGTATCTGGCCTTCGAAAACGGTCGTGGCGGGGCCTGTCATAATAACGGGCTGGCCCGCGCCTTGCCACTCTATACTCAAACTACCACCGGGCAGGTGCACGGTAACTTCGGGGTTTAGCTTGCCTTGCACAATACCGCTAACCACGGCGGCGCAGGCGCCGGTACCGCAGGCGAGGGTTTCACCCACGCCGCGCTCAAATACCCTCAGCTTAATGGTGTCGCGATCGACAATTTGCATAAAACCGACGTTGACCCGCTGCGGGAAGCGCGGATGTTGCTCGGCAATAGGACCGACTTCGGCCACCGGCGCGATGTCCACATCATCAACGGGTAGAATGACGTGGGGATTACCCATGGAAACCGCACCAACCCGCCATTCCACCCCATTTATTGCCAAGAGGTAGTCCGCCGCTTGGCTTTCTGCTGTAAAGGGTATGCGTTTGGGGTCGAGCACCGGGGCGCCCATATCAACGCGCACATGGCGGTTTTCGGTTACCTCAAGCTCAATGATGCCCGCGAGGGTTTCTACTTTAATTCGCTCTTTGCCGGTAAGGCGTTTGTCGCGGATATAGCGGGCAAAACAGCGCGCACCGTTGCCGCACTGCTCAACTTCACTGCCTTCAGCATTGTAGATACGATAGCGAAAATCGACGTCGGGCTGGGTGGGGATTTCCACCGCCAGAACTTGGTCGCAACCAATCCCAAAATGCCGGTCGGCAATTTTACGAATATGGTGCGGCTTGAGCTTAAAGCGCTGGGTGATGAGATCGATAACGACAAAATCATTACCCAGGCCATGCATTTTGGTAAAACGTAACTGCATCGCAAAACCCTGTGGTGCGCCTCACCGGTGGCGCGGTTAACGATGCGGGCGGGTTGCTAAGTAGAGGGTGCGGTCCAGTGCAGCCGCAGTGCGGCTATCGGATCTTGCGCCCTCAGGGCAACACAGCTTCACCACGCATCAGGTCGGTGACAGTTTCGCGGGCGCGAATAAGGTGACATTGATCGCCGTCTACCATCACTTCCGCCGCGCGTCCTCGGCTATTGTAATTGGAACTCATGGTAAATCCATAGGCACCGCTAGACGCCAGTGCGAGCAAGTCGCCCTCGGCAATGCGCAATTCGCGGTCTTTGGCAAGAAAGTCACCGGTTTCGCAGACTGGCCCAACAAAGTCGTATGTGCGTAAAACGCCCTCATTGCGGGGTTTTACTGCCAATAACTCCATCCATGCTTCGTACAAAGAGGGCCGGATCATGTCGTTCATGGCGGCGTCGATAATCGCGAAATTTTTATGCTCATTTAACTTTAAATATTCAACCGTGGTCAGCAACACGCCCGCATTGGCGGTTATCGAACGCCCTGGTTCAAACATCAAGGTTACTTTGCGCTCGCCCAAACGAGCGCGTATCGCAGCGATATATTCGCCAGTAAGCGGTGCGACTTCATCGCGATAGCGAACCCCCAGACCACCGCCTAAATCGAGGTGAGAAATGGTGATGTCCATCGTCGCCAGGGTGTCGACTAGGCTGAGCACGCGGTCGAGGGCGTCAAGGAATGGGCTGGTATCGATCAGCTGTGAGCCGATATGGCAGTCCACCCCTTTGATGGTGATATTGCTCAGACTGGCGGCGCGGCGATAAACCTCGGGGGCACGCGCGATATCGATGCCAAATTTATTGTCCTTCAGGCCGGTTGAAATATAGGGGTGGGTTTTGGCATCCACATCGGGGTTTACCCGAATGGAAATAGGGGCGCTAACGCCCATATCAGTGGCGACCTGGTTAAGACGCTCCAGCTCGGCTTCTGATTCCACATTAAAGCAGTGAATACCCACTTCTAAGGCACGGCGCATTTCAGCGGCGGTCTTGCCCACACCAGAAAAAACAATACGCTCGGCTTTACCACCCGCCGCCAGAACTCGCTCCAGCTCACCAACAGAAACAATATCAAAACCTGCGCCCAGACGCGCCAAGACATTGAGTACCGCAATATTGGAATTGGCTTTAACCGCGTAACAAACCAAGTGATCTTGGCCTGCCAATGCCTCGGTGTATTCAGTAAAGCGTTGCTCTAAATACGCGCGGGAATACACATAGCAAGGGCTGCCGAACTGCTGAGCAATACTGCTAAGGGCAACGGACTCGGCGTGAAGCTCGCCGTTAATATACTGAAAAGGCGTCATGAAAGCGTTCTCTACTTAGACTGCGCGCTGGCATTGGTTGGGGCGTCATTTTTTTCAGGTAGTACCAGCGGCCCTGTTTGCCCGCAGGCGGCAATTAAAAAACCAAGGCAAAGCACTGCAATACGAAAAGCGGCCACGGTGTCATCCTCAAAATTGACTGAGGCGCGCATTATACCTAGGGTGTGAATGAATAACACACCAGCGGGCTGGTCGACTGTGGTCATAAGCTGGCCGAGCTTAGTATACTGCCGCGAACCAGCCGCGATCAGGAAACCAAGCCCAATATGAATGAAGTAGAGTTTAACGACAATATCGACGAACTGTATGTTGCTATCGAAGACGCCGTCGATGAACTAGAGGCTGACGTAGACTGCGAAATTAGCGGCGGTGTGCTCACCCTAAAAGCACCGGATGGCAGCGCGATGATCTTTAGCCGCCAAAGCGCCAGCCGCGAATTGTGGCTGGCAGCACGGTCAGGTGGGTTTCACTACAGCTGGGTTGACGGGCAGTGGTACTGCCAGCGCACCGAGCAAAGCTTGGCCCAGATGTTAGCGGAAATAGGCCTAGAGCAAATAGGCGAAGAATTGGTTTTGGGGTGAGCCTGATGCGAAAAGCATTCGCTGCGCTCACATGGATCCCTGCCTACGCAGGGATGACAAAATAAAATTATGAAGTTGAGCTTTCAGTCACCCCTGCGAAGGCAGGGGTCCATCTCGCTACGAAGCTGGTATTTTCCCGACCGCACACAAAATAAAACGCGAGAGTCGGTTTTAGCGTCTCCCGTCTGGCATTTAGCGCCAAAATCATTCGCTGCGCTCACATGGATCCCTGTCTGCGCAGGGATGACTAAATAAATTTAGCTCGCCACCCCTCGCGCAAGCACGACGGCAAACACGCCAAACTAAATCAACCGTCACTCCTGCGAAGGTATGACAAAATAAAATTATGAAGTTGAGCTTTCAGTCACCCCTGCGGAGGCAGGGGTCCATCTCGCTACGAAGCTGGTATTTTCCCGACCGCACACAAAATAAAACGCGAGAGTCGGTTTTAGCGTCTCCCGTCTGGCATTTAGCGCCAAAATCATTCGCTGCGCTCACATGGATACCTTCCTGCGAAGGTATGACAAAATAAAATTATGAAGTTGAGCTTTCAGTCACCCCTGCGGAGGCAGGGGTCCATCTCGCTACGAAGCTGGTATTTCCCCGACCGCACACAAAATAAAACGGGAGAATCGGCTTTGGCGTCTCCGGTCCAGCATCTAGCCCCAGAATTTGAACCGTAAGCTCATTGCGACAATACCGAGGTATTCAGTATCTCTTCAATATGTTGCTTGTAGCGTAGATAAACACTGGTTTGCTGTGGTGGCTGGCTGCTGAGGTTTATTGCGTCGAGTTGATAATGGGTAGGGCGAGTTTCTTGCAGCAGTAATTGACTGGCTAGCTGGTCAAATAAAGCGGGGCCCGCTTTGTCATAGCTGAAGTGCTGATCTCGGTAACGCATATCAAACACTAAGCGCCCCTTGCTGTCGGTTTTGGCGATGGCCTCAAGTTGGACGCGAGTATCCTTGGCTGGGTTGTTGGCTATTAATTCACTTAGGTCTAATGCTTGGCTGCGCCAGCGGTTGTCCTGCTGGTGGAGTTCAAATAGGCGAAACTGATGTTTGCCTGCTTGCTCAGTGCGGCAGCGCTGCAGAAATAAAACCAGTGGCAGTAAAAGCTGGTTAACATTGCTAAACGCGGCGGTGGTGTAATGCAGGGAGCCACGCTCATCGCGCACAAAGAGATCGGCAAAGTCGTCCCGACGATGAAAAAACACATAGCAATCTGGGGTGGTGGCGGTATCTACTATGCTTGCTAGCGCGGAGTTTGGTGCGCAGTATTGGTCCATTAACACAGGGCTGAAGCTGGTTTGCCCCCGTCCCAGGCACTGTATTAGCGTGGAATAGCTATGGGCGTGAATGCTGCGTAATTCATCGTTTTCAGTTTGTAATATATGGAAGCCATTACTTAGTTTAATAATGACTCGCTTATTTTTGGGTTGCGTATAAAACGCGCGGTGTAATAGACGCGGCAGGTGCCGGACGCGTTTGCGTAGCTTTTGTTCCGGGTCATTAAAACACAGGGCGTCGATGATAGGTGCTGCACTGGCTTTAGAGGCCGCTAGCATTAACTGCTGGTAAACCCGAAAGGCGTCGATAATGGCTTCTTGTCCGGCAAAGGCAAGCGACGAGACCTCGCCCCAGCTATTAATAACCACAATTTCAATATGGGTGATTGGGTAGCTGCTATTGTGTTTGGCGAGTCCGGCGGCGCCGAGTGAGCTGAGTGCGCCTTGACCTAAATTAATATACAGCAGCATTGCTTCTGGTACTTTGGGGCGATTAAACGCTTCGTGCTTCTGCGGATCGGCTGCATAGGCCTTGCGGGGAAGGTGGCCGCTTAAGTGACGGGCCATTTCTCGTAGGTCATTTTCAGATACACCATCTTGCCGGGCATTGAGTCGTAGCTGTGTGTAGTCGTTAATGAGGCCATTACAAAAACACCAACACAACAGCCCGCTAAGGTGCTCGTGCTCTTGCAGAATAGCGTCGTGTTCAAAATCGTGGCGGGCGCTGCTACTCACTGCCCAGCGCCGCTGTTCGCCGAAGCCTAAGGTGTGAAAGAATAATTGCTCTTCTGATACGTCGGGGGCAATGCCAGGGTTTAGCCATTCGACTTTATTGCGTTTGCGTTCAAAGGCCGCGTACAGCTTGCGGCCGAGCAAGGTCATCTCTTGCGACTTAATTAGGGCTGGGCTATTACTCTGCTGGGCAAAGTCCTGCAAAAAGCGGTAGCTATTGGTCAGTTCGGCAACTAAGAAACGATGCTCATCACGTACCCGGCGAATTTTCCAGCGACTGCGAGTATCTAGGTTTAGAAGTTGTTCTGGAGGCCACTGCCACTGAGCAATGAGTGTCTCGAGTAATTTCCGCCGCCAAGGCGCTGCGCTGCCAGCGGTCTGTGAAAGTCGAATACCGACTTTAAAATAAAAAGCACGGCGAATTAGCTCAAGGCGATCAAATTCATTGCGCGAGCTTAAATACTCGGCCAAGCGCCGGTACACCATGATATAGGGGTCAAAGTCGTCACTGCTGACCTCACCGCGGTAAACAGCTTCTTTCAAATCAATACACAGCGGCACCACATTGGGGAAATTGCGGGCGTAGGCCTCGGTCAGCAATAGCTTTAGCACCGCCTTATAGGGCGAGCTAATGGCCTTGTAGAGCTGCCAAACTCCGGCGCCAATAAACTCGCCAGCAGGGATATCGGAAACCCCGCCAAAATCAATAGACTCGTCAGGTCCAACAAAGCCCTGGGCGTGCAGTAACGCGGTGTATTCTTGGTAATTCACTTCTTCGCTCGGGGGCACCAACCACCATAGCGGGTAGCGACCAGCCACCAGCAAGGCGCTGCGATAAAACTCGTCTAACAATAAATAATGTTGGCTGGTGCCAGCGGCTTCGGCGCTAATGCGGTCACGCTGGCCGCGACGAAACTGCTCACTGTCCATCAAGAAAAAGTGAATATCTAAACCGAGGCTGCGGGCCCAGTCTGAAATGGCGGCGGCTTTATTGTACAAGCGCTGTAAGCCGAGTTCGTCAATGCTGTTGTGATGACAGAGCCATACGTCAAGGTCGGAGTCTTCAGCCTGAGCGACCGTGCCGCATGAGCCCATTAAAAAAACACTGTGGATTAGCGGCGCTGCTTGTTCGTCGTGACGGTATTGCACACTGCGCGCAATATTACTGCGCACCCGCTCCAGGGTTAACTCGTCGGGCGTGTAGCCGTCGATACCACAGGGGGTGTTAGCGCTTTTATAGCCCGGCAGTATGGGGTGGTTGATATGAATCAGCAGCGGCAATAAGTCTAAGAATATTTGCTGGCGGGGCAAGAGTGCCGTGCGGGTGCGCAGCAAACGCTCATGATTGAGTTTGGTAAATCGTTCGCGCACCTGTTTTAAACCGGCGTGGCTAATGCCGCGGTCAAACAGAGGGTGGCTGATCGATTTTTCCGTCATACAGGGCCTGTTAGCGCAGGATTAAATTTAGTCCGCCTACTGTAGCCGCATTCGCCGCTTGCTGTCATGCCTTGGGCTGGCTAGCTGGTGATTGGCGATTAAGCTCACGAATCAGCAAATGTCCTTGCGCATTCACTGTCGCCTGCCAACCTTCCGCGAGCCAGGTGGTGGCCACGGTTTCGCTAATGAGCGCGGGGCCTAAAATCCTTTGCCCGCTGGCCAGCTCATCACGCACAAAGCGCGGGGTGGCGTGGTAGGCCTTGGCGAAAAAAACAGAGCCTTGGTCTATTGGCTGACAAGGTGGGCGCGGCGCTAAATTCGGCAGGGGCGGGATCGACGTGGCGGCGCGCAGGGCTTGGCGAATATTAACGAGCTGCACCGGCAGCGTCAGCCTATGCCCGTAGCGCTGTTCGTGGGCGTGGTGAAAGGCCTCTTCTAGGGCCGTAAGCGAAGCCTGCCAAGGTAGATTTAAAGTATAGGACTGCCCGCTGTAGCACAGATCGACACTGGGCTGTTCAGTGATCTCTGCGTCGTCAACGCCTTCGCTTTGCAATTGCGCGCGGCCCGTGAGCGCCAAATTATGTAAATGCCCCAACACTGCTTCACCACTAACCGACGCAAGCTTGGCATTGAGCGTGCGAGATAATTGCCGCTCTTTAGGCGCCAGCAACATGCCTAAGGCAGAAAATACCCCGCCGTAATTGGGCACAATAATCTCGGTGCAGCCCAAGGCTTCGGCGAGTGCGCACACGTGTAAACCTCCGGCGCCGCCAAAACAGCAGAGACTAAACTCGGCAGGGTCGTAGCCGCGCTGCACAGAGATCACCCGCAGTGCGCGGATCATATGCTCGTTGGCAATGGCGATAATTCCCGCGGCAGCCTCTTCAATACTTAAGTGCAATTGCTGCGCGAGCGCATCGACGGCGCTGCGGGCGGCGTTGATATCAAGTGGCATCGCGCCGCCGAGCTTGGCACTCGCGGGCAGGCGGCCAAGCACCATATTGGCATCGGTGACCGTGGCCTTGCGTCCGCCTTTGTTATAACAGGCGGGGCCGGGGTCGGCGCCCGCCGACTCGGGGCCCACCCGCAGCATGCCGCCCTCATCAACATAAGCAATGGAGCCACCGCCAGCGCCTATGGTATGCATATCCACCATGGGAACCGCGACAGGGTAAGGGCCAATTTTGCCTTCGTTAGTGAGTTTTATCTCGCCATGGATCAAGGCTACATCGCTGGATGTTCCACCCATGTCAAAGCTCATCAAGCGAGGGCGCGGCAAACTATCGGCAAGATGCTTTACCGCAGCCAAGCCCCCAGCAGGGCCTGATAAAAGCAAATTTACCGCCCGTTGACCGGCGTTGGCGGCGTCAGTAGTGCCGCCGGAAGACTGCATAATTGACAGTGGCGTGGTCTTTAACTCGGCCTGCAAACGACCAAGATAGCTGGCCACTTTGGGGCCAAGCCAGGCATTTAACCACGTCGCCATGCCTCGCTCATACTCCTTGTATTCAGGCAAAACCTGCGAAGAGCGCGATACAAACACAGCCTCTGGCATGGCCTCGGTAATGGCCTTTTCAAAGCGATCATCTATAAACGAGAATAATAAATTGATCGCCACTGCGTCAGGCTTGAGTGTTCGAATCTGCTCTTGCAACGCGGCGATGTCATTTGCGGTGAGGTCGTCGATAAGCTTACCGTCGGCACCAATACGTCCGCCGGTTTCTAAACACAAGTTCGCGGGTACCGGTTCGAGTTTTGGTGCCGGACGTAAATCATATAGGGCCGAACGGGTTTGCCGACCAATGGTGAGCATATCGCCAAAACCGCGATTTGTAATAAACGCCGTGCGCACCCCCTTGCCTTCCAACGCGGCATTGGTGGCAACGGTTGAACCGTGCACCACAACTAAATGGCCAGCGGCAATGAGCTTCGTCAGGCCCAGCGCGCGAATTCCCGTTAAAATGGCCTGCTCGGGGTGATCCGGGGTAGACAGGCGCTTATAACTGCGAACTTGCTGCTCATAAAACAACACAAAATCGGTAAACGTACCGCCAGTGTCCACACCAAGATAAGCAATGTGAGGGGCTAGTGACATACGTGCGCGCCATAAAGAATTTGGCGTATTGTCGCCAGTAATACCGGGGATGTCATGTTGTTTAAAGCATTCGCTGCGCTCATATGGATCCCTGCCTTCGCAGGGATGACGGCAAATACGCCATACTTTTCCAATCGTCACTCCTGCGAGGGGATAGCGAAAAATACGCCAAGCTAATCTAATCGTCACTCCTGCGAAGGGATGGGGGAAAATCTGCAAAGCTTGTCCAATCGTCACTCCTGCGAAGGCAGGAGTCCATTGCTGCAACGGAGTTCGGACTTAGATACTAGCGCAACAAGGCATTCACTGCCCTCGCAAAGATGGCTGCAAATATGCCAAGCTAATTCAACCGTCACTCCAACGGCCGCAGTCGTGGTGCCTACTACGTTGCGTAAGTTACAATTCAATTCACGCTTTACAACTCACATTGAGGTTCCAAACCCCCGTGCCCGAACTCCCCGAAGTCGAAACCGTTAAGCGCGGCATAGCCCCCCATTTGATTGGTCGCGTGTTCAGCGACGTTATTATTCGCGACCATCGTTTACGCTGGCCGGTCGACCTCGAACTTGCCAACTACTTGTGCGGTCAAGAGGTTCTATCTGTCGAGCGCCGAGCCAAATATCTATTAATCCGCCTAGCCACTGGTTATCTAGTTATCCACTTGGGCATGTCGGGTCGCTTGTATTTTGTTGATGCTAATACCCCTGTGGCAAAACACGATCACCTCGATTGGCGCTTGGACGACGGCAAAATTCTGCGTTATACCGACCCCCGCCGATTTGGCGCCGTTGTTTGGGTTGAGGGCGAGAATGTCGCGGGTCATAAATTATTGGCCAAACTCGGCCCCGAGCCACTGAGCGACGATTTTAATCCGGCCTATGTATTTAAGCGCTCCCGCAAACGCATGGTGCCGATAAAAAGTTTTCTAATGGATGCCCATGTTGTTGTGGGGGTTGGCAATATCTATGCAAATGAAGCGCTCTACATGGCCGGCATTAGCCCCACCAGAGAGGCCGGCAGTATCAGCCTAGCCCGCTATACTCGCCTGGTAGACGAGGTTAAAAGCGTGCTCGACAAAGCCATAACTCAAGGCGGCACAACGCTTAAAGACTTTGTTGGCGGGGATGGTAAACCTGGCTACTTCAAGCAAGAACTGCAAGTCTATGGTCGCGGCGGCCAACCCTGCTGGGGCTGCATGAAGGAATTGAGCGAGATCCGCATAGCCCAACGCACAACCGTGTTCTGTCGACGCTGCCAGAAGTAAGCTAAAGCAATCGTCGCTCCTGCTCAGGGATGACGATTAGGGAATTGCGGTACATACCTGAGTAATTATGACGGCAACTACACCAAGCTAAATCAGCCGTCACTCCTGCGGAGGCAGGAGTCCATCTCAGCAACGGAGTTCGGGCTTAGACGTTGGCGCCATAAGGCATTCGCTGCGCTCACATGGATCCCTGCCTGCGCAGGGATGACTTAAATTTACATCGTCGTTGCGGTGAAGGCTGAACGTCAAGAGAGAATTAAACTGCTGTCACCCGCACGAAGACCTAGCGCCAACCACACCAGCCAACTGTCACTCCTGCGAAGGCAGGAGTCCATCTCTGCTACGAAGCTGGTATTTCCCCAGACAGCACACAAAATAAAACGCGAGAATCGGCTTTAGCGTCTTCCGCCTTGTGTTTAGCGCCATAAGGCATTCGCTACGCTCACATGGATCCCTGCCTTCGCAGGGATGACAAAATAAATTCAGCTCGCCATCCCAGCAACGGAGCCGATACTATATTAGCTGGGAATACTAATACCCCAGCGCCTGCCCCTCGCGCCGAGGGTCCGCCGCGCCTTCCAGCCCTGATTCTTTAATCAGAATACCGTGTAGCCCACTGGTTTGATCGTTCTCTTTAATCGGGTGCCCGCGCTTTTGTAATTGTTTAATAATATCACGATCAAACCGGCCAGCCTCCAACTCCACAAGGTCTCCCATCGCAATGATATGCCCGCTGGCAATGGCGGTATCAATTGCTTCGCCTTGGCCGAGCACGCGGTAAAGGCTGCCCGCAACATAGTCAATAATGCGCGCGCCACCTGGCGAGCCTATTGCCAGAACGGGGCTGCCATCTTTAAACACAATAATGGGTGACATTGACGAACGCGGCCGCTTTCCAGCTTGAATACGATTCGCAATTTTGCTGCCGTTTTTTTCCTTGGGGCTAAAAGAGAAGTCACTGAGTTGGTTATTCAGCAAAAAGCCACCCACAAACACCCGCGAACCAAAGGCGGTTTCTATGCTCGTGGTCATGCTTAAAACATTGCCGTCGGTGTCGACTATGCTGAAATGGCTGGTCGACGGCAGCTCTGGTGAGGAACTGTCAACAACCGCAGGGGCGCCGACGGGCTTACCGGCTACGACGGTAGCCAAGCGGCGATTTGGCTTAATAAGCGCTGCACGAGATTTTAAATAGTGGCGCTCGACCAGTCCCGCGGTCGGCACCGTCACAAAATCGGGATCGGCAATATAGCGATTGCGATCAGCAAAGGCGAGTCGAGAGGCCTCAATAAAGGTGTGAATAAAATCGACTCCCCGCAAGGCGCCGCGCTGGCGCTCAATGGCCTCGATCATGCCTAAAATGGCCAGTACTGTCGTTCCTCCCGATGAGGGTGGGGGGGCACCGCAAACTTGGTATTCTCGATAAGGCGCGCACACTGCAGGTCGTTGAATAGCATGGTAATTAGCTAAATCGCTGAGACTAAGGCTACCTGCGCGGTTGGGATCATTCGCCACCGCGGCGACCATATTCTTAGCAATATCACCGTGGTAAAAAGCTTTGCCGCCATCCTGCGCGAGCTTTCTTAGCGTCGCCGCGTAAGCCGGGTTTTGTAAAAGGTCGCCAACGGCCTTTGGCTTTCCAGCGGCATTAAAAAAGTAGCTACTGATTGCTGGATTCACCGCGACCTTTGGCATCTCTTTCAATAAGGTGTGAAGGCGGGGAGAGATAACAAAACCGGTTTCGGCCAATTCAATAGCGGGTGTAAATAACGTTGACCACGGCAGCTCACCAAATTGGCGATGTGCGGCATCCAACATTGCCACCACCCCTGGAACGCCAACCGAATGACCGCCAATAACCGCCTCAAAGAAACCCATCGCACTGCCGTCAGTATGCAGAAAATGGCGTTCGTTTATTGGCTGGGGGGCGGTTTCCCTGCCATCCCAACTACTGAGCTGTTTGCGTTGCGCATCCCAAAACAGCATAAACGCACCACCGCCAATGCCCGACGATTGCGGCTCTACCAAGCCCAATACCAGCTGCGCGGCAATTCCCGCGTCTACAGCTGAGCCGCCTTGGGCAAGTATCTTTTGCGCTGCCTTAGTGGCGTACGGATTTGCTGTTACTGCCATCGCCGATTTGGCCGTAACAGCAGGGCTTTTATTAAACCCACTGGCCGCCTCAGGCACAATTGTTGGGTCGCTTGCGTAGCTCGCATAACAGACCAAAAGCAAAAATGAAAAACGAAGCAATTGCTGGGTAGTAAACATAAACGTAATCACGTAGTAAAAGCGGTAAATTAGCTTGCCACGTGGCGCGATGAATCGCAAAGCCTCGCTAAAGCAATCGCTACGCTCATATGGATCCCTGCCTGCGCAGGGATGACTTAAATATAAATCGTTGTTGCGGTGAAGGCTGAACGTAAACAGGGAGTTAAGCTTCGGTCCTCCGGCAAAGACTTGAACATCAAAGGAGAATTAAACTGCTGTCACTCCTGCGAAGGCAGGAGTCCATCTTTGCAACGAAGTTTGGGCTTAGACGTTGGCGCCATAAGGCATTCGCTACGCTCACATGGATGGATGACAAAATAAAATTATGACGTTGAGCTTTCAGTCACCCCTGCGGAGGCAGGGGTCCATCTCAGCAACGGAGCGCAAAGTTAACACTTCCGCCACAGACATTCGTTGCGCTCAAATGGATACCTTCCTTCGAAGGTATGACGAAATGCCCTAAACACAAACGTTCCGTTACTCCTGCGAAGCCGGACTCTGCCCCTGCGAAGGCAGGGGGTCTAGTCCGGCTCATCACACCGCCTCAAAACAGCTCAGGGTAAAGGTCTTGCCATTTGGGATTTTTTTCTTCAATGAGGCGAATTTTCCATTCACGTTTCCACCGTTTAAGCTGCTTTTCGCGAGTAATGGCAGCATACATTTCTTGGTGCAATTCAATGTAGACCAAGCGGTGAACTGAGTAGCGTTGACTAAAGCCCGTGACCAAGTCTGCCTTGTGCTGGCAAATTCGAGCGACAAGATTGCTTGTTACGCCGATATAGAGGGTGCCGTGCGGCTTACTGGCGAGTATGTATACACAGGGTTGTTTCATTGGCGGCCGTCCTTGGCTGCAGATTGTGCTTTATTTTACCCAGCGGCAATTAACTTCTCATACTTCACCATTAATTGCTCCTCGGTCTCGATAAATGCCGGGTCAAAGGGAATGCAATCCACAGGACAAACCTGCTGGCACTGGGGTTCGTCAAAATGGCCAACGCATTCGGTGCAGCGATTGGGATCTATCTCGTAAATGCTGTCGCCTTGATAAATGGCTTCGTTGGGGCACTCAGGCTCACACACGTCACAGTTAATGCATTCCTCGGTAATAATTAGCGCCACTGCATGCTCACTTGCGGGGAGGGAAGCGCGCGTTGAGTGCTTTACTCACATTGTCGGGCACAAAACGCGACACTTCGCCGCCCATACTGGCAATTTCTCTGAGCAATGACGACGACACATACGACAGCGACTCGCCTGGCGTTAAAAACACAGTCTCTATACCTGGCGCCAGTGAACGGTTCATATTGGCAAGCTGTAATTCATACTCATAATCCGCCACGGTGCGAACGCCGCGCAGAATAATGCTACAGTTTTGCGCCTTAGCAAGCTCCACCGTTAGTCCAGTAAAACTGCATACTTCAATATTGGGCACATGAGCCAAGGCCTCGGCGCACAAATCCATACGCTCTTTAAGCGCAAACATGGGCACCTTCTTCTCGCTGTTGGCGACGGCAAGCACAACCGTGTCAAACAACTTACAAGCCCGCTCAACTAAATCGATATGGCCACGAGTAATGGGGTCGAACGTGCCGGGATATATAATACGTTTCATAGCTCACCGAATATGCGTGCGGCAGATAGTTCGGGCAATTGGCTTTTAAACTCACATTGCACCGAAGGCGTAGCGGAATTTTAACGCAATACACCGGCGGTTCATAACCCCATGAGTAGTTGGGGCTATAAGGCATTCGCTAGGCTCATATGGATCCCTGCCTGCGCAGGGATGACTTGATGGGTGCTGCGAATCTAATGCATGGCCCGTCTTGGCCTGCGTAAGTATTGCAGCAAACACCCCACGCTAAACCAATCGTCGCTCCAGCGAAGGCTTAACGGCAACGACACCAAACCAAATCAATCGTCACTCCCGCGAAGCCGGACTCTGCCCCTGCGAAGGCAGGGGGTCCATCCCAGCAACGAAGTT
>ERZ1027231.337-NODE-337-length-14902-cov-19.353405_pt1 | contig 14902 bp, 10 predicted proteins | sample MGYA00520866_ERZ1027231 | MGnify/ENA primary metagenome ERZ1027231 (study PRJEB33311, sample SAMEA4378411) | marine metagenome | biome: Marine biome; feature: Fjord; material: Water | collected 2014-07-20T08:00:00Z/2014-07-... | depth 75 m ...
AGGGCCCATTCATAGAAAGTCTTTTCTAGAGATGGTATGGCGTTTTGTCGCCATGCTTAAAACTGTAAAGGCGGCGATTTTAACCCGCTCAAATTAAATAATCAAATAGACAAGAATTTAGCTTAGTCCAATTTTCATGGGGTATAACGCGGTTTAGTGCTAAATCACTCACTCTTGGGTGATTGCATCTAAAGCAAGGTAGGTAGGCCATTAATCGTTATAATGGCGCTAAGGTGATTGATGAATGAAGGCATTGGTTTAACAACCAATTGAATTTAAACCCTATATATTTCTTATTCGATTAATGCCACTTGCGGCGCCCTAAGCCATTTTTCATTTACTGGTGCAATACGCATCTTATGCCGTACATCTTCAGCATTGTTTTTGCTAGTTATGCGCTCTAATAAACTAAACGCCACCTCAATTGCGGTACCTGGGCCCGTTGAGGTGATTTTATTATCATCACACACCAGCGCTTCATCCACAAAAATGGCACCGTTATCTTCTAGTTGCTGCTTGCGAATGCCATTTTTTTGGTGGTAAATCGTTGCATTTTTACCCTCAAGCACACCTGCCGCTGCCAGTGCTAACGAAGACACACACACGCTGGCAATGAGTTTTTTCTTTTGGTGAAAGTGACGTATTACATTTAAGAAATTCTCACTTAACGCATCATCGTAAAACCCGGCGGGTTCAAAGCCACCTGGAATAGCCAACGCATCAAATTCGTCAATATTCAGGTTATTAATTAAATGGTTTAGCGTTAAGTTAAGACCAAATGTAGTTTTTATATTTTTATGAAAACCCGCATCCATTAGTGTAATTTCCTCACTGCCCACCAAATTGGCCCAACCCAATACATCGGTAAAGGCGGCCATCTCCATGGGTTCTACCCCATTGGCCACTAACATTAATATTTTTTTCATTACAATTACCCAATTAAAATCGTTAAAGGTCCAGAGTCAATTTCTTTCCCTTCGCGCGGGAAACACAGACACACATTTTCTGGGTCTGCTCAGTTTTATTTAGATAAACATCTCTGTGTTCAGCCTCACCCGCTAAAACGGTAGTGGCACACATGCCGCATTCACCGCGCTTACAATCAAATGGAACCGAAATATTTTTTTCGATTAACGCATCCAGAATGGTTTGATTGGGCTCAACCACAATCACCTGGTTTGATTTTTTAAGATTAACTTCAATGGCCTTATCATTCGGTTGACTAACGGCACCAAAACTTTCGAAATGAACCTGGCTATCAGGCAAACCGCGCTCGCCTGCCAACTCACGCACCTGTGAAATCATGCGCAGTGGCCCACACATATACACATGGCTACTACTACCAGTACCCTTAATTAAATTGGGTAAATCTAAACGTTTAACCTGTTCACCTTCGCTTGTGTAAAAGTAGGCGTTTGTTCCAACCAATGCTTCCACTTCTTTTTTAAAGACTAAATCGGCTTCATTTTTGGCGGCATAATGAATTTCAAATGAAGAATTATTATCCACCAGCTCTCGTAACATGCTTAAAATAGGGGTAATACCAATACCACCGGCAATCAGTACCACATGTTTATTGTTCGGAGTTAGTGAAAATTCACTTTTAGGTGGCAATACATTTATCACGCTATTGAGTGTTAGCTGCTTATGTAGAGCCTTTGATCCACCCCGGCCATGCTCTTCATTTTGTATGGCAATTTCATAAAAACGGTTTTCTTGAGTTGAGGATAAAATGGAATAATGACGCAACACTTTTTTGCCACTATCCAGTGTTACCTCTATGGGTAAATGCGCACCGGCTTCGAAAGTAGGTAAAATGGCACCGTCTTGAGCCTGTAATTGATAGGCGTTTATGCGTGTACTTTTCTTTTCTACATTATTAATGGTTAATGACATTTTTCCATTAACACCTATAACACTATTTTCTTTGCTGTCTTTGGCTTTAATTTCTCTTGGATTGTGAGGTGAGTAATCTTGGAAGTTCCAATTAACCCCTTTTGGTATTTCTGTTACCTGCCATTTTTCAACGGATAATTCCCAAAACCTTTTGGTGCCTGATGAGTGGTTGGTATCGTCTTGTTGATCCCATAAAATTTTAGCGCTACCAGATAATTGCAAAACACGACTATTTTCATAATCAACAATGATAATGCCCGCCTTTGGATACACATGAATATTACCCAGGGTATTAAACATACTGTTCCCTTGGTAATCGGGAATCAATAAACGGTTATCATCTAAAACCTTTATAAAACCGGGAAAACCACCACGATGAGAGGCATCTACACTGTGTTCATTTTTGCCTTTTAATATACTGGCTGAACTAACAAAAAATGAATCGCTGTTGCTAATAATATCTACATGCACAGACGTTAATTGAGTACCTGAGATGGGCGCAGGTAAAACTTCAGAATAAGCTTGTTGTTCTATTTTAAGATTACGACGTTGAATAAATTTAGGGCAGTTTGGGTAAGCCTGCTGCACTGTAATTTCAAACTGACTATCCGCCAGCGATTTTCCTTTATGATCAGCACCTTGCTCTCCAGTTGAAGTATTTTGTATACGGCCATTTACCCTAAAGCGTCTACGGGTACTTAATTCAATGGCCAAGACACCTACTTGCGGATTATTCGAAATATTTTTCCACAGAGGGTCGTGTTCATTAATTAACATTTTACTGGCATCCAGTAATAATGATTCACTGTTACTGGCCTGCATAAATCCAGGTGTGCCAAACAATACCGATGACCAAGGCAAGCCTGCTTCATCAACACTGCTAATCACCAACATATTTTGCTGTGCAATAAAGGGAATCGCCCCAGGCAAAATATTACTACTAACTACCTGACCATTACGTAAAGCGATGGCCGATTCATTGGCCATCGCTTGAACGTCGAGCTCCCCTTGGTGAAATGATAAATAACGACTCATGACAAAGCTCCTTACGGTCTTTAGGAAAGGTAATTGAGATTTAAAAAACGGGTTTTAAAAAGAAAAAGCCAAGCTAAAAATGGCAAGGCTCTTTACTGGTGCTTAAAAGCAATACTTAGAAAGTAATTACGGTGAAACCGTCGGCTACTAATCTGTGCACACTGGGTAAACCACGAGTACCCGGTACCGCATTTTCAGTTAGGTAGTCGTAACCTGAAGATTCCACATCTTCAGCGGCACCAAATACATCGGCACAACCACAAGATACACCGGCAACGGTATCTTTAACGGCTTCAAACAAACCGTGCACAGGGTTTTCAGGGTTGGCCAATTCAGTGATCCAGCGGGTACCAGTGCCGTTAAACATTACTTTTACTTCAACATCGTTTTGCTTGAAGTCATACGCTGTGGCCAATGCGTTAAATACACGGCCTAGGGCTTCTTCTTTACCGTGAGTAGGATCGGACAATACTAGGATGGCTGCTTTCATGATTTTGTACCTTCTATTGGTTTAAGTGTTGCGGTGAACCGAGCTGGCTAACCGTCTGTGAAGCAGTATCTATGTTTCACTCAACGCAATAAATGGGCTAATATGCATTTAACTACTCCATAAAATGAAGTAATTAGTTATTAGAGGTGCCCCTTGAATAAGCTTCATGCCATGTCCACCTTTGTACACATCTGCGATTCGGGCAGCCTTACTAAGGCCGCCGATGCTATGGATACGTCCTTACCCACAGTAGTGCGTACCCTTGCCAGCCTTGAGAAACACCTCAATACTCGGCTACTTAATCGCACCACCCGTAAGATCACCCTCACCGAAGAGGGCAAAAGCTATTTGCAGCGCTGTCGCGGAATTTTGTTTGATATAGATGAAGCAGAATTGGAACTCAGTGCCCAGCAGAGCAAACCCAGTGGTAAGTTAACGGTGACGGCTTCGGTTAATTTTGGCAATCGACAAATAAGCCCGTTAATTAGCCAGTTTTTAAAGCGTAATGATCAAATTAAAATTGATTTATTGCTGATGGATAAAAACATTAATCTGGTAGAAGAAGGCATTGATGTGGCTATTCGCATTGGCCCCTTGTCGGACTCGTCCATGGTGGCCAAAACGGTAGGGCATGTACGCCGAGTAATCTGCGCCACTCCTAAGTTTCTTAACGCATACCCCGCCATTAAAGAGCCGAAAGATTTATTAAACCTGCCCTGTGTACGATTTGCCCCATTAAGCCATGGCGGTAACTGGAACTTCTATGAAGGGGAAAAGGTGCACAGCATCGCCATTGACGGCCCCTTATACTGCACAGAGGTATCCTCCATGCGCCAAGCTGTATTAGATGATGTTGGGCTGGGGATATTTCTGTCTTACCAAGTAGAAGAGCTGGTGGCATCAGGTGAATTACAAATTGTTTTAACGGAATTTGAGCCAGCCCCCCTGCCCGTTAGCGTGGTGTATTCCCATGCCAAACTCATGTCCACCCGAGTGCGGGTATTTGTAGACTGGATAACCTTAAAGCTGCGTGAACAAATGCGAGCCCCCTAATTAGGGAGTTAAAACCAACCTAATTCTTATTTTTGGCCATAAAGGACATATTTATATAAAGAAAGTTAGTTTGAGGCCGATGCCACTGGTATCTCTAGTTTGTTAACAGACGCTCTATGAACCTTTCTACTATCTCAGGCGCTATTTTACCCATTGTTAATGGCACCCCTATTAGGGTGAATGCAGAAAATAAAGACAGCGATACTCCCATCACCCGACAGGGTTCAAACATAACTCTTTCAAGCCAAAGCATGCAGTCGTTAACCCAGAATTCTTATGTTTATAGCGCCCCCGAACGCATTACACGGCTCACGTTTTCACAACCTGCTGAAGTCAGTAATAGCACCAAGCAATTTGCACAAACCAGCTTAAACACTCATTCAGGCGTAAGTCTAACCGGAGGGGCCCTACGATTATCTGAACTAGCCGGTAGCGGCAACAATAGTTATGAGCAGGACATTCGCCAATATTCTAAATACAAAAATTCACAAGATACCAATGAAAGCCAAAACACCATTAACATTGACGGCTTTCAAGACTTAACATACGACAAAGATTCTCACCTAGAGTTAAAGCTTAAAACAAAAGATGGCGACACCATTAATTTTTCGTTACAAGCCTATACAGGATCGGGTGAAAATTCTGACAAAGAAAGAATCTCATTTAAGGGGGTAAAAGTCAGTTATGAGTTTGAAGGTAAATTGTCAACAGAAGAAAAGAAACAGCTAGATGCCTTCTCACAGAATATTAATGGCATGGTAAAGCAACTTTCTTCAAGCAAAGACTTCGATTTTAATCAGCTTGATTTAACCAGCTTGACATCCTTTAGCGATATAGACATTTCTTTTAAACCCAGTGGGTTTGACTCAAGAACAGATACTGAATTAAAACTAAGTTACCAAGACACCCAAACAGAACGTTCAATTGATGTCGATTTCCTTGGCCATACCTCTACCTTAAATATAGATAAAACATCTATAGGAGTAGATGCAAAGGGCAAGCAAAAACAAGAAGGCCTACAGCAGTATTTAGACATATTAGATAGCAGTGCCCGTGAGGCTCATGCTGAAGATTCTGCCAGCCAATTAATGAAAAACATATTTGAAGCAGGATTCAAGGGACTTGGATTAGAGGAAGAGGAGTCAAAAAATACTAAGCCAGAAGATGCCGGCAAGATTATATTGAATAATTTACAAACTGATGCAGAAAAAGAAATTCATGATAAAACCCTGGTACCTCTACCAGATTTTGATTTCACCTTTGATTCAAAAATTGAAAAACCCAATGAAGAAAATAAACCGGATGAGTATCAAGGCTTCAAAGTAGACCTTTCATTGAACACAGAGTTAGCTTCAGACAGTACCGGCTATCACGTCACCGCCACACAAACCCAAAAATTTGAATTAAGTGGGGCCTATTACAGCCCTCTAGACGGTCTTGAAAAACCGGACTTTGAAAAGGGAAATTATAAATATACCGAGCTAGAACGAAGCTCAGAAAAAGTCACCACGGTTAAAACCGAGCAAGGCAAGCTGGTATCGGCCATGGTAGCTGAATCTGGTGAAAATCATTCCACAACCCTTGAGTATCGCATGGGGAAATTAGTAGATGAAAATGAAGACAACTCCAGGTTCCTAGAGGTCACTGACTATACTCAGCTGGCATTACAAGAGTCAGGGCTTCAAAGTAAAGAATTACTCAAGACTGTTGTAATTGACCCCTTTGAAGTAAATCAAGCCTCCAAAGATACCAACACATTAAGTATTACTGACTAAAACAAATAGTCTAGCGGCTTCAACTTTCTATATCGCCCTTAGTTTTGCCACAATATGTCACTGCTATACCTCTAAAAAACCAGTAGCATAGATGAATCGTTGTTTTAAGGATTCTTCTGTGATTATTAAACACAGTGACAAAATAGCCTCACCTCAGTTAATAAAAGACAACTTCAAAAAGCTGGGCTACGTCTGTAGCGACGACATTGCTATGTCTGTCTATTTAGCCTGCCAGTTGCAAAAACCTATTTTAGTTGAAGGTCCACCCGGTGTAGGTAAAACCGAATTAGCAAAAAAGACCGCCGAATACCTTAGTAGCGAACTTATTCGCATGCAGTGTTATGAGGGTCTGGATGAGGCCAAGGCCTTGTACGAATGGAAATACGGTAAGCAATTACTGTATACCCAGCTTTTAAAAGATCAGTTGGGCGATGTCATGCGTGGAGCCAAGGGCCTGGATGAATCGGTAGATAGACTGCACCAATTTGGCGATATCTTTTACTCAGAAGAATTCCTTGAGCCGCGCCCGTTATTAAAAGCCTTGCGCGAAGAAGATGGGGCCGTTTTACTAATAGATGAAATAGACAAGGCCGACCAAGAATTTGAAGCCTTTTTATTAGAGCTACTCTCTGACTACCAGGTAACCATTCCCGAAATTGGTACAGTAAAAGCACTCGCCAAGCCCATTGTTATTTTAACCAGTAACAATACTCGTGAATTAGGCGACGCCCTTAAACGCCGCTGCCTGCACTTATATATTCCCTTTCCTGACCCAAAACTGGAACAAGAAATTATTTCGGTTCAAGTACCGGAAATGGACGAAGCGCTGCGCACTCAACTGGTGGACTTTGTTAGTGAACTAAGAAAACTGTCGCTTAAAAAAGTACCTGCTGTTAGTGAAACTATAGATTGGGCTAGAGCCTTATTATTATTAAATGTTCACACTTTGGACCATGACTGGGTTAAAAACACGTTAAATCTTTTACTAAAATTCCAGGATGATGTTGAGGTCGTGGCAAACGAAATTCACCCGTTATTAAAGAAAGTGATATCAAAGACAGGGAAAGCATAGGTGCAAAAAGTTCTGGGGGATTTCATTCACGCCCTACGCCACGCAGGCCTGCCAATATCTCCAGCAGAAACACTGGATGCATTAAATGCTGCCCGCCTTATTGGCCTCAAAGACAGCAGCCGATTAAAAGCTGGCTTGGGCTTAACCCTGGCCAAGAACATTCAGCATCAGGCTCAACTTGAAATATTATTTGATCAGTTTTTTTCTTTGGCAGAAGCCAATGAACAAGATATTGAAAAGCAAAATTTTGATGAAGAAATAACTGAGGATTCACTTGAAACAAGTAACCCAGAACAAAACGAGTCAAATTCTGAAAACTCAAATAATCCATCACAAGCACCCCAATCAGACTTAGCCCAGCAATTATTAAGTGATGACCAAACCGGCTTGCAAATGGCTATGAGTGCCGCAGCTGACCAAGCAGGTGCTTCACAAATGCAGCTATTTACCCAAAAATCTGTGGTGAGCTACCGCATTATGCAACAACTGGGTGAAGGCCCACTAAACCAAGAGCTGGCAGAATTAGCCAAGGAAAATGAAAACCTTCAGCTGGTTGAAACCCTACGTAACAAACAACAAATATTACGCCAACAAGTAAAAGATTTTGTAGAGCAACAATATTTATTATTTAGCAAAGAAAAAGGCACCCAGCTAAGAGAAGACGCATTACAAAAAATAAAGTTAAGTAATATAGATCACAGCCAGTATCAGCTCATGACAAGGTTAGTACAAAAGGCAGCCAAACAACTGGCATCCATGCATAGCCGTCGGCGTCGTGTCAGCAAACGCGGCTTACTAGATGCTCGTAAAACCATTGCCGCTAACGCAGCTTACGATGGGTTTTTATTCCACACTAAATGGAAATCCACTCGCATTGAACGCCCTAAAGTTATGGTGATATGTGACGTCAGTGGGTCGGTAAGTCGTGTGGCCCGATTTCTTTTGTTATTTCTATATAGCTTACAAGATGTATTGCCCAGAGTACGCTCGTTTGTATTTACTTCAGACTTAACTGAGGTCACTGAAAACTTCGCTCAAAAAGATTTAGATGAAGCCATGACAGACATCATGAACAAGTTGGCCAACTTACCCACAGATTATGGTAAGGCATTAAGTGATTTTAATGAGCAGGCATTAAAAGGTGTCGACAAAAAAACCACGGTCATCATGCTGGGGGACGCTCGCAATAATAACGGCGACGGTAATACCCATGTATGGCAAGAAGTTTATAAACGTAGCCAACGGGTTTTATGGCTAAATCCAGAAGGGAAATATAACTGGGACAGTGGGGACTCTATCATGAGTGAATATGCCCCCTATTGTTCTAGAGTAGAGCATTGCGGATCATTACGAGACTTAACACGGATACTGGGGTCTTTGCTTAAACACGGTTAGTAAACAATTCTGTTCAAAAACCAACCTCGATCAATGAATTAGTTTTAATTAAACCTAAGCGTAGACTTCCTGTGTATTGGTCATTATTCTTAGCGCCTTTTTTAATATTCAAAAAATAGGACGAGACAATGAGCAATCAGGGACGAACCTCTGCACTATCGGCAGCCATCATGGCTGCCTCATTAACAATGACTGGCTGTATCGACAGCAGCAGTAGCTCAGATTCTGAGCAATCAAGCGAAAGCAGCCGTTTTCAATTCACCGTCACCACCCCAAGCGATAGTAACCTAGCAAAATCGTTTATTGAGCGCTCTGTGGAAAGCATGGTGGATTTTGTTATACCTAAAGCCCATGCCGCATTAACTGAACAAAATATTCAAGTGGCTATTGTTGATGCCAACGGTAAAGTACTGAGCATAGTTACGCCAAAAGAGGCACCTGTTCAAGAAGCAGACGGTAGCTACAGTATTGTATTGGAAGGTGGCGAACGCCTTGATTGCGTTATCCTAATTAGCCTTGATGGCCCAAATAATGTTCAAGTGGGTGAAACCATTGACTCGGAAAAATACCTTTTCACGCCTACCGTAGAATCAGACGAAGTTTTTGATATAGATTTAACGTCCACCGTGGCGTTCGGCCTTTTCCTTGATGAAGTTGAAACCTTCGAAAACCTAACCGCCAATGAAGTAGATCGCTTAATCGACGGTGCACAAGAATTGGTTGAAGAAACCGGGGTTAGCGCTGAATCAGCTGAAGCCCTTGAGGCCGCATTAGAAGAAAGCCTTTCCAGCTACATAAAAACTGAAACTGTTTTGGCCGCACTAAGCGACGAAACAGCCACAGAAGAAACACCCTCTACCGGCAGTATCGAAAGCGACCGTGAAAAAATTAAAGGTTTCTTTGATGATGTAAACACTCTTGCTGCATTATCAAATAGCTTTTCAAGTGCTGAAGACGATGGCCTATTAGATGATTTAGTAAGTAAAGCAGAAATCAGCCAACAGGTTCTGGAAGGTTCAGAACAAACTTTGGCCGATTTTGCAGAGCTGCAATCTACCCTTCAGTTGGGGTTAGCCGATTATGATGGGATAATAAGCAAAGATATTAGTGAAATTTTTGTTAATGATGATAAAGCACAATTAACTGGCATAGTAGGGACCACATCTACAGAGAACGGAGTTGTCACTAGCACCTTCCGTATTAGCGGCAGTTACGGCGTACTCACAGCCGTAAATTTAGAACTTATCATCGAAGCTTTTAACGACACCACTCCAGCCAAAATCAGCTTAGGTGGATTATTGGCTAGCCCTGAAGCCAGCATTGAAATAGCCCAAGGCTTAATTGAAGTTAATACAGATGAAGCGCTAACAGCCGCCGATAAATCAGCAATCATAGATGAAACATTATCAGAAGAACGATCAGCCGAACTAGAGGGTATGCTCGCCTCTGTTAATGCAAGTTTAGTGATCAGTTTAAGTGTTCACCAAGAAGGTGAAAACCTTAGCCAGTTCAGCGGCCAAATGGCATTTGAAGTCATTCGCTCAACTAATGATTACATCGAGTTCGCCGGTGAAGAAGCTCAACCTTACTTCAACCTTAAAGACATAAATTTAGAAGGTCGTTTTAGCCTTGGGGATGATTATGTTTCCGCTAAGGCTTCTGCCGTACAAAATAACGCTGAAAGTTTTGTACCCATGACACAGGAACACACGGTAGGTGAAGAATCTACTGAGTTATTAAGTTACGACTATAACGTTACCGATACTTTTACTCTGCATACGCCTGATTATAGCTATACGGATACGGCCGACACCAGTTATGCATATGAGATTTTATTTGTAACTGATTACTACAATTACACTCGCACTTTTAATGTCAATTCAGACAGTTTTGATAGTTACATCGACGATCAAACATTTACTCTTAATTCTCAGTATGGTGACTACACACTACAGGGCTCAAGCCTTGTAAAAGAGATGCTGCACGGCACTGTTATTGCAACTAAAAATAATAACAGAGCGGATGCACCTGAAATTTTATTGGTTGATTACTCTTACTCAGAAGGACTGCTTACATATACAAATACCTATGACAATGACTGGGGTGCTTTAAATGGGGAGTCTTTCGAGCTGCTATCCAGTGATGGAAGTCTGCTAAACATTAAGTCCACTGACTTATGGGGTTACCCTCATTTTGGTACTAGCTCCGTTGAAGAATACGTTGCAAGCAGGGATTTTGACTTTTATATTCAAGCGAATGGTCAGTTTGAAGGTTATACTATTAAAGGTGAGGATCTATTCATGGGTCTTGACCAGGCCGTAACCGGAACAATCTATTACGCTACCTATGAAGGTGCACCGGAGACGCTGGCTATTCAATATGACCTGACCAATGAATATCTGGAATTCAGTGCAGAAACTGGAGAACCTCTAAAAGTTCTATTTGTTAAATCTGAAGAGTATACAGGGTTAAATGTTAGCAGAGACATTACTTCAAGTTTTGATTCAGGCTTTGGCTCAAATCAGGAAGAACCATACCTTTGGTATGGTGCAACCAAGGGGACATTCCTAGAATACCTAGATGCCTATTCAATAAGTGGTGATCACATTCATTTTGACTCTATCGGTGGTGTAGATGTATCTCCTTTTGAGCTAACCGAAGGCACAGACATTGGCTTAACCACTACCGTTACCCATGTCAACTCTTTAGAAAACTACGAAAGTGAAAGTAACTACAGCGATCTAAGTGTCAGTGCCGAATTTGAACTACAACTAGAAACTCTGGGTAATACCAAGGTTAGCACGCAAATAGAGCGTACCGGTTTTGATGATGGCGTTGTCATTTTGTCAATTGAAAATATCGATGGCACTAGCTTGAATTCCGAAATAACACTGATGGCCACGGTTAATAATAATCAGCTCGGCTCATTGACTATTGCCAACGGTGACGGCTTTGTCATTTCAAAGGATGCCTTAGTTAAAAGTGGTGAAGCCATTGAACTCACCTTCGGGCTTGAAACTGCTACGGTTGAAATTGTCAGTACTGGTCTTAAAGTGACCTACAGTAATGATGAGTTTGACCTGTATTAATGTATAAACACTTCAAGGCCCCGCTTCTGCGGGGCTTTTTTTTATCCCTTATCTTATTAATTCAAACCTCTGTATTTGCTGTTGAATTAAATCAACACCAAGATGGGGTGCTGTGGTATTCCGTTAGCTCGGACAGCTATAGTGAAGCCATGACGATTATGGATATCTTTGAAGATAATCCGGAGTCAATCAGCAAGGGTGAGATTATTTATTCATATAGCCAATGGCAAATTGGTTATCAGTTAAATGAATACGTAGGTTTTGGCTTGATACGTGGACTGGATTTATACGCTGAACACAGCCCGGATGCGGCCAGAATATATTATGCTGATAATGTCGATAATCAAGAGCTAGAAGAACGGCGGTATAACTACCAGCTTGAAGGTGACATGCAGCGCACTCAGGGGTTATTTATAACTTTTAGCAGAAAAGTTAAGGGGCTTTCTATTTATACAATGTTGGAAGCAGGACAAGCCTTTGGCCTAACCTCAATAGACATAGACGGCGATCTAAATTACCAGGATGGGCAATTGGTTGGCTCAGCCGATATCGATTACTTTTATGAGAAAGATGCCTTATATAAACGTGAAGTTGACTCAGCCCAAGGAAAATACTGGAGTGTATCGCTAAAGCTTAAGCACTCTTCACTTTTAGGAAAGCATGAACTGACGATTAAAGATCTATTTAATCAAACCTATTGGTCTAGCGCTCCATATACTCATGTATTGCTTAATACCGACAGGGTAGCCACAACCGATGAGAACGGAAACATCTCCTTTCGACCTCTGGGTTCAGGTATCGAAACATACAAGAGTAAAACCCAGATTTTCCCAAGCAGAATAGATTTACGGAATTACCTTGAGATAAATGACAAAGCAGAGATGATTCTTGGCGTAAAGTCTATCAGCGATAATGTGTGGCCTTACCTGGGCTTCGCAGCATCGAAGTTCAATCTTAATCTAACCTACCACATTAACGAGCAATCCCTTGCCTTATATCATAAGGTTAATTCAAATGTTTTATATCAATTAGAAGTGGATCAGGCTGATATTGAAGAAATGCAGCGTATTCAATTTGGGCTAGAGATCAGCTATTGATCTCCAGCTTGCTCCTAATGAAGTTCGATGTTTTTAAAGCTCTTTTTTCATTGCAACCTAGTCAGTTAGTTCAGTTTCCATCTGATCAATCAACGCCATCAATTGCTTTTGAATATCAGTAAACTTAGGGCGCAACGACATAAATTCATGCATGCATCTGTCTTTCAAGTCGCTTAATTTTTTCATTAACTCTTCATCAAGTGAACTTTCAACCCTGGCTTGCCCCAACAGGTCTTCAACTAAGCAGCCAAATGCACGCACTTCAATTCCCTCAATACCATCCTTATGAAGGGTTGGTAGAAAGTTCAAGTTTGAGGCGGCGCCAAAATCTCCAAACAATACCTCGCTATTTTCGTTCACCATAATATTGTGAGCATAAACATCACCATGACTCACCTTATTTTTATGCAGATGCTTCAGCGTATCGGCCATGCTCAGTGCAATTTTAGTAATGTCAGCCAGAGTAAACTCACAACCCTCTTTAAAAGTATCGCGAGTGCAAGTCACAAGAGATGGTGGTAAACCCAGGTTATAAAAGCTATTGGGTATGAGCTCCATCACTAAACCCAGTTGATCCTTTTGTGCAATTTGAGCTACTACTTTAATTAGGTTTGAATGACTACCAGCACTTAAGCAACAGTTAAGTTCGTCGCTTGGGTAACCATCACTGGTGACCTCTCCTTTAAATAACTTCACTGCAATATGGGAGTCACTTCCTTTCAAACTGGCAGGCTGTTTAAGCCACTTAGCCCGATATATAACACCGGAAGCTCCCTCACCCAGTTGCTCAAACAGTTCAATGTCCTCCATTTTCACATTGCTGACTTTAGAGTCGTGGGCATTGTAGTTATTGGACAGGCCTCGATTAAAGGCATTACCGGCAAAGGCCAACCAGGATAATTTAGGCAGCTGCATTAACCAGTCTGGTAGAGACGTTAACTGATTGGCGGAAAGACGTACCAACTCCAGACTTTTACAAGCCGCCATTGAGCCAGGTAATTGAGTAATTTGGTTTCCGGCCAGTGCCAATTTCTGTAAGCGATATAGGCGCCCCATAGAGTTGGGCAGTACTTCAATCTGGTTATCGGTGAGAATGAGCCAGCGCGTTTGAACAGGCAGTGAATTTTCAGCCACGGTTCTAATTTTATTGGCCTTGAAACCTATCATCTCCAATTTAGGACAGTCGGCCAACACAGCAGGCAAATGATCAAATTGGTTATTGGATAAAAAAAGTATTTTAAGGTTTTTTAGGCGGGGTAATTCATCGGGCAAGTCATTCAATTGATTGTTCGATAAATCCAGCACTTCCAGGTGTTCGGCCAGTTCAAATATTTCAGCAGGAAACTCGGTAAGACCTTCAGCCAACTGCAATCGAGTAATAGGAGCAAGCTCATGAGATGTTAAATATTCTGGCGAAAGCTCGCCCGCTTTAAGTTGTTGTAATGTGTGCAAAGTAGCGACCAAAACTGATATGTAATAATGGCCGCCATGATAATGCATTCCTTACTCGCAAGGTAGTAATGGCACAGACAAAGCCTGCTAAGACCACCGATATAGGTAGTCGCCGTTACAAAACTGGCCAGTACCGTCCACCTCCAAAGGAAATACTGACCTAGAAAAATCACTATTATGAGCCATACTTTATACTTAATTTTGTATCACCAAAAAACAGCCATACATTAGAATAAACTTATATAGCTGTAAATTATGAAAAACGCATGTGAACACAGAAGCAAGTTAACAAGATTGCTCGGCATTTATTTTTTATTGCTAAGTACTCCATTATTTGCCTGCCAATTGAGCTCGGTATGGGAGCCCTTTCCTCCTTATCAGTACCTGGATGAACAGGGAATATTAACCGGACTGGATATAGACCTACTGCGAGCGGTAGCCTCCCAGGCAAACTGTAAAATTAACTTTAAAAAAACTCCGTGGAAAAGAGGATTGGCACTCATTCAAAAGGGCGAAATAGATGTGGCTGGCGGCGCCTCAAAAACCAA
>ERZ1027231.339-NODE-339-length-14770-cov-22.042474_pt1 | contig 14770 bp, 10 predicted proteins | sample MGYA00520866_ERZ1027231 | MGnify/ENA primary metagenome ERZ1027231 (study PRJEB33311, sample SAMEA4378411) | marine metagenome | biome: Marine biome; feature: Fjord; material: Water | collected 2014-07-20T08:00:00Z/2014-07-... | depth 75 m ...
AAAAAACCCGTGGTGCGGGATGTTAAGCCTAAGCCAGTGGCACTGCCGGTGGCACCTAAACCCACTATAGAAAACCCCAAGACTGAGCCCTCTAACAATACCCAGCCCATTATTGCGCAACCTGTAAAAGTACAGCCCATTGCCAAACCCAAACCTATTATTAAAACTGAACCGGCCGCGGAATATGTACCGCAATTCCAAAAAAAGCCCACCGTTAAATTTAGTTATTTCGCCCACCCAGTTGAGATACTTGAAAATAAAAAACTTAAACAACCACTAACCGGCAAGCTAAACAATAAAAGCATTGCCAATTATTGGAACACACTGGCTAAGCAGCCCCATCAAGATACGATTAGCGCGTTAAAAAAATCGGCAAAAGATTTAAAGCTTAATGACTGGGGCACCGCTCAATTATTTAATCAGTATGTTAAAGCGTTAGGGATTTACCGTCATAACGAACAGCAACTGACCACTTGGTTTTTACTCACCAAAGCAGGTTATAACGCTCGCATCGCTTTTAACCAAAATGCATTTTTATTATTGCCAAGCCAGCAAGCTTTATATGGCGTCACCTACTTCACTTTAAAAGGTACGCGTTATTACGCCTTGAATTTAGGAGGCAAAACCGTACAAGTCGGAAAAGCCTTTACCTATTCAGGGAACCATGGGGCAGGCTTAGCCATTATGAACTTCAAGCAGGCCAACAAAATATTGCCCTCACAAAAGATTGAGAAAAAAGAGTTTAATTTTAAATACAAAGGGAAAGAGTACGCCCTAAAATTAAATTACGACTTAGGATTAGTGAATTACAGCAACACCATTCCGCAAATGGACATTGCCAATTACGCCAATGAAGGTTTGCCTAGCGACACAGCTTATCAGTTACTCTCGCAGTTAAAGCCTATTATAGAAGGTCAAAGTGAAGTGGAAGCCGTGAACCGCATCATGCGCTTTGTACAAACGGGCTTTAAATATAAAACCGATGAAGAGCAGTTTCAAAACGAGAACTATTTATTCCCCATTGAAACTCTGCATTACCCATATTCTGATTGCGAAGACAGGGCTGCGCTGTTTGCTTGGCTCACAAGAAGCTTACTCAAATTAGACGTGGTGTTATTAGATTACCCCGGGCACGTAGCTGCGGCGGTGGCATTTAATGAGACTGTTGATGGAGATGCTTATCGGTTCAAAGGGAAGCGTTATTCGGTAACCGACCCCACTTATATTAATTCAACTGTGGGCATGAGCATGCCGCAGTTGAGGGGGAGTAAGCCTGAGATTGTTAGGTTTTAATATTTAGACCCAAAATTAGTAGCCCTATAAAGTTACCCTCTAACTTTGTAGGGCCCTGCTTATAAGATTATACTTCCAGAAATAAAGCCTGACATAACCTGAACCTGAGAATATGTATCTTCGCATTCACCCCTACCATTAATTAACAACCTACAGTGCCTAATTTCCAGCCTGCTATAATAGCTACCTGAAACACTGCCTACTTTTGAATTAATGTTAAGCTTTTCATCAGTTTCATAGCCTAGACCTTCGCTTCTAAAGTCCAGATTGGAGCCTGAAATTTCTCCATAGTCTGGAGAAATTTCAGGGTAAACCCACCGCTTATATCCCTTCTCAAAATTAATTATCTGTACGTATTCAAAATCTAAATTAGATTTTTCCATAGGATCACTATTTTCATAAAACGTTTCGCCCACCACCTCTATGCCAAGCAAGTACTCCCCATCACCTAATTGAAGTGATTCTCGGTTTGCCTCGATTAGTTCAAGTTCAAAACTTCCACCTACGCCGCCCTCTTTTAAAGAAAGATTCAAATAATAAGGCTTTCCTTCTTCCAAGTATGAAACACTCAAATACTGCCCTTGTTCAGATAGAAATAATGAGCTGAAACTCATAGGAAAATTTGAGTCAAACCCAATAGCAGATCCTGTTATTTTAATAAACGTGTAACCCGATCTCTCTGTGGTGAATTCAAGGCGAACATTCTCTCCTTCATACACTTCACCATATGACCTTTGATTAATACTGATAACATCCCCATCCATTACAGCCATGTCAGAAATCACTGGCTCATTGGCACGCCCTTTATGCTGTTCTAACTGGGCAAGATCTAAAGAGTCAGATGAGTCACCACCACAGGCCACTAGAAAAAAAGAAAAAAGCGGGAAAAGAAAGAATTTATTCACAACAACCCTGTTAGCCATATCCATAAGAGGCTGCAGAATATAACAGCTTGATTAACCGGCCTCCATGGTCCAGAACATCAGGCATAAAAAAAGCGCATAAAATGCGCCTTTAAACTCTCTACATATATCCAAGTTTGGCTAATGCTTTCTAAAACCCACCGGCCGGCAAACTAGGAAAAGCCTGCAAGCTATGCTGCGTACTTGTGGCTTCTTGATACAAAGGCTTTTCCGGCTGGAAGGCCACCATCCCGGAAATGGCCACCCCCAACACCCCCATAAAAAACAACAAGCCCATAATATTCTTCTTATCCATCATGCTTCTCCCGTCATCATCCCTGTTGATATATTGACCAATTCCTAACGCTTAATAAGTCACTATCATTAAATATGCCACATAATCTATATCGGCCCAGCTACCACTTTCTTGATGGTGTTAGTGGGCCCCTAATAAATGCAACATCCGAAAATTTGCCTCTATCATTCGCCATATCCTAAAATTTGCTCCTGCAATTTCAGGATACCGGCCATCCATGGCCATAAGAGCTATTTCAAAATATTTTGAAATAGCCTTGCGGTATGCCAAATTGACTGCTACATTTCCACAAATGCCGAATACTGATATCTCCCTCACTCTCAAAGCCAGTAGCGACCCCATCCGGTTGCAAGTGCTACAGCTATTAAAGCGAGATTCTCTGGCGGCCAATGAACTGGCGTTGGTATTGGATATCAAGCAGTCGGCCTTGAGCCACCATTTAAAAATCATGAGTCAGGCCGATTGGGTGAGCACACGCCGTGAAGGCAACACCCTGTTTTATCGCCGTCATATGAGTGCCGATTTGGCCATCGCCAAAATTCAGCGCAGCATTTTACAAGCGTTAGACGTAAACGAATTAGAGGCAGGTGCACAAACCATTTTGAATGCCATTCGTCACGGGCGCCAACAAATTAGCGCGGCTTTTTTTGAAAGCCATGTGGGCGAGCTAGATTCGGTTACCGATCGCATTGCCGGCTACAAGCATTATAGCGATGCCATTCAAGAGGCATTAAAAACCAGTTCATTTAAAAATCGCCAATCGGCATTAGAGATTGGCCCGGGTGATGGTGGTTTTTTGCCTTTTTTAAGCAATGAATTTAAACAGGTTTTTGCACTGGATATTAGCGAGTCCATGTTAGAGCTTGCAAAAGAACAGGTACAAAATTTAGATAACATCGAGTTTATACACGGTGATATTAAAGGCGCTTTACAAGCCGGCATTCAAACTGACTTTGTGGCGTTAAATATGGTGCTTCATCATATTGCCTCGCCCGCTGACTTTTTAGCTCAATGCTGGCAGTTGCTAAATGATGACGGTGCCTTACTGATTACCGATTTATGCACCCACCAACAAGACTGGGTACGTGAATCTTGCGGCGATTTCTGGATGGGGTTCGAGCCAGATGAATTATTGTCATGGGCACAAGACATTGGCTTTGCCCCACAAGAACCTATTTTGGTTGGCCTTAAAAACGGTTTCCAAATACAGATACATATTTTCAAAAAAACAGCGACACAAGCGTCTACGCTTAAGTCTTTAAATTAATATCATTACAGGAAATAAGAATGAGCGAATATTCAATTTTTACTTCTGAGTCTGTATCCGAAGGCCACCCAGATAAAGTAGCCGATCAGATTTCTGATGCAGTCCTAGATGCCATTATTGCCCGCGACCCACACGCCCGTGTGGCAGTGGAAACCATGGTAAAAACAGGTATGGCTATTGTGGCAGGTGAGCTAACCACGTCATGCTATGTTGACCTTGAAGAGATTGTTCGTAATGTGATTATCAATATTGGTTATGACAATTCAGACATCGGTTTTGACGGTGCCACCTGTGCTGTATTAAATGGTATTGGTAAACAGTCGGTAGATATAAACCAGGGAGTTGACCGCTCTAAGCCAGAAGATCAAGGCGCTGGCGATCAGGGTTTAATGTTTGGTTACGCCACCAACGAAACACCTAACCTTATGCCAGCTCCTGTTTATTACGCTCACCTATTGGTAGAGCGCCAGGCCGAGCTTCGTAAAAATGGGACGCTTCCTTGGTTGCGCCCTGATGCTAAATCTCAGGTAACTATTAATTACGAAGGCGACAGCCCAAAAATTGACGCGGTTGTATTGTCTACTCAGCATGACCCAAGTATCTCGTTAGAAGATTTACGCGAAGCGGTTCTGGAAAATATTATTAAGCCTGTATTACCAAGTGAATGGTTACACGCCGATACTCTTTACCACATTAATCCAACCGGTAACTTTGTAATTGGCGGCCCAGTGGGTGATGCCGGTTTAACCGGTCGTAAAATTATTGTAGATACCTACGGCGGCATGGCCCGTCACGGTGGTGGTGCGTTCTCAGGTAAAGACCCTTCAAAAGTAGACCGCTCAGCGGCTTACATGGGCCGTTATGTGGCAAAGAATATTGTTGCAGCAGAATTGGCTGAGCGATGTGAAATTCAAGTTTCCTACGCCATTGGTGTGGCTGAGCCCACTTCTATATCGGTAAACACCTTTGGTACCGGTAAATTAACCGACATTGAATTAGCTAAAGTGATTCGTACGGTTTTTGATTTGCGCCCATACGCCATTCAAAACCAGCTAGAGTTATTAAACCCTATGTATCAAATTACCGCTGCATACGGTCACTTTGGTCGCGAGCCATATGAGACGACGTATGAATATTCCGATCGTGGCGAAAAGAAAACCAAAACCTTTACTGCTTTCACTTGGGAGAAAACAGATAAGGTTGATGCATTAAAAGAAGCTGCGGCACTTTAAGCATTTCATTCAATTTTAGAAATTAAATAATTTTATGCACAATGAATGCATTACAAAGGATAAAAGTATGAGCTTTTCAGATTATAAAGTTGCAGCCACAACTGCCGAAGCATTTGAACTTGACGCCCAATGGGGTCGTAAAGAAATAGACATTGCTGAAGGTGAAATGCCTGCACTAATGGCATTACGTACTAAGTACAAAGCCACGCAACCTTTAGCAGGTGCGAAGATCATGGGTTGTATCCACATGACCATTCAAACCGCAGTATTAATTGAAACCCTAGTAGATCTTGGCGCTGAAGTTCGCTGGTCTTCTTGTAATATTTTTTCTACTCAAGATCACGCCGCGGCCGCTATTGCTGCTGCTGGTGTTCCAGTATTTGCTTGGAAAGGCGAAACCGAAGAAGAATTCTTATGGTGTATTGAGCAAACTATTCTTTTAGAAACGGGTAGTGATAAAGTTTGGGATGCCAACATCATTCTTGATGACGGCGGCGATCTAACTGAAATGGTTCATAACAAATTCCCACAAATGCTAGCTAGCATTAATGGTATTTCTGAAGAAACCACCACAGGTGTTCACCGTCTTTTAGAGATGATGGAAAAAGGCGAACTTAAAGTTCCAGCCATTAACGTAAACGATGCGGTAACTAAATCTAAAAACGATAACAAGTACGGCTGTCGCCATTCTTTGAATGACGCCATCAAGCGCGGTACTGATCATTTGCTAGCGGGTAAAAAAGCATTGGTAATTGGTTACGGCGATGTGGGCAAGGGTTCTGCTCAGTCTCTTAATCAGGAAGGCATGATTGTACGTGTTTCTGAAGTAGATCCTATCTGTGCTATGCAAGCTTGCATGGACGGTTTCGAAGTGGTTTCACCATACATTAACGGCGTGAACACAGGCACTTTGGAAGGCATTAATAAAGAGCTCCTTGCTAAGACTGACTTAATTGTGACCACCACTGGTAACGCCGATGTATGTGATAAAAACATGCTACAAGCCCTTAAGTCTCGCGCAGTAGTTTGCAACATTGGTCACTTCGATAACGAAATTGATACTGCATTCATGCGTAAGAACTGGGAGTGGCAAGAAATTAAACCACAGGTTCACAAGATTGTTCGTGATGCTTCAACCAATGATCACCTAATTCTTCTTTCTGAAGGTCGCCTGGTTAACCTGGGTAATGCCACAGGTCACCCAAGCCGTATCATGGATGGCTCTTTCGCTAACCAGGTTCTAGCGCAAATGTATTTGTGGGATGCCAAATTCGCTGATTTATCGGAAAGTGAAAAAGCCCAAAGCATCTACGTTAAAGTATTGCCGAAGAAACTAGATGAAGAAGTAGCCGCCGACATGGTTGCAGGTTTTGGTGGTGTATTAACTCAGTTAACACAAGAACAAGCCGACTACATTAACGTACCGGTTGAAGGCCCTTACAAGCCTGAATCTTACAAGTACTAAGACCGTAATATGAAAGCTTAAGTTGGAGCTATTCCAACCTAAGCTTTCAGCTATTTGTTGAATTCCCAAACTGAAGTACTAAAATAGACTTCAGTTAATATATTATTCGAGGTCCCAAATGGACAACTTCCGTTTAAGTTTTGAATTCTTCCCCACCAAAACGGAAGAAGGCACTAAAAAGCTTTATAACACCCGTGACAAGCTTGCCGCATTAAACCCAGATTTCTTTTCGGTTACCTATGGCGCCGGCGGTTCTACCCGCACCAACACAATAGACATTGTGGATGGCTTAAATCTAAAAGGCATCTCAACTGCTCCCCACCTATCTTGTGTAGGGGAAAGTCGCGACAGCATTAAAGATTTATTGAACCACTACGCTCAAAATGATGTAGAACGCATTGTGGCCTTACGTGGTGACCTACCTTCAGGTATGGCTGCCAGTTCAGGTGAATTAAGATACGCCAACGAATTAGTTGAACTGATTAAAAAGGAACACGGCGATCGCTTTCATTTAGAAGTTGCTGCGTACCCTGAAATGCACCCACAAGCTAATAATTATGAAGACGATTTATTGAACTTCAAACGCAAGGTAGATGCTGGTGCTGACAGTGCCATTACTCAATATTTTTTCAATATTGATAGCTACCTTTACTTTGTAGATCGTTGTCTAGACATGGGTATTGAAACACCTATCGTGCCAGGCATCATGCCCATTACCAATTACACCAAACTTGCACGTTTCTCTGATGCCTGTGGCGCTGAAATTCCTCGTTGGATTCGTAAACAGCTAGAAGCTTATGGCGATGACAGTGAAAGCATCATGAAATTTGGTGAAGAAGTCATGACCCTTATGTGTGAAGACTTAGTTGAAAATGGCGTTCCTGGTTTGCACTTTTACACGCTTAATCAAGCTGATCCTTGCCTAAATATTTGGAAAAACCTGAACCTTTGGTAGGTTTCATAGCAGGTGCTTTAAAACACCTGCTGTTTTCTCTTCTTATACATCAAACTATCTTTTAGAGAGTTACAATGCGCCAGCCTATTCGTGTTGAATTAAAAGCCGGTAAAAAATACTACTGGTGTGAATGTGGCCGCAGTGAAAAACAACCATTCTGTGATGGCAGCCATAAAGGCACGCCTTACCAACCTAAAGAATTCACCGTCGATAAAGACCAAACCAAGTTTTTATGCGCCTGCAAAGACACCCACACAGCGCCATTTTGTGACGGCTCACATTCTCGATAGTCTATTTAAAAATTAATTTATGCGTATACCAAGAATCTTCACCGCTCAAACCCTATCCGATCAATCTATCATTGAATTAGATGATGCCGCAGCCAACCATGTATCTAGGGTGTTGCGTATGGGGCCAGGAAGAAAGCTGTTTCTTTTTAATGGCCAGCAGCAATGCCACTTTGAAGGGGAGATTATTCGTGCTCAGAGAAAGAATGTGAGCATTAAATTGGTATCGCGTATTTCTACAGATATTGAATCACCATTACATATTCATTTAGGCCAAGCCATCTCCAAAGGGGATCGCATGGAATTTACAATTCAAAAATCGGTAGAGCTGGGTGTTAACGAAATTACGCCACTATGGACGAAAAACGTAGATGTAAAACTTAATCCCGAACGCCTAGAGAAAAAACTACACCAGTGGCAACAAATTGCTATAGCAGCCTGCGAGCAAAGTGGCCGAGACATAGTCCCAACCATTCACGCTCCACAGGAGTTAGAGTCATGGTTAAGCGAAGTTAATGCACAAGAAAAGTGGGTGCTAGACCCTAGAGGCTTAAAACAAGAGTCGAATCAGTTAACGGTTAACACTGCCTGTTTATTGATCGGGCCTGAGGGAGGTTTGAGTGAGGGAGAAGTACACCTGGCTTGCGATTTTAAATTTAAAGCTAAGTTAATTGGGCCACGAGTATTAAGAACAGAAACCGCTGCGTTAACGGCTATTAGTCTACTGCAAAGCCAGTGGGGCGATTTTTAATATCGCCACTGGCTTATACAACTAGGCAGAAGCTACTGCCAATTCACACTTAACAACTCTGCTTCCATGGCGTCTAAATCAGGCACGATGGCGTGCCCTGTTTCCAGCGTAACCGCCATTTTCTGCCCTTTAATCAGTGTTGTGTTTAAATTCTCCTGGATGGCAGGCGCTTCCAATTTAACCAAACTCGGAATGCCCTGTACCACTAGGCCAAAAAACCTTAACGCACCCTTATCACCGTTAGGGGCGTTAATGATAGCAATACGCATATCTTGACTGGCAACGCCGGATTTCTGCCCACAAAAGCCTTCATAAGACACGACTGGAATGAGCGTACCACGCCATTCAATTTTTCCCAAAACCCATTCAGGAATGACACCGCTCTGAACAGGTTGTTGAAAAGCAATGATCTCGGCTACGGTCACGTTTGGCAAAATTAAACGGCTACCCAGGACAGGAATTACCAAGCAGGGCAGTACATCACCTTGATTATTATCATTTGCTATTTGCTGCACGATGCACTCCCGTTAATTGGTTTCATTTTTGCAAATTGATTGCTGAATATTAATTTCTTGTGACTCAATATATTCTACTAAATGCTTGGCCAACTCCTGAGGTGAGGCACTGAAATTTACAGCTCCAGTTTTTCTACAAGCATCCGGCATAGCACTACTCGCGCAAGTTTTAGCACTCTGCGCCCAAATTTGTAATTCGCTATTTTCAGGGATTTGTTTCAATGCCTGAATGGCCTCAGCCCCGTCATTACCCATACCACTAAATAGAATAATACCGGATGCAGGAAAGCCTTTTTGAACATTTAAAATTAGCTGATCAACCGATGGACCATAAGGACCCGGCCAGGAATTTTCACTCACCTTCACAAAACCCTGCTCAAAATGTACTTCTTTATCGGCCGGTACAATTAATACCTCGCCACTACGAAGTTCCATGCCATGCTCAGCCACTGATAATTTAAATTGTGCATGACGGGCCAATACCTGAGCCAATACCGAAACAAATTGGGCATCTATATGCTGACCATAAACAAAACCAACAGGTAACCCTTTGGGCAGTGCATCAAGGAATTCTTTAATGGCCTCAGGCCCACCCAAAGAGCTGCCTAGAGTGAAAACATATTTGGCTTTACCACCGGCTTCGGACTGTACATTGTCCGGCAGTGGTTGCACTTTTGATACCGGAGGGAATTGGTCAATGAGGTTGAGACTAGCCTGGGTATTGTTCGCCTGAATAATATCCAGACCCAGTAACTGCTTAAGCTTACCGTAGAGGCGTTTTTCCCATTTTGGGTATTCGGCGGCCTGTTTACTAGGGGCTGATTCAAACCCCAATAGAACAGGCTCGTCAATTTCAAAAAACGAATCAAGCAAACTATCGTCTTCACGTAGATCAACCAGCCAGGCCGAAACCTGCTGATCCATACCGTTCTCATGTAAAGACTGCGGACTTAAGCAAACTACTTCGCATCCAAAATCTTCCATGGCGCTGCGCAAACGATGTTGCTGCAAAGAGTCTTCAGCCACCACTGCCAATTTCAATGGGGAGCTTTCAGTCACTAACCTTGCCAACTATATGATTAATGGCACCTAGTAACTTATCTTCCTGGAAAGGTTTGCCCATGTAGTCGGTAACGCCGATGGCCATTGCTCTTTGCTTATGCTTATCTCCAGTACGGGAAGTAATCATAATAATTGGTACATCTTTTAACTTAGAGTCATGACGCATTTGCGTTGCCACTTCAAAGCCATCCATTCGTGGCATTTCAATATCAAGCAGCATTACATCCGGGCGATAATCCAACAAGGTTTCCATGGCATCCACACCATCTTTAGCAGTGCGAACCTCAATACCATTTCTTTCAAGCAGTCTCGTTGTTACTTTACGTACGGTTACGGAGTCATCCACAACCAGTACCGAGATAACCTTATCTTCCTGAATATTCTGTTTAATCTGTTCTTCTTCATCATGCTCTATAGCCACATGCTTTTGGTACTCTAGGCTATGAACATGACGCATCATATTAGGCAAATCAAGAATGATAACGACACTACCATCCCCCAATATTGTGCCGCCGGACACACCCACAACCGAACTAAACTGCGACCCCAATGTTTTTACTACGATTTCACGAGAGCCCATAAGGGCATCTACTTGAATTGCAGCAGGTTGAGAGCCACGAACCAAAACAACAGGCCAAGATACATCGGCTTCTGTTAGCTTAAGATGGCTATCATTGCGTAATAAATCACCCAGATATTTAAGAGGATAATCTCGTCCCGCATATTGGTAAACAGGGTTTTCTTGCTTATACAGCTCAAGCAATGTGGCTGAACTTACTCGTACAATACCCTCAATGCTGTTAAGTGGAATCGCGAATAAAGCCTCCCCCACCTTGGACATCAAAGCGCGGTTAACCGATACCGTAAACGGTAAACGAATAACAAATTCGGTACCCGATCCACTCTCAGAATTAATGAGGATGCTACCGCCCACTTGCTTTATTTCGCTGTTTACGACATCCATGCCAACACCGCGGCCAGATATTTGTGTTACTTTTTCAGCAGTACTAAAACCTGCCTGTAAAATAAACTGCAGGGCATCCTGGTCAGCAATAGTTGCAGTTGATGATAGCAAGCCACGATCAATAGCCTTTTTACGAACCGCTTCCAAGTTAATGCCAGCACCGTCATCTGCCAATTTAAGAACAACATCACCGCCGTCGCGGAATAAACTCAGGGTAATATTACCTACCTCTGGTTTACCTATTTCTTGACGTTTTAAAGTTGATTCAAGACCGTGATCCACCGCATTTCTCAACATATGCTCAAGAGGAGAGATCAGCCGTTCTAGAACGCTTCTGTCCATTTCACCTTCAGCATTGTTAACCTGCAGCTCAACTTGCTTACCAAGGTCTTGGCTAATTTGGCGTACGATACGTCGTAATCTTGGTACCAAACGACTAAACGGTACCATGCGAGTTTTCATAAGCCCTTCTTGAAGCTCAGTATTTACTCGCGACTGCTGTAGTAAAAGTGTCTCGGCATCACGAGTTTTATCTAACAAGGTGCCCTTTAGATCCATTAAATCCGAAGCTGATTCCACAAGGGAGCGAGACAATTGCTGGAGCTGACTATAGCGGTCCATTTCTAGTGGATCGAAATCTTCATAATTGGGACCGTGGCGTTCCTGACGGAAAAGAACCTGAGCTTCTGTTTCAATATCTAAACGTCTCAATTGATCTTTAAGTCGATCAAGTGTTGCGTCCATTTCTTCCAGAGTAAATGAGAAGTCGGTTACCTGATTTTCCAAACGTCCACGTGATATTGAAGTCTCGCCTGCAAGGTTTACTAAGCCATCAAGTAGGTCAGCTGATACTTTGATCATTTCTTGTGGCTGGTTACGCTTAGGTGCTTCCTCTTGGGAAACAGCAGGCTTTAATGCCTCAACTGTAGCGCGCAAGGGAACAACGTTACTCGTCGCTACCTTAGCGGGAAGTTCATCATTAGCGCTTACCAATTCAGCTACCGCTGGAGAGTTAACTTCCTCTGCGGCTTCTAGAGTTTCTGAGCTTATTTCTTCAGGAGCCTCAGTTTCGATAGGTTTAGAAGCTGGAGTAATTGGCCCTTGTCCACCTTCTTTAAGCCATAACTGTACATTATCAATACGTGCGGCTATTAAGTCATATTGCTGATGCAGCGACTGGAATAGGTCAGTATCTGCAGCTTGATTATTAATCAAACGAGATTGAAGTTCACTTTCCATATTATGGGAAAGGTTACCAATCTCGGTCAGGCCAGCCATGAAGGCACCGCCTTTCAACGTATGCAATACCCTTTGAATAGCTTCATTATGCTGTGAGTTTTCAGGCTCTGCTTGCCAAGCTAGAATGCAGCCATCCAAGTCTTCCATCAACTCTTCGGCTTCTTCCATGAATATTTCAGCGACTTCCGCATCAGCCTCATCGGCCATATCGGCAATACACACAGACTCTGGTTGATCCGCTGTACCTTCATTAACATCCATCGCGGCTGTAATCGACGCTACATCCTGCTCGCTATCAGGAAGCTCAAGCGATTCGCCAGCAATATAAAGCTGGATAGCCGTAATAAGTTCCAACGCTGGATTGATACCTTGAGGATTTTTTAATCCCTGAACCATACTGGCCAGACGATCATGGCAAAGCATAAGTAAATCGAATAGCTCGTCTGTAATAACAAGACGGCCCTGACTTAAGCCATCATATAGATGTTCCAGCTCATGAATTAAGTCGCCGATAGAATTAATCTCAGCCATGCGTGCACCACCTTTAAAGGTGTGCAAGTCACGTTGCAACTCAGCTACTTGTAATAGGTTATTTTTATCTTTCTTCCACTCATCTAAAGATTCATTAATAGAGCCAATTAATTCTTGAGCTTCTTCTAAGAAAATCTCCAGCAATTCAGAGTCAATGATAGGCTGTACTGTCTGATCATCTTCCAATTCAATTTCAGGTAGATTCAACTCAACTTCTTCTAGCTCGACAGCCTCTTCTGGTTCCAGCTGAACTTCTTCAATCTCAATAGCAGGAGATTGAATATTATTGGCTTCTAATAATTCAGGAACCTCTAATAAGTGCTCTTCTGGGTCAGAGGTATCTTGCTCAATAGCTTCAGCAATCAAGTCCACCATTTCTGGCTCTGATAATTTAGTATCCTCACTCCCAGATTCAAATATGTCCAACTCGAGGGAGTCATCATCAGAGCTATCGAGATTAAGTTCAGGTTCGAACGCATCCAACTCAATCATATCGGCTACTGGATCAACGCTATCAGGCTCAAATACATCCAGTTCCAGTGAGTCCACTGGTAATACCAACTCATCTGACTCAGGGAGTTTTATAACCTCTTCATTAGATTCAGAATCAAATATATCCAGCTCAAGAGTACCAAGTGGGTCTTCCGCTGATTCAAAGGCGCCTAGTTCATTGTTTAATGCTTCAAAAGCATCAAGCTCTAGTATTTCTTCTTTTTCTTCCGGCAGCTCTGCATCTATAAGCTGTATTTCTTCAAGATCAGAATCAATGAGATCAAGCTCATCGGCTTTAGTCTCTTGAGCTGCATCATCAAAGGCATCAAGTTCAAGAGTAATATCAGATGACTCAGGCTCAAGAAGATCTATTTCTTCACTTTCGATCTCAACGAACGGCTCAATGATTTCCTGTTCAGGTAACCCTATTTCTTCAAGGTCTAGTTCGACATTTTCAAGGTCAGCCTCTAAGCTTTCAAGCTCTTCATCTTCAGCAATTAATTCAGCAATAAGGTCACTTGCATGATCTATTGTTTGGCTAGCTGCTACCCTGTCCATCATATTCAAAAGGCCTTCCTGACCTTCTTTTATGATTTCAATAAAGTCATCATTGGGCGATATATTTTTATCAATAGTCTTCTGATAGGCACCCTGTAAAGCTTGGCACAAGGTTACAACTGGCAAGAGTTCTGCCATCTGCGCGCCTTTTTCAAGAGTTTGAATTTCATCAATAATTGACGGGATCAACTCTTTATCACCAGGCTCCATCTGCCAACGATCAAAAATGCTTTCTGCATCTAATAGAATATCCATTCCTTCAGACAAGAATACAGTTAAGACTTGTGGGTCTACGCTATTATTACCACTTGTTCCAATGCGCTGATGAAATTCATCAATCAATTGCTTAGACAAACGCTCAATATCGGCAGTGAGATCATCGCTTCCAGCAATTTTAGCAAACGGCGTGGATTCAAGTTGTCTAAAACCTTCATCAATCAGGTCTTTACCGCGAATAAATAAATGTACAATTTCGGCGGAAGTTTCTACGTGATACGCACATAAAACCTTTGAAAAACTCTCAAGGGTGGCTGCTATTTCAGCAATAGGCTCTATACGAGCCATATGTGCACTGCCCTTAAGGGTATGCAAAGCACGCTGCAAGCTATCAGTTATCGGGGTCTTGTAATCGTCTTGCTGGCTTGCATCTATAAAATCTTGGATAACTCCGATATGGGTTACAATTTCAGAGCTAAATACTGCCAACAAAGCAGGCTCAAGAATTTCTATCGAGTCAGGTTCTGGCTTTTCTTCTACAACAATCTCAGGCTCGAAAGAATTGTTTACAGACGCACTATTCCAATCATCAACTGCTTTACCGTTTGTAATAGCATTGGCATAATTTTGAATAGCTTCGATATTTACATCGCAAGGTTGGCGAAGTTCAAACGATTTAATCAATGCTGGAATTTGATCCACCATATGATCCACAATGTCTAAAA
>ERZ1027231.341-NODE-341-length-14716-cov-17.886229_pt1 | contig 14716 bp, 11 predicted proteins | sample MGYA00520866_ERZ1027231 | MGnify/ENA primary metagenome ERZ1027231 (study PRJEB33311, sample SAMEA4378411) | marine metagenome | biome: Marine biome; feature: Fjord; material: Water | collected 2014-07-20T08:00:00Z/2014-07-... | depth 75 m ...
ATCAACTTTGCGTAGATCTAGATCATTGGATTCGGCGTAGAGTTAGGATGGCCTACTGGCGGCAGTGGCGAAAGCCACGAACCAAAGTTAGAAATTTAATGAGGCTGGGTGTAAAAGTGCAAGCCGCTGTTGCGTGCGGTATCACCAGTAAAGGCCCATGGCGTAGCTCTAAAACCCCAGGAATTAATCAGGCATTATCCAATGCTTATTTAAAATCGGAAGGGCTTTATGCATTGCGCGATGGATGGATTAAGCTTCACCATTCTAAGTGAAACGCCCTGTGCGGACCCGCATGCAGGGTGTTGTGGGGGCTGAGGGTTAGAGACCCTTGGCTACCCGATTTAGGCATTTGGTAATTTAAATGGGAAAGTTGATTTACATTCATGACACTGAACATGCGAATATTTATGCAACTCCCGTTTATCCATTCTGAGCAGTTCATTACAGCTAGGGCAGTTACCTGAAACTTCATTAGGGTTTCCACCGAAGCTAATAGAACCTCCAGCGCCAAAACCTATTCCGCTTCCCTGAACTGATATAGGCCCCTGTGTAGTGATTCCTTGCATAGAAACACCACCTTGACTCCCCTGAAAAGTTGTACCATCAACAAAGTTTTTGCTATTTCCGGTGGCATGAAGATGCGTTTTTTCAGCATTTACGGTTGAGTTTTGGATTACATTAGTACTTCCATCTTTTGCTACGAAGGCCGAAATATCAGCATGAATAATACTACTGCGTATTTCTTGATAGCTTTGGTGTTCAGTTAAAACAGAGAACTCTTTTTGGCTATTGCTAAGTGAAGATATAAACTGATTCGTTTTAACTTCAAGTTCAGGGGATGATTCAATAGTTTTAGCAATTTCTTGAATAGCCTCCTCTAACGAAGTAACTTTACTAACTAACTCATTAGCATTGGAAATCTCAGTCCAAAGTTCTTCCAGTTGTAAGTTAAAGGCTTTATCGCCTAAGTGGCGATCTAACGCCATTCCTGCTTGTTGAATCCCAGGAATTGGCAGCATGCTTAAGCAAAAACCCAGAAACCTCATTGGCTCCTTTATACCGTGCTTTTCCCACATCTTTCTAATACTGTTTGATGCTACTTCAATTGATTTATTATCACTCAACTCTCAGATTCCTATGTATGCCTAACATTTTTATATAGAGCACTCTCGCTTTGTCATTTTTGATATCAGCGGGGATCTCTAAGTTCTTATTTTGGAAAGGTTTTTAGACGTGACTCAAAATCCTTTCCGAGCAAAGCGAGGGGGTCCTGTTATTTTTAAAACATCAAAATAGCAGGGGTCCCGTTATTTTTTTAAATAAACACTAACTAATTGATTTAGTTCGCTTTTAAATTTTGCATACAGTGTAAAGCGAGCTTAGGGCAGAAGCAATATAAGTTAAATAAGTCACCACCCTTTAAATATACTGTTTGTTAATACAGTGTATTGGTGTGCACAAACGTTGGGGTTAACAAATATATTGGAGCATAGGCATTTTACAAAAATGAAAAGATTCCAAACTGTGAATTTTTTTGGCCTTGCAAGCCCGAATCTCATTAAATATACGAGGAAGCAAGGCCAAAAGATGAACGAAATGGGGGACTGGGGGACTTCCCCCAGAAAGGAAAAGCATCTAGCTTAGGTATTGTAGTTATGCCCCAGTTATCGGTATTCACTTCATCTATCACCACAACAGTAATTTTGATAAGGAGGTTTTTTAGTAAAAACATTCAATTTTTACTAGCGCGCTCTCTCAATGTTGTCACCACCTCCCCTCCTATGCCCCAGTTATCGGTATTCACTTCGTCTATCACCACAACAGTGGTCGCCGGATTTTTGTTAAGCACATCCACCAGCAACTGGGTGGCTCCCTGAATAAGCTGCTTTTTTTGCTCTGGTGTCACTTGTTCGTCTGTAATTTTAATATTCACGTAAGGCATTTTATTCTCCAGTCATTTTCTTAAATAGGGGTAAATTAAACTTGTTCAGTGGTCAGTTGTTTTTGTGCAAACAGCTTACTGTGGGCGATCCAGGCGCCAACACTCACCATGATTAAACCAATCATTAATTCAACTGTAGCTGGCTCTTTAAAAATAATGATAGCCAGTACACCCGACAATACTGGCACCACCGCCATCATCGCCCCCATGGAAGATGGACCAATGGCTTGTACCGCTTTCACATAAAAAATCATTTGCACTATGGTGGCCATAATCCCTTGGTAAAAAGCTTGCAACAAAATGTCTGACCAGGGGGCGCTGGAAATCGCTTTGGGTAAAAAGGCCACATAAACTGGGGCATACATAATAAAGGTAATCACCGCCAGACTCACCGTCACCTGCCACGGCGTAATGTTCCAGCGTTTAATTAATACGGAGAACAAGGCCCAAAATATAGACGCCATCACTAAGAAAATATGGCCTGAAGAAAGCGTTTGGTTTTGTGCATAATAAGATAAAAATAAGGTGACAATGCCTAGGGTAATCACAGCGATGCCCGCCCACTTTTGCAGTGGATGACGCTCACCATTTATTAAAAATGAAAAAACAATAATACATAGCGGCATCAAACCCGGTAGTAACACCGCAGCGTGGGAAGCTGGCGCCAATTCAAAACCACTAAAGGCACACAAGGCATAGGCAAGACCGCCAATCAGGCTGCAAACCATGAGCTTGGGTGTAAACAATGTGAAGCGATATTTAAACCACCAGATAGGCAATAAAATAATTGAACAGGTAAAGTAGCGAATGAAAATCACATCCTGGGGCAACAAGTCACTGACCCCGCCCATGCGCGACACCAGAATAAAACCACACCAGATAAGCGCCGCCATTAAGGCATAACCATAACCCTTTTTAACGTCGTTCATATTCCCTACCGCCTGTACCGATTCAAGATGGGGTTACAATAAAGCAATTGACCATTCATTAATAATGAAAAATAATGAAGGAATCATTCATTAATAATGAAACAAAATTAACAAGACAACAGTAAAGGAAGAAAACATGGAACTGTCCGATTTAAATGTTTTCAGTGAGGTAGCCAGCAGTGGTGGCATCACCCCGGCGGCACAAAAGCTTAATAAAGTGCCGTCCAACGTCACCGCCCGCATTCAAAAGCTGGAAGAAGAGCTGGGCACCGCCTTATTTTTACGGGAAAAGAACCGCCTACGTATTTCCCCGTCCGGGGAGCAACTGCTGCCCTATGCCCACAAAATTTTAGCCCTGTCCCAGCAGGCGGTAAATGAACTTCAACACAGTCAACCCAGGGGAGAATTAAGCATAGGAGCCATGGAAGCGGTGGCCGCCACCCGCCTGAGTGAACCGCTGATGCGCTTTCACAAGTTGCATCCGGACGTGAATTTACAGGTGAGCACCGCCCCTACCGGCAAGCTCATACAGCAGGTATTAAGCGGGGAGCTAAACATGGCCCTAGTGGCCGACCCAGCTGAGGACAATCGACTGCATATTGAGCCAGCCTTTAAGGAGGAGTTGGTGATGGTCTCTGATTTAGCCCATAAGGCCATTAAGCACCCCAAGGATATTAACCAGCAAACCAGCCTGCTGGGGTTTAATCATTTGTGTGCCTACCGTACCCGCCTCACCGACTGGGTAAGGCAAGAAGGTGGTTTGGCCAATGTGGTGGAGATTAGCTCCTACCACGCACTATTGAGCTGTGTGGCAGCGGGTATGGGGGTGGGCATAGTGCCCAGAGGGCTGCTTGAGCAATACCCCTTTGCTAAAAACATTAAAATACATAAATTGCCTAAAAAATGGGGGCACACCAGCACCGCACTGATTTGGCGAAAAGACAGCATCAAACCTAGCATAGAGGCCTTCTCTGGCTGTGTGCTGAATAAAGAACAGCCTGACCAGGCGTAAATTGACCAATCAGTCAGATTTAAATTAGAAATCCGAGCCATGAATGCTAAACTAGCACTTCAAGTTGATGTTTAGTCAGGTGCCAGCATCTGGCTAGTGGAGAAAAAATGAAGCACACCGTTGAAGTCATGATTTCTGAACAGGAAGTTCAGGCCAAAGTAGAACAGCTAGGGAAAGCCATCACCGAACATTACGCCAACTCAGAAAACCTAGTGATGGTGGGCCTGTTAAGAGGTTCTTTTATTTTCATGGCAGATCTGGCCCGTGCCATTAAAACCCCTCATCAAATCGATTTCATGACTGCCTCAAGCTATGGCAACAGCATGACCACATCCCACGATGTGCGCATACTTCAAGATTTAAACGATGACATTCTAGGCAAAGACATCTTGCTGGTGGAAGACATCATCGACACCGGTAATACCTTAACCAAGGTACGTGAGATTCTGTCTTTAAGAGAACCTAATTCTATTGAAATTTGTACTCTGCTCGACAAACCATCCCGTCGCGAAGTACATGTGGATGTTAAATGGGTAGGCTTTGAAATTCCCGATGAATTTGTGGTGGGTGTGGGCATAGATTACGCGCAAAACTACCGTCATTTGCCCTACATTGGTAAAGTGGTTCCGCAGGAAGATTAAAAAAATCTAAGGCTTATGGCCTTCATGCTGCTATTTAATTCATTGGTCTAATTTATTAAATTAAGCCGAATTAGATAGCGCCATTGTTTTCACCCCCCCTCTTTACACCACCAATACCTGATCGCGACCATTGCTTTTTGCTCTGTACAACATGGCATCGGCCCGCTGTAGAATGTCATCAAAGCTATCCCCTGTCTCCAGTACCGCCACGCCCAAGCTTGCGGTTATCATGCCCACATTCCCCACTCGAACATTGTGTATATTGGCGCAAATTCTTTCACACACGGCGCTGGCAAAATCTACCTGAGTATCTGGCAGCGCAATTAAAAACTCTTCCCCTCCCCAACGATAAACCCTATCACTGGGGCGAATGGTTTGTTTTATATTAATGGTCAGCGCACACAAGACTTCATCTCCCACACTGTGCCCGAAGGTATCGTTGATACGCTTAAAATAATCAACATCTAATAAAGCCATGGAAAAGGCTTTGCCAGTACGCTTAAAGCGCTGCAAATAGGCTTCAATATCTCGCATGCAAGCACGACGATTACCCAAACCGGTTAGCGGGTCGGTACAGGCCACTTCTTGCAAACGAACACTGGCCGCTTCCAGTTTTTTGTTTTTATCATCCAGATCCTGAGTACGCTGTGTCACGATAGACTCCAGCCCTTGATTCATCTCTGCCAACTCCTTTTGGGCGGTTACCCGGCGACGAATATTATCAACTAATACACTGATCACGATCATTAGAAATATTAGCAAAGCAATAACACTATTCACTAGAATTTTATATTTATGATAAAGAGTTTCCGGACGGTTTAACACGGTGCTATTGGGAGGCAGGTAACTGAAATCAATATTAAACTGGGTAAGTAAGTCGTAATCAAAAAATGGCGCGTACTTGGCTTTATCCTGAATGGGTAATTGGTTTACTGCTTTGCCTGAAATGATTTCCAGTGCCATTTTAGCGGCAGCCCCGCCGTGTTCGTAAGGGTTATTCATCATCCCCCCCAGCACACCATTCCCAATTAATAACGCTCCCCACATACCATAAATAGGCACGCTGCTTTTTTGGGCTAAAATAGGCAGTTCAGCGTCAAATGAAAAATAATTCCCTTCTTTATCTTTGTGAATGGCCAGCATTAAAAACACACTATCACTGGGCATCTGGCTGGCACTTTCATATAGTTCATCAAGAGAAAAATGATCCCAAAGATCAAGCGTTATCTCTTTTTTGTTTCTGTCTTGCAACCATTGTTTTTTTATTTCCTCTGCCCTCTCTCCCATACGCAAACCCAAACCTGTGGTATCGGCTAGCATCACTATTTTGCGAACATCTGGTTGCAGCCGCATTATAAGTTCGAGGTTTCCCTCTATTTCCATTCCTTCCTTAATGCCGGTGATATTGGTTTTTCCAATCAAACTGCTGGGCTTAAACGTGTTCACACCACAAAACACAATAGGAACACCGGGAAACAAGTTCTCGCCATACTTCACCATAAAATCATAAGCATGGTCATCACTAGTGATGATCACTTCGGGTTCATAAATCCGATATTTGTGTTTTAAAAGTGCAATTAATTTTTGCTCGTATTCAAGATCATCCACAAATCGGCGGCTGTCCATGTACTCTATGTGCAGATTCTCTGTGTGTATTTTATGGGATAAAGTATCTTTCACGCCCCTGACAATGTCATCTGTCCAGCGATACTGTGGATGATAAGAATTAAGCAGCAATACAGAAGGGCCTTGGCCAGCGAAGGCAGGCAGGCCAATTAATAATAAACAAGCAAAAACGATTCGCATAACAGCAGGCATTCGAATCAGACTTCCTGACCAAACAAGATTGCCTAAGTATAGATGAGCCCCGCCATTTCACATTGAATGCAAATATGGCATGAGACAACAGCCCCCACTCTTTTTAAAACACCCACTTAAATGAAGCTACTTAAAACTAAAACAACTTATTAGAATTTAGTAATTCCCTTTCATTATAAAGCCCGGCTTCATTTATGCCTATTATCTGGACTTTCTAAATTGCCCCGGTGTCATCTGCGACCAGCGTTTAAAGGCCCGGGTAAAACTGCTTTGATCGGAAAACCCCACTAAATGAGCAATTTGATCCATGGGTTTATGCCCGCCTTCTAGAAAGGTTTTAGCCAATGAAAATTTCACCTGATCCACTACCTGGCGATAATCTATATCTTGTTGCAATAGTCGCCTTTGCAGCGTACGTACGCTCATATACATTTTTTTCGCCACTTCTTCCTGAGTAGGGTCATCAGGCAGTATCGCTAATATTTGCTTTTGCAGATCAATCATCAGCGGGCTATTGGATAACTGCGCCAGATATTTTTCCACCACCTCAATACTGGCTTCGGCCACATCCTCATTGGCCATGGGCAACTTTTTATTAAGCCCCTCTGCTTTAAAAACAAAAGCATCACAGTCACTGGCAAACACCACCGTGCAATTAAAAAACTGCTGAAAATTGTTTTCATCTTTAGGCCGTGCTGTTTTTAAATGCACGGCACTCAGTGATATTTCCTTTAGATGTAGATAATGCGTCACAAAATAAAACATGGCAGCCATTACCGCCTCCACTGCCAAGTGAGAGCCAGGTGCCCGCTCTTGTGGCACTTGCAAGGTTAACCAGTATTGTTCGGCCCGTTTTTCAAGCGTGATACCTGCACCCTCACTTAATACTGCTGCGTATCGCTGCACATGCTTAATCATTTGTCCGAGGTTGTCGCTGGCCAGGGCCGCAAAACCCAAAGCATGAAAAGTCGCGGGAGAGGTTTTTTCTGCCACCCTTAATGCAAATGCCGAATCACCACTTTTTTCACGAGCCGCCTGATAAAAACGCCCCATATCATTCACATCAACCCGGTAATCTGGCGCGGCAGCTTTTTCAAGATCAATATGAAACTTACCAGCCAAAGCCTTACCATCTAACTGATAACTATCCAGCGCCTTGGCAATGCTAACAGCCCAGCTACCTATGGTGGTTTGTGTGGATTTTAAAGACACGATTTGAGGTACTTTTATTATTTAACCAAAAGAAGTCACTATCATGACCGCCGCCCACCAACTTCACAAGCTCCCAGATTAAGCCTGTTCTACCGCCTATTGTCTTAAATAGCTAAAAAACTGGCGGGTAAGAACAACCAGCTCCTATTCTTTCTTTTTATGATGGACATTCTGGCTTTTTAAAAACGGGCATTCTCTTGTGAGAAGCATCATGGAAGAAAACAAATGAAAAAATTATCACACATTAAACCAGGCCAAATATTAGGGTACATTCTTTTCTTCATATTGTGCGGCTGCCAATCTGAAATAAGCATCAATACACCCACAGGGGAAATTAAGGGTCGAGTAGAAAGCGACCATGTGGCCTTCCTGGGCATCCCCTATGCCAAGCCCCCCACGGGGGAACTGAGGTGGGCGAAACCTGTGGTAACCGATAATTTTGAGCAACCCTATGAGGCCACCGAGTTTAAGGCCGCATGCCAGCAGTTTGCCCAGATGAACAGCGTTTTAAATTCCAGTGAAGATTGCCTGTATTTAAATATTTGGAGACCCAAGAGCGACATTAAAAACCTGCCGGTCATGGTTTACATACACGGGGGAGGCATGGCCACCGGGGCCGGGTCGGAAGACAGATATAACGGCCAGGCATTGGCGATAAATCAAAATGTGATTGTGGTTACGCTGAATTATCGCTTGGGCTTTTTGGGGCTTTTATCTTTGACTGGATTAACAGACGAAGCCGGTCATTCGGGTAACTATTCATTTCTCGACCAGAACATGGCCCTTCAATGGATTAATAAAAACATAGAAAGCTTTGGTGGTGACCCTGAACGAGTCACCTTGTTTGGGGAAAGCGCTGGTGCCAACAGCACCTGTTTTCATATGGCATCGCCATTAAGTCGTGACTTATTTAAAAATGCCATATTACAAAGCCAGGGATTATATGGCAGCTGTGTGAACACCATTCAAACTCAGCAACAGGCCCATGAAAACGGAGAGGCTTTTGCAAAAGCCGCTGGCTGTGAAGATAACGCCTTGGCTTGTCTAAGAGAAAAATCAACCTTTGAAATACAGTGGGCGTTATTTCTTTCGGGTTTTAAAAATGGCCCCCTGCATGCCAGCTCTGCCCTGCCACTGCTCGCCAACATTGACGGCTATTTTTTACACGAACAACCCATGACTACCTTTGAAGGAGGTGAAGTAAATAATAAAAATATCTTAATGGGGATAAATAAAAATGAAGGCACCCTATTTTCTTCCTTTGATGAAAACATTGAAAATAAACAGCAGTACCTGCAAACCCTTAACCAAAAATATCCAAGTAACAGTATTGAAATTTTACAGCTTTATCCATTTGAGAGTTACCAGAATGGTAATCAAGCCCTGGCGGATATATTAGGCGACCAAGCTTTTGTATGTCGTTCACAATCCCTGGCCAACAGTTTGAGTACTGCGGGCAGTGATGTGTATTTTTATCATTTCACCCAATCAGTAGAGTCTTACCTTAAACCGGTACTCACACTATTTTCAGGTAACGGCCTGGAATTAGGCACCTTTCATACCGCCGAAATCCCCTTTGTATTTGGCATAGAAAGCATCTTTGGTAATTTAAAAGGCACCAGAGAAATTACTTCAAACTTACTGCAAGAGTACTGGGGGAATTTCGCTAGAACGGGCTCAGTTAACACAGACAACAACCAAGGCCAGGCATCCTTGCCCTATTGGCCCATTTATAAAACAACACAATCTCAAGTTATGTCTTTGCAAGTGCAGCCCAGCGTTGAAATGAATTTCAAGCGCAATATCTGCCAGTTTTGGCAAGGATAAACCCATAAACAGGGAATAACTTGCTCTCAATTGCAGCCATGCACACGGCTAACGTTTAGTAGAAACAGTATTGTCAGAGGCCTGCTGCAACCTTCCACCCCAGGAATTAAAAACATCTTGCGGGTCATATTTGGCCCGAATCCTATCAAGGCGTTCCATCTTAAGGTCGGTCGTGAATCGGGCTGGACGACGGGCTAGGTTTTCATCCGCAAGTTGAGAGCCAATGGATAAGTGTTCCATTTCTTTCATGCGTTCGGTGGCCCAGTTGGCGTATTTTTCGTCATCGGCCGGATTTTTCCACTCACCATACGTGGCAAGATAACGCCCTGAGTCTAATCCTGAAACCATATCGGGACGATTTTCCTGAGCACGCCAGTTAAGCCAAAGTGTATGACTGGGTGCAGGTGGCATGGTATCTCGAATACTGCGCAAGCCCGGCATTAATTTATCAACTGGTGCCTCCAACCATAAATTATCTGTGCACCATTTTGCAGTTGATGGAAAATGTGTCACGTTTGCAACACGAGACATATTAGCTGTTGAAATAGGAATTAGTGGCGAGGTTAAACTGGCCTTGGAACGAATGGGACTATTGCTCATGAATGAAACCGCTTCCTTGGCTTCTTTGTAACTGTCGGTCATCACCGGAGCAAAGACTTCAATACCTGCTGAAAAAATGCCCATGGCTTTGGGTGTCATCAGTAATTGAAATTCAACCGAGCGTGGAACTTGAGAACCAATTTTATCTGCCCAGGTATAAACCTCTTCCATATGTTTCATACGAAATATTTGAACTTTCATACCGGTAAACTTATGGCGTTTATGCAATTTAAGATGGTACTGAACCACTATGCCAAAAAATCCTGGGCCTGAACCACGGGCCGCCCAATAAAGATCTGGGTTTTCCTGTTCACTGGCATGCACCAAACTACCATCAGCCAACACTACATCTACACCAATCACACTTTGACAAGCATTTCCCAATTCTATTGAGCCCCAACCAAAACCTCCCTGAAGTAAAAATCCTCCCAAACAAACATCCGGTGCGTGGGCAACTGGGAAAAATAAATTATGTTTTTTCAAAGCCAGATCTAAATCAATGCTCCAACAACCAGGCCCAGCCACCGCTGTTCCGTTCACTGCATCTACCTCAACATGATTAAAGCGCGCCATGCTTAACAGCAGGCAGCCCTCACGCAAGTGATTTTGTGACCAGCTATGCCCACCCGAGACAATGCTAATTTTTAAATTTTGACGGCGTGCACGTTTTACCGCATTAATGACATCAAAAATATCATTGGCTTCTATTAGTACTTTGGGTCTGTGCCCAGGGTCACGATTATTAAAACTGGTGGCCAATACTTTCTTGTCAAATCCAGCAGTTCCGCGCTCATAAATGGCACCAGGGCCTTTAGGTCTTTTCATTTTAATTCTTCCTACAAATAAATAATTAGCTTATTTTCCAGAGCCGTTAAATCTCTGGTACAACTCAGGTAAGAACGATGCTAAATGAGACATTTCTTGCGAGGTATGAACCATCACCGCAGCCGGGTCAGGGATAATAGCTCGACACAGTTGTGCCAGAGCAACCCCAACTGCCTTGCCAATCAAACCAGGGTTATCACCAAGCGCAACATTTGCTCCACCCAGCCAAGTACGAGATCGCATTTCAGAACCACCGGGGACTGGGCGAATATGATGTAATAACCAGCCTGCTTTTAACGGGGTTTTAGGCAGAGAAATACGCGCGCAAATAGCCACTTCTCCGCGTTCAGCCAGCTTTTTTTCATCAAGGCCCATGGTCGAAGGCGCAACAAAAGTAATGGCCCCTTTTTTACAGACAGAGCCAAGGTACTCTTCAATATAAGAGGTACGCCCAATGTAATGGATCAACTCATTTTGGCCATCCTTCCAGGTGGCGCTCTTATGTGCCTTTGGGTGCCAAAGTCGATAGCGCATGTGATCACTTCCATGCCAGCCAAACCACCAGTCCCACATCTGCGGAGTAACGCCTGGCATTTTCGTAAGGCAAAAAATATCAGCGCCCCCTTGAGGCGTTCGGGTAAAGCCATTTTCCACAGGCCAATACCCTTCATCTTGAATTTGTGCCGCTTTTTCTATGGGATACATTAATTCAAAGGCCACTTCTCCCACCATAACCGCTTCAGCCACCTGTTCCTGAAGTGGGGCCATATCAGGGTTATAGAAACTGGCGTAGGGACTATTGGCTATATCGTCTTTGTCATAACCTAACTGTTTATTCTTCACAGTACTAACCTCTCAAGGGGAAGATCTAACGCTTAATTTTTTATTTTTTATTTTTTAAGTAGAAAATCTATTTTTAATAGATGAAATTCAACTTATTAATCAATCAAATTCCTATCAGTAAGATCGACTTTATACTCATAAAGCTAAAAGTGCAACGCGTTGCATTTTTAGCTTTTGATTTATTGATCTAGATTATGAATTAAGCTAAAAAGGCACCCATTGGCCGACTTTCACTCTTCTGTAATCCCCTTTGTCCTTTGCTTTTGCATTAATACATTGATGAAAAAACAAACCACACCAGGTTGTTTACCTCACCTTAAAGATTAAAAAGTCGGTAGGTTAAGTAAAAAAGGCATTGATAAGCACTAAATAATTGGCCATATCCGTCACAAGCGAACACTCACATTTCACCTACACTTAACGGAAACCTTCAGTACGGATGGATGCCATGTTCAAGTTTTATCTAAAGCCCTTATTGATGGGTCTAATTTTGGCTATGGGCCAGCAGGTATTGGCCCAACAGTTCATAACCATAGGTACTGGCGGCGTCACGGGTGTTTATTACCCCACTGGCGGCGCCATTTGCAAATTGGTAAATAAACAGCGTAAACAACTTGGCATACGCTGCTCGGTGGAAAGTACCGGCGGCTCGGTTTACAACCTTAATACCATTAGGGCTGGAGAATTAGACATGGGCGTGGCCCAGTCCGATTGGCAATATCATGCTTATCATGGCACCAGTAAGTTTAAAAAGGCCGGGGCCAATAAAAAATTACGGGCTGTTTTTTCGGTACACCCAGAACCCTTTACGGTGGTAGCCAGAAAAGATTCTGGCATAAAGACCTTTAAAGATTTAAAAGGAAAACGCGTTAACATTGGTAATCCGGGTTCTGGCCAACGGGGCACCATGGAAGTCGTGATGAAAACCATGGGCTGGAAAAAATCGGATTTCGCTTTGGCATCTGAATTAAAATCATCCGAACAATCCCGTGCCTTGTGTGATAACAAAATAGACGCCATGATTTTTTCTGTGGGCCATCCATCTGGTTCCATCAAGGAAGCTACCACCTCGTGCGATTCGGTCTTGGTGGAAGTGAGTGGCAAAGAAATAAATTCACTCATTAATAAACACGACTATTACCGCAGTGCCATTATTCCCGCTGGCATGTATCGCGGCACAGACTCTGACACCAAAACCTTTGGCGTGGGCGCCACCTTTGTATCCTCCACGGATGTATCCAACAAGGTAGTATATGCGGTGGTAAAAGCCGTTTTTGAAAATTTTAAGACCTTTAAAAAGCTGCATCCGGCTTTTAATAATTTAAACAAAAAGCAGATGATTAAGGATGGTTTATCGGCTCCACTACATGATGGCGCCATACAATATTACAAAGAAGCGGGTTTGCTTTAGACAATAAAATCAACAAGATTATGGAAGATAATCAGGATACCAGCCATTTTGAAAATGCCGAAACTGGCGGGCGCCAAGCCACTGGCAATTCCCGCCTGCTTTTATTATTGGTGCCCTTGTTATGGTCGGTATGGCAATTATGGTATGCCTCACCCTTGCCACAACTCATGGGGTTTTCCTGGCTAAATGAAGATATGGCCAAGTACGCACACCTGGGGTTTGCTATCTTTCTGGTGTATTTATATTTCCCTGCTCGCAAAAAATCCCCCACTTTCTATATACCACTACTAGATTGGGCTCTAGCGATTACAGCCCTTAGCTCCCTGATTTATTTAATTGTATTTCGCGAAGAAATAGTCGAACGCCTCGGCGCTCCCACTACATCTGACGTGGTAGTGGGCAGTATTGGTATTATTTTATTATTAGAGGCCACACGCAGAGCCTTGGGGCCACCCTTAATGATAGTGGCAGTGGTCTTTTTAAGTTACTGCCTATTAGGCCCCCACATGCCTGACATCATTGCCCACAAGGGCGCCAGCTTAAACAAATTATTATCACACCAGTGGTTTACCAGTGAAGGGGTATTTGGCGTTGCCATTGGTGTTTCCACCACGTTTGTTTTCTTGTTTGTATTATTTGGCGCCTTGCTTGAAAAAGCCGGTGCCGGTCATTATTTTATTCAGGTGGCATTCTCACTCATGGGGCACATGCGCGGGGGCCCGGCCAAGGCAGCCGTGGTGGCGTCCGGATTAAGCGGTATCGTCTCTGGTTCCTCCATCGCTAATGTGGTCACCACAGGCACCTTTACTATTCCCTTAATGAAACGGGTGGGTTTTTCTGCCAGCAAGGCTGGGGCGGTTGAAGTAGCCGCCTCCACTAATGGCCAGCTCACGCCGCCAATTATGGGTGCAGCTGCTTTTTTAATGGTGGAATATGTGGGCATATCTTATGTGGAGGTGATTAAGCATGCGTTATTGCCAGCATTAATTTCTTACGTGGCATTAATTTATATAGTGCACCTGGAGGCCCTTAAGGCCAACATGCAGCCCATCAAGCGCCTGCAAGAAAATACCTTGCTGTGTTCGTTAATGAATTTTCTCTCCAGCTTCATTGGTATCGCCTTATTGAGTGCCTTTGTTTATTACGGCATAGGTTGGAGTAAATATTATTTAGGAGACGCTTCGCCCTACGTAATTTTCAGCTTGGTGTTTATTATTTACATTGCCTTGGTTTATTACGCAGCAAAATTCCCGGATTTAGAAGATAGTCCTAGTCATCAAGCCATAACCGAAATCCCATTGTTGGGCCCCACTTTAAAATCGGGTCTGTATTTTTTATTACCCATTGTATTGCTGGTGTGGTGTTTAACAGTAGAGCGTTGGTCTCCTGGCACTTCAGCATTTTGGGCCTGTTTATTTATGATATTAGTAACCCTCACCCACAAAGGCATACTGGCCTTTTTTCGTAAAGAACATCAATGGCAGGCAGGCCTATCTCACGGTTTGGAAGATGTGAGAGAAGGCTTTGTTAATGGCGGCCGCAACATGATTGGCATAGGCGTCGCCACAGCCACCGCAGGTATCATTGTTGGCAGTGTCACTCTTACCGGCATAGGTTTGGTCATGACCGAATTTGTGGAGTTTATCTCCGGTGGTA
>ERZ1027231.342-NODE-342-length-14659-cov-33.598055_pt1 | contig 14659 bp, 15 predicted proteins | sample MGYA00520866_ERZ1027231 | MGnify/ENA primary metagenome ERZ1027231 (study PRJEB33311, sample SAMEA4378411) | marine metagenome | biome: Marine biome; feature: Fjord; material: Water | collected 2014-07-20T08:00:00Z/2014-07-... | depth 75 m ...
ACCGACGCCTCAGATACCGACGCCTCAGATACCGATAGTAAATCCTGCCACGATTCTATCGGTGTTATTGAACTGGCCAAAAAAGTCCTCTGATTTACCATAGAAATAATCAGCACCTAAATAGACATCGATATTTGACTGCCAGTTATAAATCACTTTAGGTCGTAAAACCCCATCATCATGGTTAATGCCGTGTAGATGTTGCCAGCGAGTAGTCAGCGTCTCATTGAGAAATTTGGTTTCCCATAACAGAGTTAATCTATCTTCATCTCGATCAGCAATCGCTTGTTGTAGTTTATCTTTGCTGAGTAATAGGGTCTGGCGATACCATTGCATTGAAATAAAGTGATCTGATATTCCTTGATAATCAATCCCAATGATTGAGCTCAGAGTATTACTTTTAATCACAATCGGATTGATGACATTATTATTCGACTCTTCACCCCGTTGATAGCGGTCGGTTTCATAAGCGATCTCAGATCGTAAAATGAAATCAGCAATAACCGTGCTGGTACTACCACCAATAAGATGGCTGCGCTCAAATTGATAGTCAATTAATAACTCATTATTAACGACCGCTGTTCTAATTACCGGTATATCCACATAGTGATATAAATAGTTAAGGGTTATGTCCCAAGAACTGTCGTAAAGGCTAATAAAATCACTGTAGCGTGTCCCTATATCGCCGCCATCGGCCTTCGTCTTTTTATCGATATAAATTTTATTAACTCCAATATCAATCAATCCTTCCATATCGATAGTTGGAACTAATACGGGGCTAGTGAGCTGATAGATTGAGCCATCTTCCGCTAGCTTGTGAGTACTGGTATCTGGAATAACTAATAGCTGTAATATGCCACTATCGGAAGTATTTATTTGAGCATTCATCATCCATAGTGGAATACGCGAATCATCAAAGTCATCCAAAATGAATTCACGAAAATCTTGTGGATTTATCACATCCAATAGTTTTATTCCATCCGCTTCACCCCATACAACCTGCTGCTTACCAATACGCCAGAAACTGTTATCACCATAGGTTTGCCAATACAGTTCTCTGATTCTTAGGCTATTACCAGATTCGTCTTCGAGTGCCTGCTGGAAATCAAAACGAGCTCTGGTAATAGCCATTATATCGCCGCTAAAAATTCCAGTATCAATGGCATCGCTGTATTCAAGATCTAATTGCCATTCATTTTGATTAATGCTCGATGAGTGAGTGCCATACGCTGTTTGTTGTTTCAATATAGCACTGATGTTTTCGCCATATTGATCCATAAAACTTATGGTCTCCTCAGCCAAACTGGCTGAGGAGATTGAAATAGAAAATGATACTAATAATATTTTTAAATATGGAAGCTTCAAACTTATGGAATTCATTTTGGTACGCCTCGGGTTAATGCTTGGCGACTAAATAAGCTATCTCTTACCGGCTCTTTATAATCAACTTCAGAAAAAGTGAATTCAGTTTTATGGCCACTTTTATGATTGAGTAGGGTGAGCTTATGGCGTGTCCAATAACCATCAACTTGGCGAATGTCTCCAACATATAAATCTTTCAATGGATTTAAGTTCACATCCCAGAGTTGGCCTTTAACAATAATCCAGCTGTCTTGGTCAACCCAGTTAAGGCTGCGGCCATAACCCAGTTCTTTAGCGGCTTCAGCCGTTAACGGCTTACCTTCTATGACCAAGTACTCTTTATCTGCTAAGCCATAGGTGGTCCTTTCTTCGGCGCTAATTGCCTCACGTCGTACACTGGTATAACTAAAGTCGGCTAAGCTTAGTTTTCCTTCTAACTTAATATCTTCATAGGTAGCATCGGTTCCTAAAAAATAATCGCCCCGGTCTGACGCTGAGATACGGCGTGCTTTACGTAACGCAGGAAGATATAACCATTGGTCATCATCCTTTTTAATATCAGCATAGTCGTAGGTTAAAAATCCAGTATTCTTAATGTTTCGTGGCGAACGATAAAATAAAACGGTACGTTTCTCGTCACCAAAATATTTACGGTAGGAAATTGTTTTGCGTTCACGCACCTTACCTCGTTTATCAGTTAGCTTCATGTCCATATAATTTACTCGATGTTCACCGTCATCGAGTTCATTAATTTTCTGAGCCACCCACTGGCCATTAGGCAAATTGGTCTCGGCACCATTACCTGTACTATCACCTGTACTATCACCTGTACTATCACCTGTACTATCACCTGTACTATCTTCAGCGAAAGTATCACTGCTGACCATTAAAGCAGAAGCGGCTAGAGCAATTAATCCGATGCTTGTTAGGACGGTTAAATTACTCGTGCTAAATGCACTTTCACTGGTTAGTGAGTCTTTGTCAGCCGTAATAAATCGCGGTTTAAATAATAGAATCATGGCGGGCAAAAGCACTATGCTGAATAAGAAACTTGTTACTACTGCAATTGCGACAATAGAACCAAAGTTATTTAACGGCACAACCTTACTCGAGATAAGAACACCAAAGCCAAATGCAATGGCGAGTAAATTGAAAAACAAAGCACGGCCTGTCGTCGGATAAAAACGTTTTAAGGCCAGAGTCATGTCAGGTTCTTGTTGATAAAAACTGCGAATCCTATCAATGGTATGAATAGCAAAGTCGACGCCTAAACCAATGGCGACAGCAGCAAACATAGTCGTGCCAACGCCCAGTGAGATTTGGAAGAAAACCATGGCGGAATAGACCAATAAAATACTGGTTGCCACAGGGATAAGTGCATATAGCCCTGCAATTGGAGAACGAAACAATAATGAAGATACTAACCAAACTAAAAACAGAGCGATCCCCATCCCGCTAAAGTGGCTAACTCCTATGTCTTTAATCCAGTGATAATTTAAATTAACACGGCCAGTGAGAGTGGCTTTCACTGACGTATCATTAAAGTGTTGTTCTACATAGAGATTAAGTTTCTCAACTAAATCTTTATTTTTACTGAAGGCACCTTCATTTAGCATAAGTCGAATGTTAGCAAACTGATAATCGTAATCGACTTCTTCTTCAAAATCATCAGGGCTTGATGAGGTGGAGTAGAGTAAAAAATATTGCGCAATTAAATCGTTATCAGCGGGGATAACATACTGTTCAGACTTGCCTTCATTTAATGCACGGTTCATTTGTTTTAAATAATCTACGATGGATATCGAACCTTGTACGGGACTCAAACTTTCCGCATACGTTTGTAGGGCTTCAATTTTAGCCAGTACGGAGGTTGAGAATAAACCTTCGACATCGGGGGTCTCAATAACAATATCCAAATAGTTAGTACCGTCAAAACGACTATTGATGGCATGGTCGGCTTTGTATAAGGCTTCATCAGGGTGAAACGTATTGATTCTATCTTCATCGACTTGCACATAGGTCGTTGCAAATATTCCTAGTGAAATAATTAACGCACTAATAATCACAACGGATTTCGAAAAGTTCTGACTGAACTTACCTAGGATTATCATGATTTTGGCAAAATTATCTTGTTCACTCGATTTAATTTTAGCGGCTAGCTTAGGATGCACTTCTGTTTTTAATAGGCTCATCATTGCAGGCAGCATCGTGAGTGAATATAACCAAGCGGCACCAACGCCAATCGCCGTGAATAAACCAAACGCTTTAAACGGAGGCATATAGGCGGAAGCATACAAACCTAGGAATCCAGCAGCGGTTGTTAGTGTGGTCAGCGTAATCGGACGCCACATTTCAGTTAAGGCATAGACGACGGAATCAGCCGCAGATTCTTCAGGGTGGAACGTTCTACGTTCAAAGTATTCACTATAAATATGAATACTGTCGGCGACAGCGATGCCAATTAAAATAACCGGTAGTGCATTGGTAATAACATAAAATGGAACACCAAACGCGGCCATAGAGCCAAACGTTAAAACAGCAGATGCGAGAATAATAAGGTTCGCCATCAACGTAGTGGGAATGCGTAAAAAAGCGATGAAGATAATGAGGGTAATGATCAAGCCGGCTAAGGGATTTAACCGTTTGGCATCGGCATCAATATAACTTCCCATATATCCAGCGGCCGCACCTTCACCGGCAACATGAATCTCTAACTCGTCAGTTATTTCTAGTTGTTCGATCATCGTGAGAATATCGAGATAGGTTTGTTCGACCAAAGCATCATCTAGAATTTCAGCAACGATTAAACTTGCGCTCTCATCGCGGGCAACCAAGCTGCCTTGATAAAGAGGAAATTGGCGAATGGCATCACGTACTGTATTTGCTTGTGCTTGTTGGGAAATCTTATCTTGATAAAAAGGCTTAACGTCTAAGCCGTCAGAGCTGCCAACGATATTGTTTTCGCTGTATAAACTGGTAATGCCATCGGGATCGACATTATGTAATTTTGCGACCGCCTCTGTGATCAGAGCAATTGCATTTAGGCCCTGTGGGGTAAAGATGGAATCTTTAGCGATGACCGCGATTGCCATCGGATCGCTTAAACCAAATAGCTGCTTCACTTTTTCGCGATAGACTAGGGCAGGATTGTCGGCAGCCAGAAAAGCATCGGCTCGGGTATCTTTGGTAAGTTGGGGTAAAAAGGCCGCCATCACGATGATGAGCAAAAAGCCTGCTGCGATGATGCGTTTAGGGTGATCAACGACCCAGCGGAAGAAGTTTTGAGCGTTCATAGGGTAATCCTCTCTTTTTGTTTTTTCTTTTAAAAATTTGTATGCGTATGCATGTATTTGGACGTAATTAGTTACCTGATGCATATGCATGTATTTGCTTAAATAAATCCTGAATTCAAGTTAGTTGAAGTTCAAGTGCGTTTCATATTAGTAATTTTGCGACTGAGTTCGACCAATTGAGCGCTGCTTTCATCACCTAAGCGATTTTTTAATTCCGCTTGGGCTTTCGACCACTCAGTTTTGGCTTGCTGGTAAATCTTTTTACCCGCCGTGGTAAGGCTCAAGGCCTTCTCGCGGCGGTTAGAACCTTCTCTTACCTCAATATAGCCATCACGTATTAATGGCTTGAGTGCGCGGGAGACGGTTGCTTGCTCCATCACCAGGTGATCTTGGATCTGGCGGGCAGTGGTTGTCTCTGATAGCGCAATAACACGCAGTACCGCATATTGGGTCGATCGCAGCCCAATACCCGCTAAGTACTCAGTATAAAACTGACTGATAACGCGGTCTGCACTACGCAGAGAGTGGGCTAGGCATACTTCAAAAGAATCGTTCATGCTTTTAATCTACATGCATACGCATCTAAATGCAAGTGTCGCTGAATTATACAAGTTTGAACGGGGTATTAAAGGTATGAATTCCGCTCTATTCTTAGCACTTATTCTGCTTACTTAATGTATCTATTAAGCGGTAACTTTTTTAAATTATTAATGATAATGTGAATGAAAAATAATTCTAAAGAGTCGTTATGTTTAAAATTAAAGTAGAGCGTATTGTGAAAGCACCGATCGAAAATGTGTTCGAGGCGATTAGTGATCATGCTAGTTATGCATTATATCCTGCCGTTGGTATTGCTAAGTTACTCAGTGAAGGTGATGAAGAGCGTAACGGAAAGGGCGCCTTTCGTACTGTTGAAACGGGCGCCTTTAAAGTGTGGGAGCGCATTATTGCGTTTGAACGTCCTGTTCATATGCAGTATAAAATCGAGCGTGCTAAACCATTACAAATGGATCATTACAAAGGCATTATCGATTTAAAAGACTTAGGTGATGGAACAACACATGTTACCTGGATATCGGAAGGTAAAATTCGTGTTCCCTTAATTGGACGTTTTTTTGATGGCAAGATGGAAAAGCAAGGTACATCTGTTTTTCATAGCATGCTGAAATCAATAGAATCTCGTTAATTCTTGATCATGTCTTTGACCATGGTAATTAAACTCTCAGGGTGTGCATTTGAAACTAACGTATAATGAATGCCGTTATACTCAAATTCTAAATTAGTGAAGGCTGGGAATTGATTAAGTGCAACTTTAATATTTTCTAGGGTTAGTGAAACACCTATGTTTGTTAATTTTACGCTATTCCTTGGCTTAGTTAGGGTAATTAAGAAGAAATTGTCACTGTAATAATAAGCAGCGGCATTTTTTTTGCCTCCGTACTGGTAAAATTCATATGCTTTAAAATTCCAGTTGTTCTCTTTATCTTCTGGCCATATTATGGCTGGGTCTACCTTCTTACTAACTTTATTTTTTGATAAATGTTTTTTACTAAAATCCCATGCGTATGTTTCAGTATCGTCTGGCAGATTGATCGCAGGAATAAGTAAGTTTTCTTTATTAAACTCCATGCTGGAATTCTTTATTTTAGACTCTAGACCATTATTAAATATGAAGTTTTCTTGCATGAATAAAGAATGATGGTAATCAACAAAGCCTTCTACTTTTCTAATTTCCAGGTTGTCATCTTTTGCCATGAAATCGATGCCAACAGATAGGCGGTCGGCAACATGGATAGAGGGTGTAAACTCTTGATCGTAGTGCTCTTTGTTGTATAGATAGACACCTTTAACCCTTTCAAGAGAACTATCGTTTTTGTATTCTTGTAAACCTTTGATTTCTATTGCTTGTTTTCGGAGTACATGGTGCAGCGTTATGGTGTTATTGCGATAGCTTGCCTCAAAACCTTTTAAGGAATCTGGCTGAGTCACTTTTTGATAAAATTCATTAGGTTTTTGAAAGCTGACATCACTGACGATAGCAGAGGGCTTATTCGATATCGTTTGCTCTATAACTGCTTGAAAGTTATTAACTTTACCTAGATTTTGGTGAGTACGATTAATCCAAAATCTATCTTCACTATTCGTCCCTGTATTTATATCGGAAAAGCTAAGTGGCGTTAATAGTACAGAACTAAGACTGATAGTCATTAGTCCTGCGAGCTTGATTAAAGAGCGAATATCCATATAGCATCCTTTAGGTCTAAAATTTAGCAGGGTCAGATAACGTTAACCGATAAACTGGAAGCGGGCAATAACCTCGCCTCCGATCTCTACAGTTTCAGCAAACATATCTGCAGGACGAACCCAGGTAGAGGGTGCTTCGTCTGCATAGCGAGTCTCGTAGACAACAAGCCATTCTTCGGTTTCGCTATGGCGAGCAACATCAATTACTTGGTACTCAGCGCCTTTATAATGACGATAAAGGCCTTTTTCAATTTCAGGTTTTTTATTTAAGCTATTAATCTGATTCACTACTTCTTTCCTTCGTTAGCATCTTTTTTAGCCGCTTCTATTTCGTTAAAACGCGCTAGCTGCTCTGGCGTGGCTTTCTGTTGATGTTTATCTTTCCATTCAGAATACGGCATGCCATAAACCAACTCACGGGCATCTTCATATTCAACTTCTATTCCGCGTTCTTCACCTGCGGCTTTGTACCATTTTGATAAACAGTTACGGCAGAAGCCTGCTAGGTTCATTAGGTCGATATTCTGTGCGTCTTTACGCTCGTCTAGGTGTGCTAATAAACGGCGAAATGCAGCAGCTTCTAATTCTATATTGGATTCTAATTTAGACATTACGTGATTCTCTATTCTGTTGGCGATTTTTTAGCATGATGCCAATCACAAGGATGATGGCGAAAAGTGCGGCAGTGAAAGCTATGATGCCACCACCCGATTGTAGAAATCCCCAGAGTATTTTCCATACCAAACAGAGTTTATCTAGGTTCATTAAGAAGGTAATGATTACGAGTAACATACTGGCTTGATAAGCTCGTTGAGATAATACCGGGTAATCTTTTAAACGATAAAACAGGTAGCTACTGCAAGAACCTAAAAGAATACCACCGACAACATCAATTACTAAATGCTGCTTAACGAATACTGTAGAGAGAATAATCGCCGCAGGAATCCATGCTAGCCATAACATCTTTCTGCCAAATTGAATTAATAATAATCCCCAGCAATATAAGTTGAGCGTAACGTGTAGGCTTGGGCAGTTATTGAAAGAGGTATCATTTTTCTGCTGGAAGTAGGTCAGTTGTGAAAAAGAGTCACTGCCAGTTGCATAGGTTTTTGACATATGAATAGGGAAAAGCTTAAACAAGATAAAGGCGATACTGAGGGTGAAAATGAATACAAATACAGCGCGGTAATAGTCCTGTTTTTGATTGAATAAAAAAATAGGAGTTAGCACAAACAAATATCCGAGCATGTAGGGGATGATGAATTCGGGAATTAGTGGGATGCTATGGTCAATAGAAAAAGTACCATTAATTATATCGCTGCTTTGATGGCCCTTTGATGCCCAGATATAGCCAAACTCAAAAAACAAAAATATTCCGATCGCAGTCAGTGTTTTTATCAACCAATGAATATTGTGAGAAAGCTGCATGTTCGGTCCTTGGGCAGGGTGGCTATGGTTAAAAATGTTGATAGCCCATCGCTGTATTTTCAATGATTTGATCATCGAGTAAAATCCATTTTTCTTGGCTGTTATTGTCGTTGTCGTTATTAATATCGCTATGACTTGTTTGTGCTAACTCTCTGACCGAGCCAATGCGATAACAGCTCAATTCTTCTATCTTATTTCGTACCGCTATTGGGGCAGTGAATAATAACTGATAATCATCACCTCCGCGTAAGGCAAACTGTAAAGCTTGAGTTTGGCCAAATTGTTCAATCGATAAAATATTCAAAGGGACTTTCTGGCTTTCAATGTTTAAACAGCAGCCAGATGCTTTGGCGATATGGCTAGCATCTTGTAATAATCCATCGGAAATATCCATGGCGCAGTTTGCTAAACCGATAAGTTTTTGCCCTAAACTGATTTGAGCTTGAGGATAATAATAGGCCGCGGCTAAACCGTTATCATTTTCACTGACGGCTTCCGGGGTCGCTAATATATTTTTTAGCGCCGCCGCAGAGCGCCCAATCTCTCCACTCAACCAGATATCATCGCCGACTTGGGCTTGATCACGAGTTAGGGCTTTACCTGCAGGGACTAGGCCCTGTACTTGAATGGTGATTACGATAGTTGGGCAGGACGTTGTATCGCCGCCAATCAATGAAATATTGTATTCATCGGCGCAGGCACGCAAGCCTGAGCTAAAAGATTCTAGCCAAGTTTGTGAGGTGTCTTTTGGTAAGCTTATAGCAAGGTGAAACGCTTGGGGTTTAGCCCCCATGGCAGCCAAGTCGCTAATAGCACAACGCAGGGCGCGCTGTGCAATCAGTTGAGGCGGTGCGCTAGCGGGAAAGTGAACATCGGCAACTTGAGTATCAATACTCTGTACCAGTTCATAACCGCTAGGCACTTGAACGATTGAGGCGTCGTCACCGACCGCGCAAATAATATCGTCATTATTTTGCGGCCAGTTGAAACAGTGTTTAATTAATTCAAACTCGTTCATATTTTAAAGTAATCAACTTTAGCCACTGTGCATTACTTTTTGATGGAAAGTGTATTTTTACTTTCGCTAGTCTTGCCGCCTTTTGCTCTAATCTTTGCAGAAGGCACTTTAAATACAGGCTTAGTTGTTTGCTTGTTTGCAGCTTTTGTTTTAGCACCTGCATTAGGTTGTTTAACTTCAACCGTGCGTACTAGCTGTGCAATTTTATCAACAACGCCATTCACGTATTTATGGCCGTCAGTAGCACCAAAAGATTTAGCAAGTTCAACGGCTTCATTGATAACAACTTTGTATGGCACGTCGATACGGTGCGCCATTTCGTAAGTCGCTAAGCGAAGTATAGAAAGTTCTACGGGTGTCATTTCTTCAGAATCACGATCCAGTAATGGTTCGATAATCTTATCTAACGCGGACAACTCGCGTGGCACTCCATGCAGTATTTCGTGGAAGTATTCCATATCCACTTTGCTCATGTCGTTATCTGCGCGAAATTCAGCTTCAATTTTAGCTAAATCTGCGCCCGCCATGTGCCATTGGTAAATGGCTTGCAGGGCAAAGCTACGTGCTTTGCGACGAGCCGCTGGGCTGGCTTTTTGAGTGCCTGGAGAACGAGACATAGTTTATGCCTCTAATTCTTTAAGAAGGTTAACCATTTCGAAGGCAGACATCGCAGCTTCTTCACCTTTGTTTCCAGCTTTGGTGCCAGAACGTTCGATTGCTTGTTCGATTGAATCAACAGTTAGTACACCGAAAGAAACAGGAATACCGAACTGCATTGCAACTTGGCCAAGGCCTTTTGTGCATTCGCTAGATACGTATTCGAAGTGTGGAGTACCACCGCGGATAACTGCGCCTAGTGTGATGATTGCATCGTACTTGCCGCTTTGTGCAACTTTCTGAGTAACCAATGGAATTTCCATTGCACCAGGGCAGCGAATAGCGGTAATGTTTTCAGGCGGAACACCATGACGAGTTAAAGAATCAACTGCGCCTTCTAAAAGGCTTTCAACAACAAATGCATTCCAACGGCCAACAACAATTGCATACTTACCATCGTTAGGGGTTAAGTCGCCTTCGATAATTTCTATAGTCATTTTCATTTCTCTTCTGTTTAATCTATTTTTTCTTGAACAACGCCGAGGCGCTTAGTTCGTGTATTGTTCGGTATTAGGTAGTTCCTTTTCGGGGACGCTGCAAGTACTTCCCTGTAAGCTCGGAGATCCCATCCATGGGATCTGACGCCACCAAAAACGAACCACCTAATACAGCACCCCGAAAGGTGTTGTTAAATTCAAAGCCGCTAACTAATTAAAGTTTGACGGCTTATCAGTGAATTATTTTATCTTTTGTTTTTTCTTTTGCTCTCGGCAATAAGTTCGATTTCTCAAATTTGATTGCTGCGAGCACTTCGCGTATCGGTTTTAGATGTTTCGTTTAAGGCCGTGTAAAAGAGGGATCTTTTACCCGAGTCTACAGGGAGAGCGAAGCGACGTATTCACGACGTGCCGCCTAACGAAATACCTAAAATCGATAGCAAGCGCAGTGCGGTTTTAAAACCAAAACCGTCTACGCTTTTAATCTTTTAATCCAAACCTAAGCTTCGTAAGGAATATATTCCACAACTTCCAAATCAAACCCAGAGATACCTGCATACTTAACAGGCGAGCTCAGCAAACGCATTTTCTGCACGCCAATTTCACGCAAAATTTGCGAGCCAGTACCAATCGTTAAGAAAGTACCTGAGCTATCAACATTCGGGTTTTTAACTGGCTTAGCCTTACCAAGATAAACATCTAAATTAGATGCAACATCTTCTGGCTGGCCAGCCGATAAAATAACCAATGCGCCAGTGCCTTCTTCAGCAATTTTCTTCAACGCCGCTCGGCTAGACCAAGACTGAGACTCAGGCTTAACTGCGCCCAAAATATCACGTAAGAAATCACCCGTTTGCACTCGCACGATGCAAGGCTCTTCAGCTTTAATATTGCCTTTGGTTAAAGCAATGTGCGTTTCGCCTTGAATAGTATCGACAAACTTATGCAGCTGGAATTCACCAAATTCTGTATTGATGGTCTCGCCCGCGACTTCGTCAATGGTCTTCTCATTCGCCATACGGTAGTGAATTAAATCAGCAATCGTGCCGATTTTAATATCGTGCTTTTCAGCGAAGATTTCTAAATCTGGACGACGAGCCATGGTGCCATCGGCATTCATGATCTCAACAATCGCAGAAGAAGGAGTAAGGCCTGCAAGACGCGCCAAATCACAACCTGCTTCAGTGTGACCTGCGCGGCTTAAAACACCGCCAGGGCGAGCTCGTAATGGGAAGATGTGACCTGGCTGAACGATGTCTTCTGCTTTTGAATTACCATCAACAGCAACACGAATAGTTTTCGCACGATCGGCAGCAGAAATACCAGTGGTAACGCCTTCAGCAGCTTCGATAGAAACGGTAAAAGGTGTCGCAAACTTAGCACCGTTACCCGCAACCATTGCTGGCAAACCTAAGAAATCACAACGGTCGCCAGTAAGCGTTAAGCAAATAAGGCCACGAGCTTCAGTCGCCATAAAGTTGATGATTTCAGGTGTTACTTTTTCTGCAGCAACAATGATATCGCCTTCATTTTCACGATCTTCATCATCCATAAGGATAACCATTTTACCGCGACGCATATCATCAATGATTTCTTCGATCTTATTTAAAGCCATTCTCGTTACTTCCTAAACTGTACTTTAATTGTATAAATAGAAAGTGCACTTAATACTTGGAGAGAATCATTGTTGGGTGCTTATGTAGCGAATGTGGGAGGCAGGAGCCGAGCCCAAGGCTACATGGATGTATTTACGCCGTTTCGTGGAATAAATACCCAATCATGATTCAGTGTATTAAATGCCCTCTATTTCCAAAACCCGTTTTGAGCCAGAAACGCTTGGCTAATACCGGCTTTTGGTTGGTCGTTTGTTTGTTGCATCATACGCTCTAAATAGCGTGCGATAACATCCACTTCCAAGTGAACAGTGTGTCCCACTTGATAGCCTTCTATTACTGTCTCTTGCACGGTATGAGGCACGATATTCAAATCAAAAATCGTACCGCCCTTATTACTAGAGCCGGCTGTTGCATCTTCAATCGCATTCACCGTTAGGCTTACGCCATCGACGGTGATCGAACCTTTTGCTGCAATGTACTTAGATAATTCAGCGGAGGCTTTAATTTTAAAGCGTACCGAACGAGCATCTTCATTGCGGCTTAGAATTGTACCTAACCCATCCACATGGCCTGTAACCATATGGCCACCCAAACGAGTCGCTAATGTTAGCGCTTGTTCTAGATTAACGGACTTACCATTTTTCCAATCTAAAATATTGGTATGAGTGATCGACTCTTTCGAAACATCAGCCCAAAAACCATCACCTGGCAGCTCAACAACGGTTAAACACACACCGTTAGTCGCGATACTATCACCCAGCTTTACATCGCTAAGGTCTAGTTTGCCGGTATTGATACGTAAACGGATATCGCCTTGCTTGCTTTGGCTCGCAACGACGGTACCCACCGCTTCAATAATTCCTGTAAACATTAAGGCTTCTCTTTAGAGCTAGCTTGGCTCTTCAATACTAATTTTAGGTCATTTCCTATCATTCGCACGTCTTGCCAAGACCAGCGAATTTGCTGATCCATTTTGGCAAATGGCAAGTTGAACGCTGGGCGAGCATCACTACCTAATAACGTCGGTGCGGTAAACAATACCAACTCATCGACCAATTCTTGCTCTATAAATGCACCCGCCAGCTTTGCGCCAGTTTCAACCAATACTTCGTTGATGCCTTGTTGGGCTAATTGCGCTAGCAGGTTGGTTAAATCGACCTGCTGGCACTTATTCTGATTAGGACTAGCGGTGCTCGTGCTTGCCTTGGCTAGCAAATAGCTGACTTCACAGTGTTCACTGCTGATTGTCTGTTCTGGCTCAACGGTGCTCGCGATCATTACCTTGCCTGGGTGAGTAAAAATATTAGCACTGGCTTGAACACGGTGCTGGCTATCAATAATCACTCTTAGCGGCTGGCGTATCTCCAATCCCGAGTCACTCGCAACATCCGCTTTAATGCGCACATTCATCGCCGGATCGTCGATTAAAACCGAATCAGCTCCGCAGATGATGGCGCAGCTTTGAGCACGAATCTTTTGTACGTCAGCTCTGGCCTCTGGGCCAGTAATCCACTGACTTTCACCGCTTTGCATCGCAGTGCGGCCGTCTAAACTGGTGGCCATTTTAATGCGTACATAGGGCAGGGCCATACTCATGCGCTTGATAAAGCCTGGGTTCAGCTTAGCGGCTTCGCCACTTAAGCAGTTATCCACAACTTCAATCCCTGCTGCGCGCATCATATTAAATCCATTACCCGCAACTTCCGGATTTGGGTCGGTCATCGCGCCAACAACTCGGCTCACATGAGCATCAATCAAGCCTTGGGCACAAGGCGGTGTACGGCCAAAGTGACTGCACGGTTCTAGGGTGACGTAAGCCGTTGAGCCCTTGGTCAAATTACCACGCTCATTAGCGTCGGCAATGGCATTGACTTCCGCATGGCCCTGACCCGCTTTAACATGAAAGCCTTGGCCAATAATTTCATCATTCTTCACTAGCACACAGCCAACTCTAGGGTTGGGACTAGTGGTATACAAACCTTGCTTAGCGAGCTGAATCGCCAGCGCCATGTAGTGTTGATCGCTATGGGGCTTAGTCACCACTGTGACTGCCTTGTTCGGTAATAGGCTCTAAGTTCTGTTCGCTGGCATCAGATGTCTGTTCGGCAACTTGAGCAGAAATGCGCTCGATCTCTTGGCGAAACTCATCTAAGTCTTGAAAGCTGCGATAAACAGAAGCAAAACGCACGTAAGCAACTTTATCTAATTGACGTAATTCGGCCATCACCAATTCGCCGACAACGAGGCTTTTGATTTCACGCTCCCCTAGGGTGCGTAATTTATGGGTGATGTGGTGTACAGATTGTTCGACCTTATCAATGCTAACAGGTCGTTTTTCGAGAGCGCGGTGAATACCAGCGGTCAATTTGTCTTCATTAAAGGGCTCACGCGTACCGTCTTGTTTAACGATACGAGGCATAACCAGTTCAGCAGTTTCAAAGGTAGTGAAACGTTCACCACAGGCCTGGCATTCGCGGCGACGGCGAGTTTGCTGGCCATCAGCGACAAGGCGGGAATCGATAACTTTCGTATCGTGTTCACTGCAGAAAGGACAATGCATAGTAAAGAGCGCGCTTTTAAGTGTAAAAGTCGCGCGATTCTACG
>ERZ1027231.343-NODE-343-length-14653-cov-234.745034_pt1 | contig 14653 bp, 12 predicted proteins | sample MGYA00520866_ERZ1027231 | MGnify/ENA primary metagenome ERZ1027231 (study PRJEB33311, sample SAMEA4378411) | marine metagenome | biome: Marine biome; feature: Fjord; material: Water | collected 2014-07-20T08:00:00Z/2014-07-... | depth 75 m ...
TGCAATATTTAGGAATCATGGGGCTCAAGTTGCCAGGGTGAAAGACTTAACATTGACTCTTCTTATTGCTTGCCAGATGATCTACAGGCCCATCAATAATAAGAAGAATTTCATGCCAAATTGGATTAGTCGAATAGGCTTATGTTTAACCATGGTTATCGTTACAAGTTGCGGTAATAGCAATCAGATTAACGAAAATAGCATAACCATAATTAAAGCCAAATCCCTAATTACCCTTGAACCCGAAACCGGTAATGCGGTTGCCATTCAAGCAGGTGAAATCCTCCAGGTGGGAGACTTTGATCAGCTGCTAGACACTCTTGCGGTTACGTATCCAAACAAATCGTTAATCATTGATACCCAGTTTGAAAATGATGTATTAGTCCCTGGGTTTATTAATCAACATGATCACCCATGGTTAGGTGCTTTAACGTTATCAAGTAATGTTATCTCGTTTGAAGAATGGGTGCTGCCTCATCGTACCTTCCCAAAAGCCAGTACCCAATCGGAATATCGTGGGCAATTAAATAAGCTGTTATTAGAGCATAAGGATGCCAATAGCCTGTTTTTAAGTTGGGGTTATCACAAGCTATGGCATGGTGAATTAACCCGACAGGTTCTGGATGACATCAACAGTGAAATCCCCATCGCTATTTGGCAGCGATCGGTCCATGAATTTATTGTCAATACAAAAGCCCTTGAACTATTTGAGATTGATCAAGCGGTGATTGATGGCCTAACCGAACAGCAAAAAAACCAAACTAACCTAGCAGAAGGGCATTTCTGGGAATCAGGCATGTTGGCGTTATCGGGTAATCTGTTTAAGCACTTGGTGAAGCCAAAGCAATACATTGAATCCCTAGAGATGGTGAAGAACTATTGGCACAGTGCAGGAACAACCCTTGTGGTAGAACCGGGTGGCTTGGTGAATAAAAATTTATCCATTATGCAAAATCATGTGTTTGCCCCAGAAAGCAATCCATTCCATATGGATTACATTGTGGATGGTAAAACCATGGCTTTAAAGCACATGGATAATTTGTTTGAAAAAACAGAAGAAATTCAAACTTGGGGTAAGGGCATGAGCCGCTTTATCCCTAAGCAAATAAAATTATTTTCAGATGGTGCCGTATTCAGTCAATTAATGCAGTTATCAGAAGGCTACACCGATGGCCATCACGGCGAGTGGATCATGGAGCCTGATTTGTTCAAGCAGGCCTTTCAAAAATATTGGGATGCTGGCTACCAGATACATGTTCATCAAAATGGCGATGCAGGATTAGATCTGGTGTTAAACACATTAGAAGAAAACATGATGCGCCATCCTAGAAAGGATCACAGAACCGTGATTGTGCATTTTAGTTATTCTCGTGCTGATCAGGTAAAGCGATTAAATGATCTAGGGGCCATTGTCAGTGTGAATCCGTACTATCCTGTGGCACTTGCCGAAATGTACAGCAAGGTGGGTGTTGGCAAGGAACGCTCTCATGCCATGGTAAGAATGGGGGATTTAAACAAACATGGGGTTAATTTCTCACTGCATTCTGATATGCCCATGGCACCCGGACAGCCTTTGTACCTAATGTGGTGCGCTGTAAATCGTATATCCATCAACGGTAATGTTATAGCGCCCGAACATACGATTACGGCTGAGCAAGCCTTACGCGCCGTTACCATTAATGCGGCTTACTCCATGCAGTTAGAAAATGAACTGGGATCTTTGAAAGTGGGTAAAACAGCTAATATAACGGTGCTTAAGCAAAACCCGTTAACGGTGGACCCAAGTACGATTAAGGACATTGAAGTAATTGCGACGGTCCATGAGGGTCGAATTTTGAAGGTTAAAAAGGGGCAGTATAAAGAGGTGACAATATGGGGAATGATCCCTGTGTATTACGATTTAATTTTAGCGAAATTGTTATAACGATATTTGTATGACTGTCACTATAAATATAAGAGTGTCGGCTCGTTTAACTATTCAATTATTGGCCTATAATGAGTGTGACGAGTTGTGCCTTTTTCAAGTGCCTAACCCATAACCTCTAAAGTACTTAGCGACTATTCAGATTAAATATTTATCCATTCACAGGCTACCCAAAACCGTCTTATAAAGGGAATATGTCATGAAGATTATTTTTTGCATGTTAGCACTTTTATCAAGTTCAGTTACTTGGTCGCAAGGCTCAACTTACCTAGGTTATACATTTAAAAGTTTAACGTTCTTTGATCAGGGGGCAGATTCATCAGCCATTGAATATGGTGACTCTGCATTTCAAGTATTGGACTTCACATTAAGCTTAGGGGATGACTGGATTGTAGGCGGGGTGTTAGATCTTAATCAAGATCAAGAACGCAGTCGTAACATTATGGTTCAGCTAGGGTACGGGGATTGGGGAGCAAGCATCGAGAGCGGTAAAATAGCAGGGCGTTTTGCCTCTGATTCTGATCTGTATTATCAGCCAACCCAAGGTGACTTTGAATACGATTATGAAGGCTTCAAAATTTTTAGTTTTGATAGTTGGAATTCTAAATCAGGGTTTTCATATGCTAAATGGACTCAGCCCTCAGTGGTAGAAGTCAGCCTAGATTATGACGATAGCGCGTGTGCAACCCGATCTTGTGACCTGAGTTGGGTAGACCCAGAAGTGGAGTACACACTTTATGCTTGGTATATGACAAACCTTTTAATGGAAAGGTTAACCAAGGGGGCTGGATATGAAAGTGGATTTAACATGGAAGCCATTTCTGAATTGGGATTCTTGACCATCGAAACTTCAGGAGAGAACATCGATCGTGCCAGTCTTATCACTGATCAGGCCGTCAAAAATGAATCCACATCGGGCTTTGCTGCAAGATCAACCATGCAGCTTGGTTATTATGATGGCCACAAAATTAGCGATACTTCAGGTTGGTCATGGGGGGTTGGTTACGAAGTGCATTTTACAGGCATCATACTGGGTGGGCGCTCTACTGTAGATGATGATTATGTCACCACACCTTCACAGTACATTATTGGTCACGGCCCTTATGCAAAAGTCATGATGCGTATGTGATGCATTGGGTTGTCTGGCTTGGCTTAGGGCATAAACCGTCATCGTTTTCGCCTGAGTGGTTCTACGTATTGAATGCACTGCCTTGAGTTCTCTTGCGGCGTCATATTTATTTCTGCAGGCATCTTGTCCCAATCTGAATACCATCCCATATGGTGTTATTCCTGAGAATAAACTGGAATTAAAGGGTGATAACTGGCCTGACACAGGGGGGAAGGTTACAAAATATACCTTGAGTTCAAGATACTTGTCTGTACACTGAGTTTAATCTTGATATCAAGATACATTAAATATCGCATACTCCGTACGCATTGGATAAAAGGACAGCAGAATGACAGCTTCAACAAACGTAATCGCAAAGAACATCAAATGGTTAATGCTGATCCCAGGCATTGTGACGTGCTCAATGATCTACAACACCATCGACCCACAAGCCGGACTCATGCAAACGTTTGGAACGGGTATGGAACATCCATTAGCCGAGGTAGTGGTACGAAGCTGGGGGTTCTTAATTGCGTTGGTAGGGGCACTAATGATGTACGGGGCATATCAGCCGCAAAGTCGTAATCTTATATTGGTTATTGCGGTTGTTAGTAAGCTGGCTTTTATCTTATTGAACTTGATATATGGACAGGCTTATATCGGTACATCCATTGTGGCAATCGCATTTGATTCTGTATTGATTGTTTTGTATTCCACATACTTATTGCAAAATAGACATCTAGATAAAACAGTTTAAATAAGAAGGGTCCTGAGGGGGATTGATTGAGCGTGTTATAAATGATTGTTAGCGGTACAAATCCTTTTGTCCCGCTTCAATCATTCAGTGTTACCTTTTAAATTAAATCGCTAAGCCAACTTTACTTTGGTTTTCGCGATCTAACTTCTCACAAATCCAATTGCCAATATTAATCACTTCGTCTAGATCGATACCGGTTTCGATGTTCATGCCATTTAACATAAATAACACATCTTCAGTGGCAATATTTCCACTTGCCCCTTTCGCGTATGGGCAGCCACCTAGGCCTGCCACGGCGGCATCTATTTTGTTAATGCTGTATTCTTGGTCGTGTAGATGTTTACAGTGAATTTACCGATATAGAAATGACTCCGTTTATTGGGAATTACTTGTGAGTCGTAATTAAGCTAATTAGATTTTATATTTTCAGAAAAGTGTTTTTTATTGAAATTAAGTGATCTCTATGGCTTTACCAATAAGTAGGCTTGGCTATTATTAATAGATCGAATTATAGAAAAAAAGACTATGTTTGGATCAAAAAGAATATTAGAGCTAGAGCGCCAGCTGAAGATCTCACAGCAGAATTATGCCCAACAGGAAAGTAAAGTAAATGATCTAGAGTTGGCATTATCGGACGCATATGAACAACTAGCAAGAAATCAAAAGCACACCCACGAAGAGCATTCTATTCAAGAACTTTGGGGTGATACAGGCAACCGACTGACAGATATTAGAACCCATGCGAGTAATTTTGTGGATAGTCTCTCTCAAGAACGTATGCGTATCAGTGAAGCCAGTAGTTTATTCTCTCAAGCGGGACTTGCTCTTGCAGATCTGTATTCTCAGTTGGAAGAAATTCGAGATGAATCCGTTATATCTCAAAATAAAATAGAGTCAGTGAGTGATGTCACCTCTAAAATAAGCGAGTTCGTCACATTTATTGTTGATGTAAGTGATCAAACTAACTTATTGGCACTAAATGCGGCTATTGAAGCTGCAAGGGCCGGCGAACAAGGACGAGGTTTTGCAGTGGTTGCTGATGAGGTTCGGCACCTAGCCAAAAGAACAGGTGAAGCCACTGAGAATATCAGTAATCTTGTATCGGATATCAATAAGCAGACAAATGACACAAAAATAGGAATAGGCCATACCGCCACTAAAACAGAGCATATGACAAACAATACAGAAACCCTAATTTCAACCGTGGGTGAAGTGTTGAGTATTTCGGATCAAATGAAGCGAGTCATTACGCAAGCATCATATGCCTCGTTTGTGACCACGGTGATGATGGATCACATTGATTGGAAGCAGGGGGTTTATCAGAGGTTACAATTTAATGATGCAAATGTTACCAGTGAAATTGTAGACCATACTCAGTGTCGACTAGGGAAATGGTATTTTGAAGGGGAAGGAAAAAACACATTCTCACATTTAAAATCATTTTCCTTGATGGATGCACCTCACATGGCTGTGCATGAAAATGGAAAAAAGGCGTTAGAAGCCAATGCAGAGAAAGATAGGGATAACACGATACTTCATTTGAAAAAAATGGAAGAGGCGAGTGATAACGTTCAAAATATTTTGGACAGTATGATTATCGAAATATTTGAAGATCTAGACAATATTGAAGAAAGAAGAAAAACAGAAAATCATGATGAGGTAGATTTATTTTAATCGAGAGATGGTAGGAATATGAACGCATTATTTCAATCTAACCCAAAGTACCAGTTCGTTACTTTGGGTTTTTATTTCTGATTATGATAGATGCATAGTTTATTTATACCGAGGATTTAGTTAATCCAACTTTACTCTGATTATCTCTATCCAGCTCGCCACATATCCAGTTACCTATCGAAATCACCTCGTCTAGATCGATACCGGTTTCGATGTTCATGCCATTTAACATAAATAACACATCTTCAGTGGCAATGTTGCCACTTGCCCCTTTCGCGTATGGGCAGCCACCTAGGCCTGCCACGGCCGCATCTATTTTATTAATGCCGTATTCTAAGCTGGCATAAATATTCACAAGGGCTTGGCCGTAAGTGTTATGACAATGCACCGCCAGTTTGTCCACAGGCACTTCTCGAATAACCGCATCTAACATGCGTTTAAACTTAATAGGCGTGCCCACACCGATGGTGTCGCCCAGCGATACTTCATAGCAGCCCATTTGATATAAATGTTTGCTGACTTCGGCTACTTTCTCAGGATCAATGTCCCCTTCATAAGGGCAGCCCACAATCGTTGAAACATAACCGCGAACGGGTAGGTTGATTTGCTGGGCTTGGGCCATGATGTCTTCAAAGCGGTTTAGGCTTTCTGCAATGCTGCAATTAATATTTTTTTGCGTAAAGCTTTCACTGGCCGCGCTGAATATGGCAATTTCATCGGCACGATGTTGAATGGCACCTTCTAGGCCTTTTAAATTAGGCGTAAGCGCTGCGTATTTAACACCTGTTAATTGTTTAACTGTGCTTGCATTCAATTGGTCTAGCACAAGATCGGTGCCCGCCATTTGTGGCACCCATTTAGGCGAAACAAAACTGCCAGCTTCAATTTTTTTAAGGCCTGCTTTTGCAAGGCGCTCAATTAATTCAACGCGCAATTCAGCCGACAGTATATTTTTTTCGTTTTGAAGGCCGTCTCTAGGGCCTACTTCTATTATTTCTACCTGCTTTGGTAAAGACATTGTTAGATTCCAGATAGGTAATTAATTGCTTTAATAACCATGTGGGAGGGCGCTTGCGCGCGAAATATTTTTGAATGGTTCAATATCTATCGCGCGCAAGCGCCCTCCCACAAATGATTGTTTATGTTTAGGCTTCTTCCATTTCAATTAACAGGGCGCCTTCAGCGACTAGATCGCCAACGTTGAAGCTGATCTCTTTTACCTTGCCGTCTTCAGGTGCTTTGATGGCGTGCTCCATTTTCATGGCTTCCATGATCATGAGCACATCACCCGCTTTAACGGTCTGCCCAGCAGCGGTGTCCACTTGAATAATGGTGCCATTCATTGGGGCTTTTAAACTGCCTTGCTGTTCGTCTTGCTGATTGTAATCGTTGACCTTAAATTGCAATTGGCTTTCGCCATCGGCATCGTAAACCCATAAGCGGTTTTCATGGTTGATCACACGGGCACAATGCCATTGCCCATTTACTTCGTATTGAATTTGATCATTTACCAAGCGGGCATTCACACATTGCGATTTTCCATCAATTGAAATATTCCAACTGTTCGGGTTTAGCGTATCAATTGAAACGGCTATGTCTTCCCCGTTATTTAGGGTGAAGTGCAATGTCTCACGGGCATTTTGATTTAAGCGAAATGCACTCATGTTATGCCAAGGGCTTGCGCCGTCATCACTGGCACGTTGCAAATCGGATGTTCTCGCATGCCCTGTGCTGTTTCGAGACAGCATATGACTGCAAACAGCCGCTAACAAATGATGTTGTTTAACATCTTGAGCCGTGGTCAGTTGATCGCTGAATTCTTCAATAAACTGTGTGCTCACATTGCCTTGTTTAAAGGCCTCAACGTTAACAACGCGGCGTAAAAACGAAAGGTTGGTGGTCACCCCTGCAATTTGATATTCCTGCAGGGCTTGCTTAAGCGTACTTAGGCATTGCTGACGGTCTTCGCCCCATACAATCAGTTTGCTGATCATTGGGTCGTAGTAGGGGCTGACTTCGTCACCTTGTTTAACACCGGTATCTAATCGAACTTTGCCTTCAATTAACTTGGGCAGTTGTACAAAGTCTAATGTGCCTGTGGTGGGTAAAAATTCATTGTCAGGGTCTTCAGCGTAGATGCGTACTTCCATGCTGTGACCGTTAATGGATAGCTGATCTTGCGTAACCGGAAGTGGTTCACCTTGTGCCACACTTAACTGCCAAATAACCAAATCTTGGCCTGTGATCATTTCAGTGACAGGGTGTTCAACCTGTAAACGCGTATTCATTTCCATAAAGTAGAAAGTGCCAGGGCCGTGGGTTTTCTCTTCGTATAAAAATTCAACCGTGCCAGCGCCTTCATAATTAATGGCTTTAGCCGCTTGAATGGCGGCTTCACCCATGGCCGCTCGATCGGCTTCGTGATATGTCGGGGCAGGGGCTTCTTCTACCACCTTTTGGTGACGGCGTTGAATAGAGCAGTCGCGTTCAAATAAATAAACGCCGTTACCTTGCTGATCCATGAATATTTGGATTTCTACATGGCGAGGTCGCGTAATGTATTTTTCAACCAGTAACTTATCATCACCAAAGCTGTTTAAGCCTTCGCGTTTACTGGCAGAAATGCCCGCTGCAATTTCATCATCGTTTGTGACAACGCGCATGCCTTTGCCACCGCCACCGGCGCTGGCTTTAATCAATACTGGAAAGCCAATTTTTTTAACTTCTTCAGCAAGAAACGCTTCGTCTTGGTTGTCGCCGTGGTAGCCGGGAACCAAGGGAACATTGGCGGCTTCCATTAACTTTTTAGATTCTATTTTAGAACCCATGGCTTCAATGGCGGGTACCGGAGGGCCAATCCAAATTAAGCCGGCATCTTGAATGGATTTTGCAAAGCCTGCGTTCTCAGATAAAAAACCATAGCCTGGGTGAATGGCATCAGCGCGCGCATCTTTTGCTACTTGCAGCACTTTCTCTACTACTAGGTAGCTTTCTTTGGCTGGGCTTGCGCCAATGTACCAAGCTTCGTTCGCTTGTTTAACGTGCATGGCGTTTTTATCGGCATCGCTATAAAGGGCGATGCAATGAATGCCAATCTTTTGCGCGCTTTGCATAATGCGCACAGCGATCTCGCCACGGTTAGCAATTAACAGGCGAGATATTTTTTTATTGTGAGTTTGAGCGCTCATATTATTCTTCACCCTTGACTGTTTTGTTTATCCAGCTGGGCTTTCTTTTATCTAAAAAAGAACCTAAGCCTTCTTGGCCTTCGTCGCTTACACGAATAGAGGCGATTAAATTAACGGTATAGTCGCGCATAGGTTGATCGATGGTTCCGCGACTGACGTGTTTGATCAGTTGTTTTGTTTTTCCCATGGCTTGCGGGCTGTTTTGCAGCAAGGCTGTGATTAATGCTTGTCCTTGGGTTTCAAGGTCGGCTTCGTTTTCTGCTGTTGAGTGCAGTAAGCCTAATTGATGTGCTTGCTGGGCATCAAATGCTTCGGCTGTTAAAAAGAAACGTCTTGAAGCGCGTTCGCCCATGGCAGCCACAACAAATGGACTGATCACAGCAGGGCTTAACCCAATTTTCACTTCGCTTAAACAAAAGCGACTACGTGTAGTGGCAATGGCCATATCACAGCACGCCACTAAACCTACTGCGCCGCCGTAAGTGGCGCCGTTAACTAATGCAATGGTGGGCTTAGATAAGTCGTTTAATCGGTGCATCAGCTCGGCAAGTTGCTGCGCGTCGTCACGGTTTTCTTGTTCAGATAAAACCGCCATGCGTTTCATCCAGTTTAAATCGGCCCCTGCACTAAAGTGTTTGCCGTTGCTGGTTAAAACAACCACGCGAACAGAATCGTCAGCTTCTACCGCATCTAACGCTTCAATAATTTGAGCAATTAATACATCGTCAAACGCGTTATGCACTTCAGGGCGATTTAAAATCAGTTTGGCAACGCCACTTTCAATTTCAATTAATAAATTAGAATCAGTCATAACCATTACATCCTAAAGATTCCGAATTTGGTTTCTTGCGTAGGCGCGTTTAATGACGCACTGATGGCAAGACCTAACACTTCGCGGCTTTGGGCTGGATCAATGACACCGTCATCCCATAAACGGGCAGAGGCGTAATAAGGGTGGCCTTCTTTTTCGTATTTTTCTAACAATGGTGCTTTGAATGTTTCTTGGTCTTCATCGCTGAATGACTCGCCGCGTTTTTCTTTTGCGCCTTTCGTAATAAGCGACATAACACCAGCGGCTTGTTCACCGCCCATGACACTGATGCGTGAGTTAGGCCACATCCACATGAAGTTTGGATCGTATGCTCGACCACACATACCATAGTTACCCGCACCAAAGCTGCCACCAAATACCATGGTAAATTTAGGTACCTTGGCACAGGCCACTGCGTTTACCATTTTGGCGCCGTGTTTGGCGATGCCTTCTTGTTCGTATTTAGAACCCACCATAAAGCCGGTAATGTTTTGTAAAAATATAAGCGGGATATTTCGCTGACAGCACAGCTCGACAAAGTTAGCGCCTTTTTGTGCGCTTTCAGAAAATAAAATACCATTGTTTGCCACAATGCCCACAGGGTAGCCATATATGCGTGCAAATCCGGTTACTAGGGTGGTGCCAAAGCGAGCCTTGTATTCGTCAAAGTCACTGCCGTCTACAATGCGAGCAATAATTTCACGGGCGTCCATGGGCTTTTTAAGTTCTTGCGGAATAATGCCGTACAGTTCTGAAGGGTCGTATAGCGGAGCAACCACTTCACGTACATCTAATTCAGTTTGTTTTTTCCAGTTTAATCGGTCGATTGATTGACGGGCCAATTGCAATGCATGCTCGTCACTTTCAGCTAAGTGATCAACCACACCACTGGTAGACGTATGCATGTCGCCGCCACCTAATGTTTCAGCGTCAACCACTTCGCCTGTGGCCATCTGTACTAACGGTGGGCCCGCTAAAAAGATGGTGCCTTGTTCTTTTACAATAATGGATTCATCGGCCATAGCAGGCACATACGCGCCGCCAGCGGTACAACTGCCCATGACCACTGCAATTTGTGGAATGCCCATGGCTGACATATTGGCTTGATTAAAAAAGATGCGGCCAAAATGATCTCTGTCTGGAAATACTTCGTCCTGTCTAGGCAGGTTAGCGCCACCACTGTCGACTAGGTAGATGCAAGGTAGGTAATTTTTTTGTGCAATTTCTTGCGCGCGTAAATGTTTTTTAACGGTTAGCGGGTAATAAGAACCACCTTTAACCGTGGCATCGTTTGCCACAATCATGCATTCAACACCTGAAACCTTGCCTACGCCAGCTACAACCCCTGCGCATGGCACAACATCGTCATACACTTCGTGCCCAGCAAGTTGGCCAATTTCTAAAAAGGGCGAACCTTCATCCAGTAATTGTGCAATACGTTCGCGGGGTAATAATTTTCCACGACTTTTATGACGCGCTTGAGAAGCTTCCCCCCCCCCCAATGAAATTTGCTTCACTAGGTTTTGCAGGTCGGCCACTACGTCTAAATTAAACGCTTGGTTTTCTTTAAACTCAGCAGAGTTGGTGTTTATTTTCGAATGTATGACTGGCATATGGCATTCCATTGTGGGAGGGCGCTTGCGCGCGACAAACCTGAGAGGGAGCTGCACATCTATCGCGCGCAAGCGCCCTCCCACAGAAGTTCATTTAAAGCTATTTAGATTCGTTAAAAATCTCACGGCCTATCAACATACGGCGTACTTCTGAAGTACCCGCGCCTATTTCATAAAGCTTGGCGTCACGCAATAAACGGCCAGTGGCAAAATCATTGATGTAGCCATTGCCACCCAATAACTGAATGGCGTCTAATGCCATTTGTGTGGCTTTTTCTGCGCAGTAAAGAATCACACCAGCTGCATCTTTACGAGTGGTCTCGCCACGGTCACATGCGGCGGCTACTGCGTATAGGTAGGCTTTACATGCGTTCATGGTTGAATACATGTCGGCTACCTTGCCTTGAACCAGTTGGAATTCACCGATGCTTTTACCAAACTGTTCGCGGTCATGGATGTAAGGAATCACAAGATCCATACACGCTTGCATAATGCCGGTAGGGCCGCCAGATAACACCACGCGTTCGTAGTCTAGGCCGCTCATTAATACTTTAACCCCTTGGTTCAAACCACCAAGAATGTTTTCTTCAGGTACTTCGCAGTCTTGGAAAATTAATTCACAGGTGTTTGATCCACGCATACCCAGCTTGTCTAGCTTTTGGCCGCGGGTAAAACCTGGGTAGTCACGCTCTACAATAAACGCGGTCATGCCGTGAGCGCCTTTTTCAAAATCGGTTTTGGCATAAACGATATACACATTGGCATCGGGACCGTTAGTGATCCACATCTTGCCACCGTTAAGCACGTATTTATCGCCTTTTTTATCAGCACGTAACTTCATACTTACAACGTCAGAACCCGCATTGGGTTCGCTCATGGCCAGTGCGCCAATGTGATCACCTGATAGTAATTTAGGCAGGTATTTAGATTTCTGTTCGGCAGAACCATTTTTAGTTAGCTGGTTAACACAAAGGTTTGAAAACGCACCGTAGCTTAAGCCGATAGAGGCCGATGCACGGCTAATTTCTTCCATGGCCACAACGTGTGCTAGGTAACCCATGTTTGTACCGCCGTATTCTTCTTCTGCGGTTACACCTAATAAGCCCATGTCACCAAATTTTTTCCAAAGGTGGTTTGGGAAGGCATTATCTTTATCAGTGGATTCGGCAAGCGGGGCAATTTCGCGAGATGCAAATTCATTCACATGGGTACGCATCATGTCGATGGTTTCGCCAAGGCCAAAATTGAATTCTTTGTAGATTGATTTCATGTTAACTCCAATAGAAGTTACCTAGGTTGCTATTTAGGGATATAGAGGTGAATCAAGGGTGTTGATTCTTTCTATGGGCCTAGCTTCTTCGGTAACGCTTCATACTTTTAATGTAATGTTATTTTTATTTGATTGATCGTTTAAAGCTGAGTCTTTTACCTGCCATTTAATAACGAGGGCAGGGTGCTGCTAATTTCGGTTCATGGCGTCTTTTACGCGGTCTTCATGTTCATCCAGTTCCACCATCATGATTTCAATGTCATGCAGTTGCTGCTGAAGCCGGTCGCGGCTGTCTTGCACTTTCTCTAATACCTTCTGGTATTGCTCTTGGTTGTTTTTACCCGTGTTGTACAGCTGGATCAGTTCACGGCTTTCAGCCAATGACCATCCTAGGCGTTTCCCTCTTAGTATTAACTTAAGGGTGATGTAATCTTTATGTTGGTAAACACGCTTTTGGCCATCGCGTTCGGGGCTTAACAAGCCCTCGCTTTCGTAAAAGCGTATGGCTCGGGTTGTGATGTCAAACCGCTGAGCCAGATCGCTTATGGTGTAAATACTGCTTTTATCTTTATTCATATGATCAGTTTAGATCTTAGTTGACGTTTACGTCAACGTAATAATTCTTTTGGAGTACCCCTTTAGGGCGTAAATAGACGTAATAGTGATCAAACATGCCTCAAAACCGAGCATCTGCTTGGTAGCTTATGCACAAAAATAAAACAGCACATATAAAAACGCTAAATTATTCGCATATTGGACTATTTTCCATATTGACTTATGTAAGCCATTGATTAATAAGGATATTTATAATTGTTTGAAAAAAAACCAATTTAAGCTACCTCTAGATTTCATGGGGTTTTGCGGGCTTTATTAAATACTTACTAACAAAGTTATCCACAGGAAAAGTGGATAAGTGGGCGCAGACCAGCATTCATCTGGGTTTGTGCCATACAGGTGTTTGAAAATGACCTGTTTTAACTTAAATGTCATGAAATATGATGGGTGTGGTGATTGGCCAAACTGAATTATTAGATTTAAATGATAGAGTCGTATTAGACAGATAATTTAAGAGGTAGATGACATGCAGAAATTTTTATCCGTGACAGACTTCTTTGATTTCAATAATCGTGAAATTAAGTCTTTTAGCGACAGCCTAATCAAGGAAGGCATGAATGAGCAACAAAAGGCGATCGCGCTGTATTACGGAGTAAGGGATGGACTTGCGTATAACCCATATACGTTTTCGCCATTAGAGGCCGAGTTTAAGGCCAGCCATTGTGTGCGTCAGTCTCAGTCGTATTGTGTGCCTAAAGCGGTCTTGCTGGTGGCCTTGGCCCGTTTGAACGGTATTCCCGCAAGACTGGGCTTGGCAGATGTAAAAAACCACCTTTCTAGCCCTGCGTTATTAAAGTGGCTGCAAAGTGATGAATTTGTCATGCATGGTTATGCCGAGATGCATTTAAATGAAAAGTGGGTAAAAGCCACACCAGCGTTTGATGACGCGCTTTGTAAAAAAATGGGCGTTAAGCCATTAGAGTTTGATGGGAAAACCGATTCGGTTTTTCATGAATTTAATGGCGAGGGCGAAAAGGCCATGGAATATTTAAGAGACCACGGTCAATTTGATGATGTGCCTTACGAATTAATTGTGCAAACCGTTGCAGCTGCATACCCGCATCTTGTGGACAAATACTTTAAGTTAAGCGATCACAGTTTAGAAAAAGACTTGGGGTAGCCTTGCTAATTAAACAGGGCTGCTTGTTCTTTTTCAGTGTTCCGTTGTTCTGGGTGACGGATGTTGTTTTTTAATAGACGGTATCGCGTCACAATAAAGGGACTGGCTGTCTGTATTCTGTTTGCTTTCAGAGGTCGTAGTATCTGTTGGCACTACGGCGAGTGCTTCAGCGTCATCCGCTTTAAGTGCACTCAGTAAAGTGTCATTTTCCATTAGAAGCGCCTTAAGCTGAATTTTTAGGCTGGCCGATAAAACTCTTATATGTTGAATATTATCTTGATGGGTCATTACTTCTGATAACAATTTCTGATTTTCTAAGGTTAAGGCATCCTGATTATCATTGGCCATCCTCTTAGTAGGGTCGGGTGTTTCATTTGCCAATAAGTAGTCCTGAATTTTAATAATATTCGTCATGACGCTTGCCTTCAGGGTGATTCGATTTGTGACCGCTATTATGCCTCTTGATCAATTAATGCCCATATTACTAGAGGGCCATTGCGCTAGAACTTAAGTCATAAAAACTTAAAAAACGTGCCATAAAACTCACAAAAATAGGGATGTGCAGGGTTACTG
>ERZ1027231.344-NODE-344-length-14599-cov-16.899959_pt1 | contig 14599 bp, 10 predicted proteins | sample MGYA00520866_ERZ1027231 | MGnify/ENA primary metagenome ERZ1027231 (study PRJEB33311, sample SAMEA4378411) | marine metagenome | biome: Marine biome; feature: Fjord; material: Water | collected 2014-07-20T08:00:00Z/2014-07-... | depth 75 m ...
ATTATGTAGGGCGTCCATCGCCTTTGTATTTCGCTGAGCGTTTAACTGAAAAAGCGGGTGGCGCAAAAATTTATTTGAAAAGAGAAGATCTTAATCATACTGGCGCTCACAAGGTAAACAACACCATCGGCCAGGCTTTGCTGGCGAAGTACACCGGTAAACCAAATGTGATTGCTGAAACAGGCGCTGGTCAACATGGTGTGGCTACGGCAACGGTTGCCGCCCGATTAGGTCTTAAATGCACTGTGTTTATGGGTGCTAAAGATATTGAGCGCCAGAAATTAAACGTATATCGCATGCGTTTGTTAGGAGCTGAAGTGGTGTCGGTTAATTCTGGTACAGCCACTCTAAAAGATGCAATGAATGAAGCCATGCGCTACTGGGTGACTAATGTAGATGATACTTTTTATATCATAGGTACCGCAGCTGGTCCGCATCCTTACCCTAAATTAGTGCGTGATTTTCAGTCGATTATTGGGCGTGAAACTAAACGTCAGTCAGTGGTGCAAGAAGGGCGTTTACCTGATGCTGTTGTTGCCTGTATTGGTGGTGGATCAAACGCTATTGGAATGTTTTACCCGTTCATTGAAGATGAATCTGTGGCTATGTACGGAGTGGAAGCCGGTGGCCTTGGTCTAGATGGTGACGATCACGCTGCTCCTTTGTGTAAAGGAAAGCCTGGTGTGTTACACGGTAATCGTACTTACTTAATGGAAGACGAGAACGGTCAAATAATGGGGACTCACTCAGTTTCGGCTGGACTAGATTACCCTGGTGTGGGCCCAGAGCATTCTTATTTGAAAGATATTGGCCGGGTTAATTATGTTGCCGCCACAGATGATGAAGCGTTGGCGGCGTTCCATACTCTTACCGAAATTGAAGGCATAATGCCGGCGCTGGAATCCAGTCATGCAGTAGCCTATGGTATGAAATTGGCCGCAACTATGGATAAAGATCAGATAGTGGTGATAAACCTTTCCGGTCGTGGCGATAAAGATATCCATACTGTTGCTGGTCTTGCTGGTATTGAAATTTAAAACAACGTGAAAAGACAGGAAATGAAAATGAACAGAATAGATCGTTGTTTTGAAGAGCTTAATGCAAGTAAAAAGAAGGCATTGATTCCTTATATTACAGGTGGTGATCCTAAGCCGGGTGCGACTGTAGAGTTGATGCACGCATTGGTTGAAGCGGGTGCAGATGTTTTAGAGCTGGGTGTACCGTTTTCTGATCCTATGGCAGATGGCCCGGTAATTCAGCTGGCGTGTGAAAGAGCCTTGGCTCATAACACTAGCTTGCGTGATGTGCTGGGTATGGTGAAAACCTTTAGAGAAACAGACAGTAAAACGGCAGTGGCTTTAATGGGTTATTTGAATCCTATTGAAGTATTGGGATACCAGGCTTTTGCTACGGCGGCCGCTGAAGCCGGTGTAGATGCTGTGCTTGTGGTGGATATGCCTCCGGAAGAATCGGCTGAGTTATCGGCTGCACTTAAGGGGAGCGGTTTGCAGACTATTTTCCTGATGGCACCCACTACGCCCGATGCGCGCGTGACAACTATATGTGATCACGGTGAGGGGTACTTGTACTATGTGTCGGTGAAAGGTGTGACGGGGTCAGCTGCATTGGATATTGATGATGTTACGGCGAATCTTGCCCGCATTAGAAGCAAAACAAAAATACCTTTAGCGGTGGGGTTTGGCATTAAAGATGGGCCAACAGCGGCGGCAGTGGCTGAAGTAGCCGATGCGGTAATTGTAGGCAGTGCTTTGGTAAAGTGTGTGGAGAGAAACCCGGAAGATATCTCCCTTATTAAAAAAGAAATGAGCGAAATACTGTCGGAAATGCGAACAGCAATGGATGCAATTTCTCAGTAAAACTTTGCTAAAGCTGATTTAACGCAGGAATGTGTTAAATCAGCTTATCTAACGCCTTTCCCAAGCTATCTGCTTTTTGGAAGTTGCACTTTATTTCTCCAATATAATTACTCAATAAAGCAATCATGAAAGAAAAAAATCTTAACCAGTGGCTTCAGTATTTAGAGTCTTTGCACCCAAGTGAAATCGATATGGGCTTGGCTCGTGTCCGTGACGTTGCGCAAAAGATGAATTTATTAAAGCCAGCCAAGACGGTTGTGATGGTGGCTGGGACCAATGGTAAGGGTTCTACCGTTACTTTAACCTCTAGTATTTTACGGCAGGCAGGCCTGAAAGTAGGGGCTTTCATGAGCCCGCATCTACACCTGTATAATGAGCGGGTAAAGATTAATGGTGTCATGCTCTCTGATGAAAACTTTATTGAGAGTTTTAAGGCTATTGATAAAGCGAGAGGAGATATATTACTTACCTATTTTGAAGTGGGGACTTTATCTGCGTTATATCTTTTTACTAAACACCAGGTGGATGTCGCCGTTTTAGAGGTTGGTCTGGGTGGGCGTCTCGATGCCGTTAATATTGTGGATGCTGATATCTCTGTGGTTACCAGTATTGGTCTTGATCATCAGGATTGGCTGGGCAACGATCTGACCCAAATAGCATTCGAGAAATCCGGTATTTATCGTTCAGAAAAACCCGCTATATGCGGAGAAAGAACTCCTCAAGCAAGTTTAGTAAATCATGCCGAGGACATTGGTTCAGCTCTTTATGTAAAAGGACAGGCTTTTGATTTTGAACAAAATGAGCGTGATTGGAACTGGACTGGTTTGAACAAAGAAGGGCAGGTCGTTAAATTCGAAAACTTGCCCTTGCCTAGTCTCCCCATAGAAAACGCGGCTACGGTTTTGCAGTTACTGCAATTCATGCCACAAGAGCCAAGCTTAATAGATATGCATAAAGGGATCTTGTCGGCAAAGTTATCTGGTCGCTTAGAGCGTGTCATTAAACCATTTAAAGCGGTGCTGGATGTGGGGCATAACCCTCAGGCCGCTCAAATGTTAGCAAAAAGCCTGGAGTCTCAACCTGTTAAAGGGCGCCGATTTGCCTTATTAGCCATGCTGGAAGATAAAGACCCGGCAGGAGTGGTGGAAAAGCTAAAGCCGTTTATTGATAGTTGGTATTTAGCAGGCCTAAAAGGCTATAGGGGTCAAAAAGTTGAAACGTTAAAGGCCAAAGTAATCGAGAGGGTGAATGGTTTTAGTTGTTATGAGAGTGTAAGAGAGGCTCTTGATGACTTGTTGCTAAAAATGAATGAAGATGATGAATTGGTAGTAGTGGGTTCCTTTATGGTGATCGCAAAAACCCATGAATGGCTGGCTTTACATAAGTCAGGTTAATTGGCTTGCCTGATAAGCTTAATATGAGTTGGGGTTTGGTATGGATGAAGGTGTAAAGCGTAAGTTGGTAGGTGCTGGTGCGCTGGTAATTGTGGCTTTAATTGTACTGCCTCAGATAACGCCGAAATCTCAAAGTGCCTTACAGTTAAGTAGCAGCGTGCCTAAAGAGGTAAATATTCCGGTTATGGCTATGCCATTGCCCAAGTCTCTTTCTATTGTTGTCTCTCCGGTTGTGAATGGGCAGCCGGGAGGTCATGTGGTAGAGATGGGAGCTATGAAGGTAGATGATCAGGAGCTAAAATTAGATGGGTTTGAAGTGCCCGTGAATACTGTTACCGGTCAAGCCGTTTTGTGGCATATTCAAGTGGGTAGTTTCGCCAAGACAGCCAATGCTATTCAGCTTAGGGATTCACTTCGGGATAAAGGTTATAAGGCGTTTGAGCAATTAACAGGAGATGGTGTTCATACGAGAGTGTTTGTTGGGCCTAGTACGCAAAGAGCGTCTTTAGAGAAGCAAATGCAGAAAATAAACAAGCAATTTGCCTTGAAAGGCAAGTTAATTCCCTTTCAAAATAATTAATTTGGCTGCCAATTTCTGACTGCTTGGTTAGGTTGTGGTCTCTAAGAAATAAATCCGTTTTTGCAAGAGCAATTGTGTTGCAAAACAATGTATTAGATAGCCAAGTGCCCTTGCCTTGGGTTCTTGCTTTGTTAGAATGTGCGCTTTCGTTAGAGCGGATATTGATGTGTACTGTCTTAAAAATAACTCGTGGGTATTTTCGTGTTAACCATTGACTGGGTTATTTTATCTGTTGTCGTTATCTCTGCGCTAATTAGCATTAAGCGTGGCTTTGTTAAAGAAATGCTATCCTTGGTTAGTTGGGTTACCGCATTTGTTGTTGCTCGTATTTTTAGTGGCCACCTTGATGTTTTGCTGGCCCAATTTATTCAAACCCCATCGGCCCGTTACGGAGCTGCATTCGGAATCCTTTTTGCCGCCACACTGATTATTGGTTCTATGCTAAATCACCTAGTGGGTGAGTTGGTAAAGGCGACAGGGTTGGGTGGTACAGATCGCATGTTTGGTGTTGTTTTTGGTGTAGCCAGAGGATTTGTATTGGTAACCGCCGCCATTTATGGTTTACAGATGACGGCTCTCAAACAAGACCCCTGGTGGCAAGAGTCAGTATTGATTCCGCATTTTGAACTCATGGTAGATTGGTCAAAGAACACTTTGCCCGGTGCCACGCAAACGCTTCTAACTCTGGGTCAGCCCAGTTAATTTTAGTCCTTAATGAGGAAACGCCATGTGTGGCATTGTTGGTTTAGTTGCTAAGAGCAATGTGAATCAAGGGTTGTATGATGCGCTCACAGTTTTGCAGCACCGAGGTCAGGATGCTGCAGGAATGGTGACTTGTGATAAAGGTCGCTTTTTCCTGCGCAAAGACAACGGTTTGGTTAAAGACGTGTTTCGCTCGCGTCATATGCAACGACTAGTGGGTAATATGGGGATAGGACATGTTCGCTATCCTACTGCGGGCAGTTCAAGCTCTGCAGAGGCACAACCTTTTTATGTGAATAGTCCTTACGGAATAGTGTTGGCGCACAATGGTAATTTAACCAATGCCCATCTACTGGCCAAAGATGTTTATCGTGAAGATCTTAGACACGTAAATACCAGCAGTGATTCAGAAGTGCTGCTCAATGTATTTGCCCATGAGCTTCAAGAGCAAAAGCAATTGGTGCCAGCCGCTCAAGATGTTTTTGATACTGTTAAACGTGTGCATAAACGAATTAAAGGCGGCTACGCTGTTATCGCCATGTTGGCCGGTTACGGTGTAGTGGGATTCAGAGATCCAAATGGTATTCGTCCTGCCGTGTTTGGCAAGCGTGAAACTGAAACGGGACCTGAATACATGATCGCCTCGGAAAGTGTTGCGTTGGATGCATTGGGTTATGAATTGATTCGAGATATAGAGCCAGGTGAAGCTGTCTTTATAGATGTCGATGGAAACCTTCATACACAACAATGTGCCGAGAATCCAAAGCTAACGCCTTGTGTCTTTGAGCATGTTTACTTCGCTCGCCCAGATTCTATTATTGATAAAATTTCGGTTTATAAAGCCCGTCTTAAAATGGGTGCCAGACTGGCCGAGAAAATTTTAAAGCTCCGACCAGATCACGATATAGATGTGGTCATTCCAATACCGGATACCAGTCGTAGCTCGGCATTGGAATTAGCCAATCGTTTAGGCGTTAAATACCGTGAAGGTTTTGAAAAAAACCGGTTTATCGGTCGAACCTTTATCATGCCAGGGCAGCAGCAACGCAAAAAATCGGTTAAGCAAAAGCTTAATGCCTTGGATCTAGAATTCCGTGGTAAAAATGTTCTGCTGGTAGACGACTCTATTGTTCGAGGGACTACCTGTGAACAGATTATTGAAATGGCCCGAGATGCTGGCGCCAATAAAGTATATTTTGCCAGCGCAGCGCCTCCGGTACGCCATCCCAATGTTTATGGGATAGACATGCCTGCCAAGGAAGAGTTCATAGCAAACAATCGTACAATTGAAGAGATTCGAGTTGCGATTAAAGCCGATTGGTTGGTCTACCAGGATTTGGATGATCTTATTAATGCGACGTGTGATGGCGCCGATGTTGAATACGATTTCGATTGTTCGGTATTTAATGGAGAGTACATTACGGGTGACATTGACAGCGCTTATCTTGAAGATTTACAGACAAGACGTAATGACTTAAAAGCTGAGAAAGCAAACGCCGATAGCGGTATCATTGATTTACATAACGATGAAACCGCAGAATAAAACTGTTTGAAGTATAAGGAATAATAGTGGCTGACAATAAACGCTACAATGCGCAGCTCGATGGTGCCTCTTTTGAAACCCTAGCAGTGAGAGCTGGTCAGGTGCGTTCGAATGAACATGAGCATGGAGAAGCCATGTTCTTAACCTCGAGCTATGTGTTTGGTAGCGCTCAAGAAGCCGCCGCTATTTTTGCTGGCGATGAACCTGGTAATGTTTATACGCGCTATACCAACCCTACGGTACGTAATTTCGAGCAGCGTTTAGCTGCTTTGGAAGGTGCGGAACAGTGCGTGGCGACCTCGTCAGGAATGGCGGCTATTTTTTCTACCATCCTGGCTTTGTTAAAGCCAGGTGATCACATCGTTTCCAGTCGCAGTATTTTTGGCTCGACCAACGTCATGTTTTCAAAGTACGTAAGCAAGCTGGGGGTTGAAGTTGACTACGTATCGCTTACCGATATGCAGGAATGGAAGCAGGCTGTAAAAGAAAATACCAAAATGTTTTTTCTTGAATCGCCTTCTAATCCTATGAATGAAGTGGCTGATTTAACTGCTTTATCCAAGCTAGCTAAGCAACATGATGTGCTGACGGTAGTCGATAATTGTTTCTGCAGCCCAGCATTGCAAAAACCGCTGACTATGGGTGTGGATATTGTTATTCATAGTGCCACTAAATATATCGATGGCCAGGGCCGTTGTTTGGGTGGAGCTGTACTGGGTAACAGGGAATTAATGGAAGAAGTGGTTGGGGTGCTGCGTTCGGTGGGCCCAACTATGAGTCCGTTTAATGCATGGGTGATGTTGAAAGGATTAGAAACTCTAAATATTCGGATGAAAGCCCACTGTGAAAATGCCATGCAGTTAGCATTGTGGCTCAAAGAGCAGTCAAGTGTTACGGCAGTGCATTACTCTGGTTTACCTGAGCACCCTCAGCATGCGTTAGCGAAGCAGCAGCAGTCAGGTTTTGGTGGAGTGCTGGCCTTTGAAGTAGTGGGTGGGCAAGATGCAGCCTGGTCAGTGATCGACAGTACTCGCATGCTTTCTATTACCGCTAATTTGGGTGATACCAAAACCACCATTACTCATCCTGCCAGTACAACCCATTGCCGGGTTGCTGAAGAAAGTCGATTGAAGGCTGGTATAACCTCTGGTTTGCTCCGGATTGCCTGTGGACTCGAGGATATAGAAGATATTAAAAGGGATTTGTCTTTTGGTTTAAGCCAACTTTAAATTCCTTAAATGTACTTCTTCTTGCTACAGGTTTTTAAAGGTTTATGGACTCTAAATTAAAGTCAGTATTGGCTAGTTTAAATCAGGTGTTGCTGGGAAAGGAACATCAAATAAAATTGGCCTTGAGCTGTATGTTGGCTCAAGGGCATCTTTTAATTGAAGATCTTCCTGGAATGGGTAAGACCACCTTATCTCATGCCTTGGCCAATGTGCTGGGTTTAAATTATCAACGAATTCAGTTCACCAGCGATATGCTGCCTGCTGATATTCTGGGTAGCAGTGTCTACCAAAAAGATCCACAAACAGGTGTGGGCCAATTTGTATTTCATCAAGGTCCGGTATTCTCTCAAGTTGTATTGGCAGATGAAATTAACCGTGCCACGCCTAAAACTCAAAGTGCCTTATTGGAAGCTATGGAAGAACGTCAGGTAAGTATTGACGGTCAGACGTATGGTTTACCTAATCCGTTTTTTGTTATTGCCACGCAAAACCCGCTTTCTCAATCGGGTACATTTCCGTTGCCTGAATCTCAGTTAGATCGTTTTCTAATGAGAATTGAACTGGGTTATCCTGCACCCGCCGCTGAGCGCTTGTTGCTTGAGGGTAAGGGCTTAAGGGCTTCTGAAACCCCTGCTTCCTTGAATTTACATGAGCTTGAGCAATTTCAAGTGCAGGTGAGAAATGTACAGGCAAGCCAAGCGCTTTTAGACTATTTGCAGCGCCTTTTAGCTGCTACCAGAGAGCATCCATCTTTAACCTATGGTTTATCACCCCGAGCCGCGCTCGCATTATTGAACAGTGCCAAGGCTTGGGCTTTTCTTCATGGTCGCTCCCATGTATTGCCTGATGATGTTCAAGCGGTGTTTTTGTCTGTGGTAGAGCATCGCTTAGTCGATGCGATGCAAGATCAGGGCGCGGATATCTGTAAGCAAATTTTAAATAATATTCGTGTGCTGTGAAGTTAACGCTTAAGGGAAAGTTCGACGCATATTATCAGCGCTGGCTAAATAAGCGTTCACCTACCTCAAGATCCATTAAGTTAACTCAAAAACGAATTTTTATTATTCCGAATAAAATGGGTTTGCTATTCCTATCACTGGTAGTATTGGTGTTTGTGAATGGTGTTAATTACCAAAATAATCTTATATTCAGTTTTAGCGTATTATTGCTCAGTATATTTATTACCGCCATCGTTAGTACTTATCAAAACTTGTCTGGTTTGGTGATTACTTCAGGCCATGCAAATTCAGTGTTTGTTGGTAAAAGTGCTCATTTAAATATTGGCCTTTCAAACTCAGCGCGTAAAAACAAGCAGGGTTTGTGGATAGGGTTTAGTCGAAAAAATGCATCCGCTATTCCGGTGGTGGATGGTGTTCATCAGCTAAATATTACTTATAAACCAAATGAGCGTGGCCCTTTTAAAGTTCCGAAAATTACCTTGTTTAGTCGCTACCCTTTAGGCATTTTAACTTGCTGGACCTGGCTGCGCTTAAAATTTGATGGTGTCGCTTATCCCGCGCCTGTGTTTGTTCCTTATCAGTATGTGGGAAGGAGTGATCAAGAGGGCGAAGAGGCTGATGACATTATTAATTTGGGCGTTGATGATTTTAAAGGTTTTAGAAAATACCAACCGGGCGATTCTCTGAAGCATATTGCCTGGCGCCAATTTGCAAAAAATGATGTTCTGCTAACCAAAGAATTTGAAGAAGCCCAGGCCCAAGGGCATTGGCTAGATTGGAAAGCGCTGCCAGGACATGAAACTGAAATGCGCTTGCAAATATTATGTGGGTGGGTAGTGAGATCATCTGAGGAAGATCGTGAGTTTGGTTTGTCCTTGCCAGGCTTGGATATTCCAGTGGGAAGAGGCGACCACCACAGGGATACCTGCTTAAGAGCTTTGGCTCTTTATGGTATTTCATCTGATTTAATATCGGAGGGGGCGTAATTGAAGAATGAGCCCTTAGGCCATAAAGCGCTATTATTTTTAGCTGTGAATCTAACCCTTGCCTTACTTCTGCATGTGGAGCGATTACCTGTGTGGGTACTAGGTACTGCCATTGGTGTGCTTGTGTGGCGTTACTTTATTTACTTGGGTCGCGTTGCTAGCCCTCACTGGTTAGTGAAGGGGTTGTTGGTGGCTGGCGGTTTCATAGGTGTTTATTTAACTTACGGTTGGCAACCCAGTATCGAAGCCATGGTGTCTTTGTTGATTGTAGGTTTGGTATTGAAACCGCTGGAAGTGGAGGCGACCAACGAATCGTATTTACTTGTTTTTCTTAGTTATTTATTAATCGCCTTAAATTTCTTATTTGACCAAAGCCCTCTTGGTTATATCTGGGCAATGGTACTTCTTGTTTTAACTTTGGCCACGCAAGTTGCGGTAAATCGAGGCAGTGAAAAACCCGAAGAAAATAATCTAATTGCTCGCTCCTCTGGCAGTGTTGTGGGGCAGGCGTTTTTAATTTTCGTAAAGTCGATTCCGTTGGCGTTATTTTTATTCTTTATTTTACCAAGGCTAGGCCCTTTGTGGAGCATGAATATCTCTACCCAAGCAGGCACCATTGGTCTTTCCAGTAGTATGTCTCCGGGAGATATTGCTGAGCTTGGAAAAAGTGATGAGTTAGCATTTAGAGTGCGTTTTTTAAATAATGAGCCTGACGTTAAGCAACTTTACTGGCGAGCCTTGGTGCTGGATTATTTTGACGGTGAACAATGGAGTCAAAGATACAAGCCAGAAATTGATTGGCCTCCCTTCAATGAGGTCTCAAATAAAGATGGGGCAGGGAGCATGCCTTTCGAAGTGATACTTCAGCCTAATGATGAAACCTGGCTGTATGCATTGGGTGTATCTCGTCCTCTCACTGCAGGCATCGGTATAAGTCAGGATGGTCGGCTGGTGGCTAAGAAAAAATTACACAGTCAAACATTGTATAAAGCCAATGCTCAACTTAGTCAAACCATGGATAAGTCGGGTCTAACTAGAAAAGAATCTCTGCATTATTTACAAATGCCAGCTTCTGGGAATCTAAAAAGCCGCCAGTTTGCACAAAATTTAAAAAACACTCATAAAGGCTCACTTGATTTTGCTCGCGCATTAAAACGCTACATTAGCGAAAATGAATTTTACTACACCCTAAGTCCGGGAGTGTTGAGAAGCGATTCAACCATTGATGAATTTTTGTTTGAAACTCAAAAAGGGTTTTGTGCACATTTTGCTGGCAGCGTTGTGTATTTAATGCGCTCTGTGGGCATTCCGGCTCGTGTGGTACTGGGCTATCAGGGGGCGGAGGAAAACCCCGTGGCAGGCTATTACTCTGTGTATCAATATAATGCCCATGCCTGGGTAGAAATATGGGTAGAAGGTTCAGGCTGGTTGAGAATTGACCCCACAGCCTGGATATCCCCCGAGCGTATAGAGCAAGGGGTAGAAAGCGCGTTAAAAAATGAATTTGTCGGTTTCTCTTCAGGCTCGTCTTGGTTGGGCCCAATTAGGAATCAGATCAACGCGCTGAATTATTATTGGAACGACTGGATGCTATCTTACAAAGGGGATGCCCAGCAAGAATTCATTAGTGAGCTGTTTGGTGATCGCGATCAAGCCGAGATGATAGCCATTTATATAGCCTGTTTTTTTGCCCTAATTGGCGCTGTCTTTTTAACCCTGTTGTTTGATTTTAAACGAGTGAAGTTAAGTGACGGTCAAAAGCTCATTAAGAGGTATAGGATGGCGCTTGAGAGCAAGGGGTATGAGCTGAAAGATGTCATGAGTGTTGCTCAAATTAGCCAGTTAGCATTAACGGCTAGCCCTCATCTTGTTAAGGATATAAATTGGATACGAGAACAAATTGAGACTTGTTTGTATGTGGATCCTGATAGTCATTTTTCAAAAGCCGATTACCGTAAAATAGCCGTTAGTATTAAGAAGCTATCAAGGCAGATTAGGAAAGCCCAGGGCGCTTAATAAAAATTTAATTTAAGCGAACAAAGTTGCCATATGATGGTCGAACCGTGCAATGTGAATCTTATTAAGGGGTAGAGTGTGCTGGAATCAGTAAAAGAGTATTACGGTCAGGTGCTATCAAGCTCTGACGATTTACAAACTAATGCCTGCTGCACTGATGAGGGAATGCCAGAGTTCCTTAAGCCCATTTTATCGAAAGTTCATGATGAAGTGATGATGCGCTATTACGGGTGCGGCCTGGTATTGCCCGAGCAATTGAATGGTCTAAAAATTCTGGATTTAGGTTGTGGTGCCGGCAGAGACGTATATGCGCTAGCTGCCATGGTAGGGGCGGAAGGCGAAGTAGTTGGCCTTGATATGACCCCGGAACAGCTTGCTGTTGCCCGTGAATACCAAGACTTTCATGCCAAGGAATTTGGTTTTAAGAGGAGTAATGTTCAGTTCATTCAGGGTGATATAGATGAACTAGACAAGCTGCCGTTTGCCGAGGGCTACTTTGATATTATCGTTTCAAACTGCGTAATTAATTTAGTAAAAGACAAACAATCGGTATTGAAGCAGGCTCACCGTCTATTGAAGTCGGGCGGGGAAATGTATTTCTCGGATGTTTATTGCGACCGACGCATTCCAGAATACCTAGTAAAAGACGAGGTTTTATATGGTGAGTGTTTAAGTGGTGCTTTGTACTGGCGCGACTTTCAAGAGTTTTGCCACAAGGCAGGCTTCATAGATCCACGTTTGGTGAAAGACCGCGTATTAACCATTGAAAACGCTAAGCTAGAACAAAAAATTGGCCATATGAATTTTTACAGTGCCACTTACCGTTTGTTTAAATTAGATAATCTAGAGCAAGCCTGTGAGGATTATGGTCAGGCTGTGCGTTATAAAGGCACAGTGGAACATCATCCACATTTTTTCCCTTTGGATGGTCACCATAGAATAGAAAGTGGAAAGATGTTTTCAGTGTGCGGTAATACTTATCGCATGCTAAATGAAAGTCGTTTTAAAGAGCACTTTGATTTCTTTGGCGATTGGGATACCCATTATGGTATTTACCCAGACTGTGGCACTTTAATGCCTTTTAAACAGCCTGAGGATTCTTCGGCCCCTTGTTGTTAACGTTGGCGCTAGAGTGACTGTGTTACCTACTGGGCTTGGTCAAGTAGGTAAGGCTCAATGTCGGTGATATCAAGCTGGTCGGGAGAAAGCACTCTCTTGGCATATTTCTCCCAAACTCGGCCTCTTACGAATAACTCGTAAAGGTCGGGGTCTATGTGTTCATCCTGAACCATGCGTTTCATAATCGTCAGCGATAAACTAATTTTCATAGGATCTTTATAAGGTCTGTCTTTTGCCGTGAGCGCTTCAAATATATCGGCAATGGCCATCATGCGCGCTGGTATAGACATCTGGTCTCGTTTGAGGCCGCGCGGAAAGCCAGAGCCATTCATCTTCTCGTGGTGGCCGCCGGCATATTCGGGCACTCTTTTTAAATTTTTGGGGAAGGGCAGTTCTTCAAGCATGTCAATGGTGACAGTCATGTGGTTGTTGATAATTTGGCGCTCTTCCATGGTTAGGGTGCCGCGCTCAATGCAGAGGTTGTAAACTTCAACTTCATTTAGCATGCACTGTGATTCGCCGTTAGCATCTACCCACTGCAACTTGGCTATCTCTATTACTCTTTGTTTAGACTCTTCCTTCATAAATTCGCCGCCCTTATTGCTCACGCGAATAAATTCAAGGTCGCTATCTATGTCTTTAATGCACTGTTCGTAATGCTCCAATAACGTTTTTTGCGATTCAGGCTGCGCGATAAGTGCTGCCAAGTATTCTACTTTTTTACTCTGCTTAAGGGTGGCAAAGCGGGCTTCTACCGTGGCCATGCCATCCATCATTTTTTCAAGTTTTTTCGACTTGTTTAATACGGTGTCTGGTGTGGCCAATTTTCCGCAGTCGTGCATCCAGGCGCTCACCCTAAGCTCGTACCATTCGTCTTCGTCTAGTGTGAATTCTTTAAACAGGGTTTGGTCTTCACAGCCGGCTTCGGCAATTAGCTCCATAATCATTGGCACTCGTTGACAGTGTCCACTGGTGTGAGGGCTTTTGGCATCGATGGCTTTGGCGATGGCACGAATAAAGGCATCGAGTAAATTTTTTAGGTCTTGCACTAAAATTTGGTTGTTTAAAGCTATGGCTGCATACAAGGCCAGGCCTTTTAATAAAGGAATATAACGCTCTGAAAACGGAATAACATGGTCTGTGTCCGGGTGCCTTGAATTGATTAACTGTAAAACCCCGATGACATCTTGCTGGTGGTTTAACAAGGGTAGGGTTAAAACGCTTTTGGTGCGGTAATGGGTTTGCTCATCAAATTTACGCGCGCCTGAGAAATCAAAATCTTTGGATAAATACACATCAGGAATGTTCACTACCTTTTTTGAATTGGCACTATAAGCGGCCACATTATGTTCGTTAAGTTGGCCATCTTCTTCGGTAAGAGGAATGCCAGGGAAAGGGATATGCGCCCCTTCTTTACCACCCATGTGAATGTCTAGCTTGTCGTTATTAATTATTTCAAAATTCAGCGTGGGACCTTTTTCTGCATCTGTGTCCATTAAATACAGGGTGCCACCTTCGCTGTGGGTAAGGGATTTAGCCTCATGCAGTATGCGTTCAATAATTTCTTGTGTGTCGTTGGTGCTGGCCAATTCAATTAACAGAGCTTTTTGTGAATCACTCACGGTACGGTTTTCTATTGCCACTGCTGCAAACGAAGCCAAGGAAGTGATGAGGGGCTCTATTTCACGGTCAAAACTGCAAATTTCGCCGGTTTCATCATCTAGCGAGTTAATTAGCTGCAACATGCCGATGAGCTGATTCATGTCATTAAGAAGAGGTACTGCCAAAATGGATTTAGTGCGGTAATTGTTTTCTTTGTCAAAACGCTTAGCACCAGTGAAATCGAATTGGGTGTCGTCGTAGGCATCTTCGATATTAATAAGGGTTTTGGCGTGGGCAGTAAAGGCCGCCACATGGTGCTGGTTAATGTCGCCATTTTCCTCATACAGGTGAATAGGAGGGAAGCAAGACTCACCGGGTTCGGCAATGAGGCGAAAATTCAAGCTATGGCTGTGGACGATTGAAAAAGACAGTTCTTTAGCGGGCTGGTCGTTAGCCAAGTACAGGGTGCCGCCGTCGGCCCGAGTCAGTTGTTGGGCCTCGTCCAGAATGAGTTCGCACAGCTTGGTTATGTTGCGCTCGCTAATGAGGCTGCGACCCACTTTAACCAAGCTTTGATAATTTGAATGTAGCA
>ERZ1027231.345-NODE-345-length-14530-cov-35.794266_pt1 | contig 14530 bp, 30 predicted proteins | sample MGYA00520866_ERZ1027231 | MGnify/ENA primary metagenome ERZ1027231 (study PRJEB33311, sample SAMEA4378411) | marine metagenome | biome: Marine biome; feature: Fjord; material: Water | collected 2014-07-20T08:00:00Z/2014-07-... | depth 75 m ...
GCCGAGATTAAGGCCGAAATAGCCGAATTCAAGGCCTGTGGCGGCAAGATCGAGAAGCTAAAGAGCGTTGGCATTAAGACCAAACCAAGATCGTACAAAGAAGTTAATGATAGTACTTATGTAGGTGAGAAATGAACACTTTTACTTTTACGGATGATGAGGTTGCGGTAATCAATACAGCATTAAGAAGATACTCATTTGATGTTGAGGCTCATCTAAAGGAGGCGGACGACTTTGGTGTGGATGATCTCCTTATTATATTAATTCGTAGTGCAGTACCAGTAACTCGCGACATAATAGAAAAGCTAAAGCACCCTAAAGAAAAGTAACTGGCTCCAATGCCGCAAGCTCTTGGAGGGAGTAGGTTTTCTTTATGTTGACTCGCTCCCTTACCTCTTTTGGCTGAAGTTTTAGCCAACCTCGATAACTAAGATTAGATGATACTTGCCCAGTCTCACTGGCTCTAGTGCCCTCTAGTCCTGGTATGGCGTATTTCTGTTCAACTAGCATCACTCTAAGGCTCCGGCAAGCCCAGTGAAGCGGCGGAAATGGGCCTTCATCCACTGGCCAAATAGTCTTATCAGCACTAATACAGATGTCACTTGTATGGCTATCTAAGGTCGCTATGATCTGCTCGCCTCGCAATACATCACTATTGGCCCTGGCAGTTTGGTTGTGCGCTTGGTTAGACGTTGCGCTAATCGTAGTGGATACCAAAGACCTAGCCTGCGCCTTAGTTCGCTTATTTACAGTGCGTGAAACCTTGCGTGTTATCTCATCAGTAGTTTCACCGGCGATAAGCCCTTGATTGATCAAGCCTCTAATCTCTTGGGACTTCTTAACGCTGAATTGATCAATAGCTTCATTAATCGTCATTCGCTGAACTGCGCCACTCTGCTGAGTTAATACCATGTCAGTATTATTGATAGCTGCGTTTAGTTGCTCAATAGCTGGAATATCTACTTCGACCTTAACGGCACCTTGCAGCATTCGAGAGTTAAAGCCTGCCTCGTATTCTGAGAACTCGCTAATATAGCCATTTAAATCTAACTCGAATTGCTGGAATGACTGAGCCATTATGTCATCGATGTCAGATAATAAAGCCTGAGCACGAAAGAGCTGGAAGTCGGTCAAATTCTCACTAGACAACCTAGCCACCAGCTTATCGCGCATATCATTCAAGATTGGCTCTAGGTCGTTATATCGCCCATGTCCATAGCGCTCAACGAATATGGCGTGTCTAGTTGTTGCATCGATTAAATAGCCTGTCGTACTCATACAGGACTAGCACTCGCATTTTCATCATCAATGTCTTTGTCAGTACGCTCTGCACCAACAATTCCAGATTTACGCAATATATTCTTAACGTCTGATCTAGCAATGTGGCCAGCGTCATACATTACATTGATTGCCATAAACTCTTGAGCAGTCAGCTTAGAGTCAAAGAAATCACGATTCATTGAATACACTGGAGCATCAACCTTCAGCGCCTCAGCCATTACAGCCAGCGCCCGATTCAAGGTTTCTTCAATATTGCCAACGATTGTACTTAGCGTTGAAGTTTCAGAGCTGGCAGATATTCTAGCCGCCTCTGCTGTCTCATTGATATTGCCAGATGTAATCATTCGAGCACCGATAGAAATCATCTGCTCTTCTTTACGAATCATTGCCTCATTAACAGCGCTTGCAGGCTCTAATTGTAATAGCTTGGCATCATCGCCTTGCATTAACTTAATGCCGCTATCAGCACCCACTACAACGCCATTAGGATTAACTTCTTTCCATTCTGCTGAGTCCATAGAGGACATAACAACCATTGTCCCGCCAGAGTGAATATAAAGATTTTTCTCGAAGTCGGCAGAGTTGCGATAGTGACCAATATTGATCTCTGCTATCGGCTCTAGCGGTATCTCATCAACTGAAGCCTTGTTATCTTCTGAGCCAGTGAAATAGAAAGGAATGTAATCAAGTCGCATACCATTAATTCTAGGCTCTGAAGGCTCGCCAATTAACTCACCTTCTGAATCCCATAAGCGAACAACATACAAACCATTAATAAGCTGAAGTGATCGATAGCGTGTTACTGCTTCCTTTTCAAACTCGTCACCTTCTCTGGCCTCCTGAGTTACCTCTTTTAGCACAACCATTGAGAGCTGAGTCTTACCATTAACCTTCGTTTCTTCCCAGTTGATAATCGATTCAGCCGCATAGCTTGCAGCAAATGGATGAACACCTAGTTTTAACTCATCTTCACGACTAGCACCTTCTGGCACCGTCGGGAAATCAACCAGCAAACCATTACGGCCAACTGTTTGAATCTCGCTAACCATTCGCTTAGCTACTTGATCAATTGATACGCCTGACCCGTCAAAATCACTGGTGATAAAATCCAGCTGGCTTGGCAAGTCTTCAGCAAATGTCGGATCAACACGAAAGGCTGCCCCAACTAATGCAGACCGAGTGCGACCAGTTACACCAAGGAATAATGCGCGCTGCTTGTATGCTGTGTATTTATCTTGGTCTTTATCCAGCGCCATTGGCAAATATAAGATGCCTGCGTCTTTAATTCCGTTTGCGCTACAGGCTAGCCGAGTTTTGGCCCAGTTATCAGCCTTAGCTACATATTCTGTATTTGTATATTTTACGTTAGCCATTCATCTAGCCCATTTATGTTTTCGTTATGTTAGCACATCGGTTTTATTTATGTTATGCGCCAAATCTTATATCTATTTTAGAGGCAGGTTTGTGTATTGGTAGCTCGTAAGCTATCGGGTATGTTGAAGCATCATTTTGATGGTCATTGCCCGCGCTCTTGTCAGGCTCACCATTCTCAGCATAGGTTTGTTGCTCATAGCAAGCTGCAACATCTGGACATAACTCATCATTAACAAACAACCTTCCACTCTCAAACGCCGCATTGGTCGCGTTTATTCTATCCTTTACCGCTGGATTGGTTGGCTTAAATCTGCACTGAAAGTTATAAGGCGCTGACTTTAGTATTGATATGTCGGATTCGCTTGCACCACCCATGCGAGTTCTGTTCTTGCCTGAGCTATCAGGATAGATAATAACCTTATGGCCTTTATCCTTGTACCTAAGCTTTATCATATCAGCAACGGTTGGCGTGTTGTAACCATCTTTAATCTGACCTACTGCATGAAAAGCCTTATCTCTAAGCACATAAACGGTGGCGGCCATCTTATCAATGTTAAAATCCATGCCGATAAATACTGGCTCGCCATCCTGTAGTGTCTCAGTGCTTCTATGCTTAATACGGTCATAGGATCGGTAAATTGTTCCTGACGTAAGGTTTACAAAGTCCCCTTTAAGGTACGCAGTTATAAGCTGATCGGGATACGTTTCTAGCAATGTTGCTATGTAATCAGGCGGTAAGAACTCTTCATTCTCATACGTTGAAGCCTGAACCATTGAGTATGACTTAGTAGGATTATTGGCGAATTTATTATAAACAAACTTAAACCCTTCTGGCGTTGTAGTTACACCAATAGAGTTCTCCACTCCAGGTATAACAAGTCGCAAGCGGGCTACAATCTTATTCCATGCCTCATCAGCTTTCTTTGCCTTGAGTACATCAATCTCATCAACTAACGCCCTAGATATTTTAAACCCGACAATAGAGGCAGGATTATCCATTGATCGGCAAATAACAGTCCCGTAGTATTTGCCATCACGATAAATATGCACCTCTTTGTTTGATTCTTTGATGTCGCAAGTAAAGCCAAGCATTGCAGCAGCTTCTTCGAATGTAGGAAAGAAAATATCTCTAATGGCTGGATAGGTTGGGCCAAAGTACCCCATTCTAGTACCTGGATGCTTGCCAGCGAACAGCAGCAAGTCCAAGCATCCAACAAATGTTTTGCCAGAACCAAACCCGCCCACATAGCCACGATACTTTGTATTTAGGCCATTAAGGAAGATTGATTGAGGATTACTAAGACTGAGCATTAGTTGTTTTGACTTCGCCCACTGGGTTTCTTACATCAAAGGTAATGTTCAAAGACTGACCTTTTTCATCTTCAACTACTGGAGCATTATCACCCTGCATTAGATTATGCTCTTTGATTGCTGCAACACTAGCCGATGGATTTTCCATTTTCATGTTGCCGTCTTTATCTACTACATCACGAATGCCGCCAGATGCTATCTTTTGCAGCATTTCCAGCTTTTCTTCCTTTCGCCAAATATGCGCACTAAGCTGTTTCTTCTTATACTCTTCTACAGCTTTAATTACCTTGACATTTTTTAACAGACGGCTTGCTTGCTGATCTGCTGTCTTTTCACTGTAGTAAGCGTAAATGGCTGCGTCTTTAGCATCCTTACAACCGTTTTCGATATACCTCTGAATAAACCGCTCTAAATCAGGCTTTTGCTTACTAGTCATAGAACCCCGTTCATAAGTGCAACCCTGTCACACTGACTATTAATTTCTCTCATTGTATCACATTTTCTATAGGCGTAAAAAAGCCCTAATTAAAGGGCTATTCAACCACCTCAACTAAATCGCAACTAAACCGATATATTGAGCCACCTTCACCTATCGAGACAAAGTTATTACCACTTAGGCACATTTCGCTTATGTTTTCGAGATAGAGCTTATAATTATTAGATAGCTCAGACTCTTTCTTTAACTTTACTGTTAGCCTGGCGTTTTGAATGGTTAGCTCTTGTGATATTTGCATCAGCTCGCTATTAAGGCGTTCAAGGTCTTTAGTATCTGACTCAGCCATTGCGCCAAAACTAATTAGCAGCATTAATATGTATTTCATCTAACCACCAACCAGGTCATCTTTTGCTGCTGCGAGCTTTATATCATGCAGCTCGCGCTCTCTTACATTGCGCTGCCATGCCACATAAACATGCACTAAACCGAACACGACCATAATAACTAGATACCAGTTCTCAGTCAGGAACGTCCCTAGCATCGTCATCACGTAAAGCAGAAAGTTTGTTCCGTTGTGACCTGTGTTCAATGAATTCATTAATGATGCCCGCCGTTTTTATTATTGCTACCCATGTGCATAGAGCGGTAAAGCAAATTCCTACCATCATTAAACAACTCATTTAGCACACCTTTGCTGTCGTCCATGATACAAACGAGTATTAACTGAGTATAGCCAATAAACCCAGTAACCATGCCAACACTATTGAGAAGCGATCCTGTATTTAACAAAGCAATTAAGTTTGTAAAGTTCATTATCACGTTAATTGATGCAAGCAACCCAATAAGCAAAGGTAGTGTATTCTTATTAACTCTCCAGCTAGCAAAACCTGCCAGCATCAAAATAAGATTAGCACCAGCAAAGAATATAATAATACTATCAATCGGAGCGCCACTCATACCGATAATAGCTGCAAATCCTGTAATCAAGGCAAGCCATAAAGCCATTTCAGAGCGTTTAATAACAGCCGCTGCCAGTATCAATATGGGCAGCATAAATGCCAGCGAATCAATCATTACGCGCTCCTGGTTTTCTTCTTTGGCTTATATACGGTTGATTTTAACTTCTTTGTTTTCGTTGTAGCTCCGTAAAACGCACCAGCACCAGCAAGCTTTTTGTTTACCTTCTTTGTTGTGGCCATGTTATTTCCCTTTATATGAATTCATACCATTAACACCAAAACTTGCCGTTACAATAGCGCCAAATAATGCTGTTATAGGTCCAAATAACTCTGTAATTTTTGCAGTTGCTACAGGTACGCTTTCACCCTTAAAGCCAAAAAACTCTAAAGCAAGAAGCGCCAGCGCGGTGATTAGGTAAATTGTATACAAATTAGCAACCCTTCTACCAAAATCCCTACGCATTAATCCGTTAGGGTCTAAGGCTTTAATCATCAGTGTTTTAGCTTCTGCCTGCTCTATGTCCGTTTCTATCCACTCAGTAGCAATGCTCTCAATAGATTTAACAGCCCCGCCACCAAATATATCAGTCAAGATACCCATAAATACCCCTCATGTTTTGCATATATTAACATGAAGGGGCCATGGTGCAAATTATGGGAGTTCTTTACCTTCGCGCCGACACTTGTCGCACAAGCCGCGAGTGCCGAATGTTGTTCTGCTTTCTACCTCTCGGCTGCCACAGAAATAACATTCCATTGCTTTTGAGAATACAACTACGACCGATACCAGTATAACTAGTGCAACTATAATAAATTCATTCATTCCTCATCCCTCTTGCATGGCTCTGGATTCTTATCAAATCGAACCGCTTTAATTGTATCGATACCCTCAACTAAGCATTTTACTATTCGATGCCTACCGTCCATTATTTCGCCGTCCTCATCCATAATTATTGGATAGCTTAAATCGGCATCATTAACCGCTCGAATATAAGTAGCCATTTCACGCAAGGTGATGCGTTCGTAGTTGTGGTATACATTCAAGTGATTAAGCGGAACAGTCATAACTTCAAAGTCTTTTGACAGGTCAATCAATCGCTCAACCGACCAGTGGTTTTTACCAAGTTTCGACATTTGCCCGTCTTTTGGGCCTTCCCATTTTTCGATTAGCATTAATCACCAACCTTATTAATGAGAGACTCGGAACAAAACTCATCCGCCATCCAATCTTTATCTCCGCACTTACTGCACTTATCCATTTCATCATTACTCCAGTTGTGAGAGGGTTTTAATTGAGCAACAACAGCCTCTCCAATGGCTGATACCTTGTCTTTAATGTCCTGCAATAGCTTATCGTTATTCATACTCGCTCCAGGTTCCATGCAATAAGGTTTTCATTTGTCTCTCTGCTCGTTCTGGCGTTTGCTTAGCCCATCGAGAATCCAAACCCTCGTGAGCTGCATCAGTCCAACAACCTTCTTCAATGGCATCAATCATATTCTTAAACTTCATTAATCCATTGATACCCATTTGATAGGCCATACTAATCAGTACACATTGACGGGCTTCATTCAGGTCATAGAAAAATGATAATCGATTAGATAGCTGAGCTGTAATACCCGCGACCATAAAATCACACTGAGCGTAAGCCGCTGCCTGACACATTGTCATACTCTCAAAATCATTAAGCGATTGATTATGACGGCCAATCTTCCAGCCTATGCCAATAGTCGGATAGCCTTCCGAGCAAACATAAGGCTTGCTTCTGAATCCTTCTTCTACTTCTAGCATCTTTCCGATATTCATAATGACTCCATTCTTATCTTATAGTTTTTAGCGTTTATCTTTTCCATATCCGCCATTCTGCATAATTCCAATGCTCTAGCACCTGAACCAGTCCTCATTTCTTGCTCTGCTTGCAATTCCAGCGTTTGAGCCTTTTTTGTGTATTCACTTATTCGCTTTTGATACTGATCTTTCATACTACCCCCTTACCATTGTTTGATATGCCGATACTTGGGCCTTTGCAGACTCGATGCCTGTGTGGTTTGTAATTTCGGTACAGTGCCATTGCTGCTCAAGAACACCACTGCCAATGCTAAAACCGTTGTTCTCTGCCGCTCTTACTTCAGTGCGATGCTCAACAGTAAAGCCCACCAGAATCCCAGATATAAGTGCACCGGCAACAAAGGCGAATAAGATTAATATATCCCTCTCTGCTTTCTCAATACTCACAATCCCATCCTTTGCCCATATGGGCGGTTAGTTAGTCTTTTATGAATACGCCGTCTTGCATCTTGCCAGTACGATTGGCAATCTCACCCCATGCGCAATCTAGGCAATCTTCAAGCTCTAGGCCGTGCTGTTGAGCTAAAATAATAAGCGTTACAACTACATCACCAATTCCATCAATCAATTCGTGGCGGTCGTTACGAGCCATGGCAGCAGCCACTTCGCCAACTTCTTCTACCACCTTTAGGAATTGAGCGCGAGGGTCAGCCTTATCAAGACTTTTATCCTTCGACCAACCTTCAACACTTTTTACTAATTCATTCATACTCATAATCATTCTCTCTATAGTGCGGCTATGTGTATAGCCTGTTAAATTTAAGACACAGTTATCATTAGAAGGAATCTCTTGCCTATAATTAGCAAATCCCTACTTGTTTAATTCTTAACTTACTTGGCATCACATCAAACTTATCAGAGTACAGTTTTAATTCTTGCTGGAACCTATCAGACTATTTCTAGCCAATGGCAAATAAAACTCTGCTTAATACTGACCACGGTAAGATTAGGTCAATATGCTCATCCTTCTAATCCGCTAACCATTTTTAACGCTTCTGGCTAACTTTGCATTATCCGCTTTCGTTGATAACGCTTGAGCTTTGTTGTGAAACTATCTTTTTGATGATGGATGCAATACGAGACACCACTACCTATACTCGATCATCTGAGTAGGTGAATGGTTCAATAGAAAGGGTTTTGACTTTACTTAAGACACAAAAAAGGCCTTTAAGATAAAACAAGTCCAAGCTTGGAAGGGGCTGTTCAGCAAGGCGATTAACCCGAATGAACATGCTTTATCTTAAAAACCCTAATAAGCCTTGCAACAAACATTTTCTAAAGATGCTTCCACACACCTGATTACAATTATAGCGACTATAGCGAAAACTTCAACCATAGCCGCTTACTACTAACTAACTTTAAACATAACCCTGAATAGTCCAGCACTGTGGTGGTGCCTGCTGACCTGCTGGCCACATTTGGATACCTGCATTCTGCAAACCTTGAACTACTTGAGGAGGACAAGGCTGGCCGCTAGGCATAAAGTAACCTAACTGCGGCATTGGAGCTTGCTGTGGTGGTTGTTGTGGTGCAAAGTTATTTTGTGCTGGCTGCTGAGCGACTCCGCCATTCGGATTGCTGAAGTTACTAAGATTGGCATTCATCATCTTAAGCTTAATGTATTCCTGACCATTGCCGCCCTGCTGCTTATCAATCAACAGCTTGTCGCAATTAACAACAACAAACGAACCTTCAGCAATCGCCTTCGTATGAAAATCAATCGCGCCTGGAGTCTTAGCAAACAAAGCAATATCGTAATTAGTGTATGAATCTTCAGAGCCGTTAAAGCCTTTATTGAACTCTGAAAGCTCAAAACAAAACATTGTATAGTTGCCGTTATTATTCTGGCCTTCCTTGATGAAAGGAGCTTTACGGATTGATCCTGATACTGTGTGTGACATATTCTTTTCTCTCTACTTAATGGTTAGTGTGTTTTTTCCAGCGCCAACTTCAGCGCCTTCTATTGTTTTGCCTTCTTCAAGCTCTTTTAATGCCTTCAGTAAGCCTTTTTTATCCGTTGAGATTGAGGTTTTAATGCTCTTAAACTCAACAGGTATTAAGCTTTCGTCAGTAATTACCAGTGTGGGCGCACCCTTACGAATTGACGCAGCCATTACTCCATTATCAACCTTCGCTGTTTTGGTTTCCTGCATATTGAATAAGAGGTATTCACGAAGCTTCGATACCTGATTGGCTTTAGTGGTTTTTCTTGTATTTAGTCGCTTAATCTCAGCATCAGCCATACCAGCTTCAGCTTCAAGATTAGCAATAGCAAAAAGAATATTCTTAGCCTTTTCCTGAAAATCACAATCAAGCTCTTTTAAGGTTTCTTCTAGCTGCTCAAATGGCACACCCTCATCAAGCAAGGCTGCCACCTCTTTTGTCGCTTCCGTTAATTTATACAGCTGCATTTTCACTACTCCCGTTAAATTTCTTATTCATTTCGTGATACATGGCATCAATGCCCGCCTTTGCATCCGCTGCGTTAATTCCAAGAATAGGCGCTTCACGGTCAATCTTTTGAACTGCCATCCCATAGACGTTCTGCATCGACTGGAAGTTAGGGCACTGACTCATTGCCTGGCGCTTATCCTCGATTGAGGCGTTAAATTCTTCAGTCTTAGATATGTATTCAGCGTCTTTATCATCAGCCTTTTTAAGGTCATGCTCTAGCTTTGAGGCGATTTGATAATTCTGATCATCAAATTCACCCATGTATACATCAGAGCACACACCTAGGAGGCTCAAGCACTTCGTCATGGCATCGGTTATGCTTTTCTTTCCGTAATCGTGATCTATATACATAGACCCTGCTTTTGTCATGTACGTGAATCTAGTGTGCCCATACTGAGAAAACGTCTTATCACTGCCCTTGATCCACATCTCAATAAGAACCGTATGTGTTCTTTCATAAACAATACTCCCATTATCAAGCATATAGATAGGTAGCTTTCCGTTTGCCTTATCTCCATTAATTAGAGTAACTGGGGCCGTGTTATCAAATCGCTCCTCTACTACCTTGTACCCCCAGCCTATGCCAATAGGCCCAAAAGCCTCAGTTGCAAGCTTTACCATATAGACAGGCGTTATTGCAGTAGACTTCCTACCACCCTGATTATTTGCCTTTGTGTAATCTGGATTTGTAGATTCAAACCCATTCCATATATCTAAGTTAGACATTATATTCACCCCTATAACTACGAGCTGCTATTTCAGCTAGATTTGATATTTGCTCATCTAATGCAGATGCAAAATCATTATTAGTGTTGCCGTGTTTAATATTTACTAGGTGCTTAATAGCATCTTCTTCGCCTAGCAAATCTTGAGCTGATAAAATAGAAACCGTTTCTTTATACGCTTCAGCAACATGGCTTGACGATTCCATATAAACAACCTTATCGCCCAAATGAATAGCCGCCTCAATCTTGGTAATTAGCTCGCCATGATCTGAGCAACCGTATGCTAGATTATCCACTGATACTTCTTCGTTCATTTCAAACCCCCTTTCGTTAATCTGTAGTCATCTTAGATAAATCTTTATTCACTTGCAAGCATTATTTTACTTGATATTGAATATTTATTTAATTACTATGTAGCTCTACTTAATAAGGATTACCAAATGAGCAATAATGAGTTTGACGTATCAATGCTAGAGGCAGATGTAGCACATGGCCTCGCTTCTATCTTAGAAGATAGTAAATTCGATAACCTATACCAATTATCTGAGCACTGCGGATTTAAGAGTCGAAGCACGTTAACAAAGGCTTCTGAATCTGGCGGCATGACTATAAAGACCATTGAGCGATTAGGTCGCGGCCTTGGCTATAAAGGCTGCGGGCTTACTGTTTCAATCAAAGTGTTAAAGACATTAAAGAAAGGGGTTAAGTAAATGAGCGTATATCAAGTAGAGGAGTTCTACATCTGCACGACTGGAACCAAGATGAGCGAAAAGACGATAGATGCTATTAAGGAGCTTTTCAGCAATGAAGGGTGGCGCGATTATGAATTTCAGAATGGCGGACAAATTTTTGTTGACGGAATACCTAGCGAGCATGAAGCGCTTGAGCTTGAAGAAAAAATAGATGAGCTACTAAAAGAGGGCGAATAATGGCTGGCAAGGGCTGGACTAGTAAAGAAATAAAACTTTGCTCAGCTGCTTATTCTGAAGGAGGCTTAGAGCAGGCTAAATTGGTAGTTGATAGGAGTATGTCCTCAATAATTACAATGATGAGTTATGCAGGTACCAAGGCACCAACGAACACCGGTAAAAAAATACAAAAGTATTACGCTGAAGATATTATATTAATGTTCGAAATGGCAAATTGCGGATTGAAGCATTCAATTATTGGTGAGTACTTCAATACCACTAGAGCCGCTATAAAATTCACAATCCACAATGCCAGGAAAAATGGCTTTGACGCATACCCAATGAGGGAAAAATAATGAGCCTAAACAATCTAGCAATACATCACGCCAATCGACTAAGCGGCCAAAACTCAATCGCTGCCATGTGCTTAGATAACTTAGAAAAGGGCGGAATAGATTAAGATTGCAACTTCCGCAACTCATCCAAGCTAAGCCGTGAATGGCTTAGCAAAGAAGGCAAGCCAATGAATGATGCAGAGTTTTTAAACCTGGTAGGCATTGGCCTAAAGCCTGCTGAGCGTTTATTTCTTAGATACAAAGGTGATTGCAATAAGATAATCAACTTTCACGGACGATCTAAGAAACGGATTATGACGGGCATTAAGTATTACGACCGCCAAGGCAGCCCAGCAAAGAAATTTGACGTTCGAGAAAGAGAGAGTATTTCTCATGAGAAACTAAACGAGTTCTTTAAAGATAAAGACTACATAACCGCGTATAAATTAATAGATCAATACAAAGCAGCTAAGAGGGCTAACAAATGAGCGAAATACACGCTTTATTCCTAACCGACACAGGTTTCTTTATGTCCTGCCTATTTGCCGCTATCTGGCTTATTGCCATGGTAGGCACTATCTACGAGGTTAGACGATGGTATCGCAATAGAACAGCTTACAAGCCTTGTGAGCATCTATTTACCAGTCATATGAGTAATGTCAGCAAGAAAATATGATTTAACTGTGGAGATATTAAGTAAATCGAACTATTAGGGAATTCCGAATAATTGCCATAGGGCGCCCCGTCAATTTGAGCTTATATCAGAGGCTTGCGGGGCTTATTTTTATTTAAATAAATCAATGCGTCTTGCCAGCGTGTTTGAGTATCCTTTCATAAACTCAAGCTGAACCATTAATAAGCCCTGATCAATAGCTGGTAGATTAGCGTAAAAATCACCGTGCATATAGTCAGATAGCGCCTTGGCTCTAATATCTAAATCAGCTTTCTCTTGAACTACTCGCTCTTGATAATCTTCCATTTCAAATATCCCATTCTGGTAATTTCATAATTAAATACTTATTAAGTCGCCCGCTCAACTCTAGAGCGGGCATTGTCGGGTAAGGTCGCACTATAGGCCCTGCGATAAAAGCCACCTCTTCCCGCCACTGGCGAGTGAGCCAAATCATTATAGCCCATCTAAATTAATTCTGTTTATTTCTATTTATCTTACATTTAGGGGTTGTTTCTGTCTGGTAGTGGTGTATTATTACCTTATCGAAACAAAACAACGAAAGAGATAAAGATTATGAAAACATTTACAAGCATTAAAGCGTTTCCAGTTGGCTCATCAGGTCATGATAAAGGTATGAAGCGCATCTACCTTATTGAAGCCGATCCAAAGCGTGAAGGTCTTTACAAAATGTCAGAATTCCAGGTTAAGTCAGGCGCAAAACCTAAAAGATTTTCTTTGTATTACGGCAAGTGCAATCAAGCCAAAATACTAGAAGAATCAAAAAGCATGATTGAAGTTATTTAAACAAAGCCCTTCGGGGTCAAGGAATCGAAATGACGGCATCACAACGAGCAAAGCAAGGCGGTTTAAATATAACCGCTATGGCTAGTATTCTCGACTACACCAGGCAGCACTTGCACACGATATTCAATGAGAACCCTAATCGGTTTGATTTGATGTTATTCAATGCCATGCGTAAGAAGTGCGAAAGCGATATTTTAAATATAAAGCTTAACAACTCACTCTAAAGTAAAAAGGATTTATAAATGAACCCAATTGAAACCCTAAAGTATCACAACGAATGGCGCAGAGGTAGCGATACTGAAATGCTAAACCCCACCAAGCTAGGCAAGGCCATTGACACGGTTATTGCTGATTATGAGGCGTTGCAAAAACAGAATGATGAGTTGCGGGCTAATAATGAATCCCTAAGAAGTGCTCTTGATAAAGCTCTGGAGTTGGCGCGCCAGGATTTTTCTTGCTCGGAAGGCTTTTATAAATACATAAAAGAAAAGCTTGAATCAACCCCAGCCCAATCCCTAGCAGACATAAGGGCCGAGGCTGTAACTCAATTCACTGAGCACGTTAAATACACCTTTGAAGGCATTATGAGTGATGATGCGCTTATTGATTTTGGTAATGAATACATCGCAAACCGTATTAAGGAGGGGTGAGGGATGAATAACTTAATGCTAGGCGACTGCTTAGATCGAATGAAAGAAATTCCAGACGGATCGGTCGATATGATATTGACTGACCCACCTTATGGCACTACAGCTTGCAAGTGGGATTCTATTATTCCGCTAGAGCCAATGTGGGCAGAGCTAAAACGAATTATTAAACCGAATGGCGCTATTGTGATGACTGCTAGTCAGCCGTTTACTAGCATACTGGGATCGTCAAATGTGAGCATGCTTAAATATTCATGGTATTGGAGAAAGTCTAGAGCAACAGGGCACTTAAATGCTAAAAAAATGCCAATGAAAGATATTGAAGATATATTGGTATTCTATGCTAAACCTCCAACCTACAACCCACAAGGCATAGTGGGCTGCGATAAGATGCAGCATAATTCAATGAGTGACTCATTGAGAGGTAAGGCCTCAGAACCTACAAGCGTAGTGACTGGAGGTATTGATTTTAAACCATACAAACAAACTACAACTGGATACCCTCGGCAGGTCTTAGATATATCTAGCGTAGGAAAAACTGTCCACCCAACCCAAAAACCAGTCGCCCTAATGGAGTACCTAATCAAAACCTACACCAACGAAGGAGAAACGGTTTTAGATTTTACTATGGGATCAGGCACTACTGGAGTAGCTGCCAAGAACCTAGGTCGTAACTTCATAGGCATTGAAATGGACGAAGGTTATTTTAATGTAGCCAAGAAGCGGATAGAAGAAGACTAACCACCCCGCACCCTAGCCTCTTCATTGAGGCTTT
>ERZ1027231.347-NODE-347-length-14521-cov-48.483409_pt1 | contig 14521 bp, 11 predicted proteins | sample MGYA00520866_ERZ1027231 | MGnify/ENA primary metagenome ERZ1027231 (study PRJEB33311, sample SAMEA4378411) | marine metagenome | biome: Marine biome; feature: Fjord; material: Water | collected 2014-07-20T08:00:00Z/2014-07-... | depth 75 m ...
GTAAAATGAAAGACGCCAAAAAAGGTAAATGTGGCGAAGGAAAATGTGGCGAAGGCAAATCAAAAGATAAAGGTAAAAAGTGTGGTGGTTAATTAACTAACTTTTTCTACTAATTAAAAGAAACGAGCTTTAGGCTCGTTTTTTATTTTGATGTAAAAACACTTTGATAAAAGCCTATTAGTTGGTACTGAATTTTGCTTTCTTAGCTATACTGTAATAAGGGTATCTAACGAAATCGAGGTTACTATGAACATATCAACAAGACTGACCCGCTATTTAATCGACAAAAATATCCCCTATCAAGAAATTGGTCATTTCCACTCAAATAGCTCTATTGGAACCGCTATATCGTCAAATATTTCATTAAGTGAAATAGCTAAAGTCGTCTTACTAAAAAATCACGAGGATCGAAAGCTAATGGCAATATTGCCTGCAGATCATAAAATTAGCTTATCTGCTCTTAATGACCGTCTACATGGACAGTATCGTCTGATGAAAGAACAAGACGTATACCAAGTCTTTTCTGATTGTAATTTAGGTGCTATACCTCCGGCAGCAGATGCTTACAATATGAATATGGTATGCGATGAAAAACTTGATAAGCTATTAAATGTATACCTCGAAGCAGGTGACCATGAAACATTGCTTTGTGTCAATCAAGAGGGATTTCATGCCCTTATGACTTCGGGTAAACACATGAACTTTAGTCATCAAGTATTTCATTAGCAGATGTATTAGCGCATGCGCTTAGCGTGTATAATAATTACTTCATGCTTTTCTACTGGATATCACTTTGAACAATAATGATGTTTTACGCCGCTTGCGTTATACCTTTAACTTTAATGATAAAAAAATGGTGGCAATCTTTGCCTCCGCAGGCGAGGTTGTTACTCGTGAACAGATAAGTCAATGGCTTAAGAAAGACAATGATAGTGATTTTGTTGCGCTTTTTGATACTAAATTAGCTGTTTTCTTAAATGGTTTTATTAATGAAAAACGTGGTAAAAAAGCAGGTGCTCCACCTGTACCAGAAAAGCGCTTATCGAATAATATTATTTTAACCAAACTTAAAATAGCGCTGAACTTGCAAGCGGAACAAATAATAGCCTTGTTAGAAGAAGTTGACTTTCGAATCAGTAAACCTGAGCTAAGCGCTTTCTCACGAAAAGTTGATCATAAGCACTATCGTGAATGTAAAGATCAAGTATTGCGTAACCTTTTACAGGCTATTGATAAAAATTATCATGTTGAAAGAACAGGAAAAATAGTTAATCCTGCGCCATCTGTTTCGAAAAGCGCTGCTGGCAATTCAAATCCTAGTCATAATAAAAAGGATTTCGGCAAGAAGAAAACCAATAAAGCCGCTCCTGCATCACCTTGGGTTGAAGGCGCAAGACCTAATGCTAGTAATGTTTATGTTAACCCAAATAGCACTTCCACTGCTAAGCGCCAAAAGCTTAAGTTGCCAAAGTAAATTGCATCCTGGCACTTAAACTATACGTTCGTGCTAAATTTGCATTACATTGGGATCATTTTGTTACGTAAAATATGCATGTTTGCCCTATATACTCAAATTGTTATAGGGTAATATTCGCGCCAAATTAGTTTCGAAAATTAAAAAAGTTGTATATGAATATATTAGTTGTTGATGATAATAAAACTGTACAAGAAAAACTCGCAACACTTATTATTTCCCAAGGACATAATGTCGATTTAGCCATTAACGGTTTAGATGCATTAGGGAAAGCACAACAAGGAAATTATCAACTCTTTGTTATCGACCATTTGATGCCGTTGATGAATGGTGTACAGCTTACTAAGAACCTTAAGTCTAATCAGTTATTCTCATCAGTCCCTGTGTTTTTTATGACTACACAAGGCTCTCATACTCTAAAAGAGCTCGCTGAGTTTAGTCTTTTTGATAAGGTGATTGATAAACCTATCGATGAAGAGCACTTTCTTACTATTCTAGCTGAATTCTCAGGTACACACTTTGAGAGTGAGGCACTGCAGGCTAATTCATAATTTTATCTAACTAACCATTTTATCGGTATAAAAGCTGAGTAAATTGTTTTATGCTCAGCGTATCTATCTATTAACTTACTTTTAGAAACCAAAACTAATGGTTTTACCTCGGTATTATGAATCAAACACAACAGCAACAACTTATCAATGCAATCCATACTATTCCCGATTATCCTGTTGAAGGCATCATGTTCCGTGATGTCACTAGTCTATTAGAAGACGCAGAAGCTTTTAAACTTGTGATGGATCTTTTAGAAAACAAGTATAAAGATAAAGGCTTTACTAAAATCGTTGGTACAGAAGCACGTGGTTTCCTTTTTGGTGCACCTTTAGCGTTAGCTTTGAATATCGGTTTTATTCCGGTCAGAAAACCAGGGAAACTCCCTCGACCTACCTATTCTCAAGCCTATCAGTTAGAGTATGGTGAAGATATTTTAGAAATTCATCAAGATGCATTAACGTCTGACGATAAGGTTCTCATTATTGACGACTTATTAGCAACGGGTGGCACCATAGGCGCGACAACTAAACTCATTCGTCGTTTAGGGGCGCAAGTACAAGAAGCAGGCTTTGTAATTTCTTTACCTGATTTAGGTGGTGAAAAATGTCTTGCAGAGCTAAATATTACTCCTTATTCTTTGATACAATATCAAGGCGAATAGTTTGTCTAAGAATCTAAAAGTAATTTAATATGAGTTATCAAGTCCTAGCAAGAAAATGGCGTCCAAAGAACTTCCAACAATTGATGGGTCAAGAACATGTCGTCAATGTACTTGCCAATGCTTTGTCTCAAAAGCGTTTACATCATGCTTACCTTTTTACAGGTACACGCGGTGTTGGTAAAACCACTATTGCTCGGATTTTTGCTAAAAGTTTAAACTGTGAACTTGGTATTACAGATAAACCTTGCGGGCAATGTGATGCCTGTATTGATATTGATCAAGGCCGTTTTGTTGATCTTTTAGAAATTGATGCGGCTTCGAAAACGAAAGTTGATGATACTCGTGAAATTCTAGATAACGTTCAGTACGCACCAAGCAGAGGTCGATTTAAGGTTTATCTGATAGATGAGGTGCATATGTTATCTCGTCATAGTTTTAATGCGTTGTTAAAAACGTTAGAAGAGCCTCCAGAACATGTTAAATTTATCTTAGCAACTACTGACCCACAAAAACTCCCTATTACCGTGTTATCACGTTGTCTACAGTTTCATTTAAAAGCGTTAACGGTTAAACAAATTGAAGATAAGCTTGCTGAGATACTATCTCAAGAGCAAGTCAGCCACGAGCAAGGCTGTTTGACTTTGTTAGCTAAAGCAGCACGCGGTAGTATGCGTGACTCACTCAGTTTAACTGACCAAGCTATTGCTCAAGGGCAAGGCAATATTAGTTTAACTAATATTCAACAGATGCTTGGTGGCATAGATCAAAACTGGGTTTATCAACTGTTAATTGCCTTGCTAAAGCAAGACAGTCAAGCGTTGATGGCATTGTCTCAAGAGATAGCCTCTTATGCGCCAAGTTATAGCCGTTTATTTGCCGAATTAATTCAGCTATTTCATCAAATAGCGTTGATGCAAATAGTTGAACAACATTTTGATTTACCCGCGGACTTATTAGCTTTATTGAAAAAATTTAGTCAAGCGATGTCTGCTGAAGACGTTCAGCTTTATTACCAAATCAGTCTTAATGGCCGCAAAGATTTACCGTACGCTTTTGATGAACAAGCCGCTTTTGATATGACCTTATTGCGATTATTTGCTTTTAAGCCAATGCAAAAGACGCAACTTGCAACACGATCTACGACTGATAATGCTGAGCAAGTCGCAGCAGTCAACTTAGATAGTGCTAACTTGTCGAAAACGACAGTTAGCCTTTCAAATGATGTCGATGATACTAAAACTGTCCATGTTGAGCCCGTTACTGAGAGTATAACCCAAGCTAATATTAGCGACTCTGTTGATATCGCGGATAATACTCATCACGCTGACTTAAATGAACAACTGCTTGCTATTGAGCAACAGGCTGATGACCTTAATCAAAGTGAAAGTAAACCAGTAAATCAAATTCCAGCGCAAATAGTTTCTCAAGAAGTTAAAGCGCCAGAACAAGCTCCTGTTGTAGTAACTCCGCAAGAGCAACAAAGCACGCCGGTTGTGATGCCTAAAGAGCCAAAAGGGCAGCTTAGTCCCCATAATCCAGTAGGATCTGTGCTTGCGACTCGAAATATGTTGCGAAGTAGAAAAAAAGAGTTGGAGAAGCAAACAAAAAAGTCCAGTGACGCAACTCTGCGTCAACCTAATAATACTGACAGCGAGAAAAGGAAAAGTAGCCCAGCAGTTGAAGTAGAAGTACCATCAACTGAAAGTGTAGTCATTGCGCCTGAGCCTGAGGTACCGTTTCACCAAGACAGTATAGATCCGGCAAAAGTAACGAAAGCGAATCAAGTCGATAAATGGGCGCATATGATTGATTCAATGCAGCTGACCGCACGTATTCGTCAATTAGCAATACATGCAACTATTAGTGAGAACTCTACTGATGATAATCTGATCCTACAATTAGATCAGGCAACTAGACATTTAAGTACTGAAGTCGCTCATCAACAGTTACAGAGCTATATTTGTGAGTTTTTATCTAGACAAGTTACCGTTACACTAAATATCGTTGAAGAAACGGTAGCTGACCCGTATCAGATCCAAGTTCAAATTAATGACAAACGTCTTGAGTATGCTAAAAATTTATTAAAAGAAGATGCTGTAGTGATTGCCTTACAGGAAAATTTTCAGGCAAGTTTGAATGAAGAAAGTATTTCACCACGGTAAATTGTAATCATTACTGTGAACGCTTGTTTTGTACTTGGTATTACTCCAGTTAAATAAATTCATTTCATTTACATTCAAAACAAAACGTATTTCAGGTAAAATAACCGAATATAATATATTAAATAGTCAACCTAGCAATATTGGAGAAAATCATGATGAAAGGCGGAATGGGCAACTTAATGAAGCAAGCCCAACAAATGCAGGCCAAAATGGCTAAAGCGCAAGAAGAACTAGCGCAAATGGAAGTTGTTGGTGAAGCAGGCGCTGGCATGGTGAAAGTAACAATGACAGGCAGTCATAGTGTTCGCCGTGTTGAGCTTGATGAAAGCTTAATGGACGATGATAAAGACATGATTGAAGATTTACTTGCTGCAGCAGTAAATGATGCTGTACGTCGTGTAGAAGAGCAAAACAAAGATAAAATGGGCGCACTTACTGGTGGTATGCAATTACCACCAGGTATGAAAATGCCGTTTTAAGTTACTTTGCTTAGCAAGTAATTGGACATTAAAAAAGCTCAAGATATTCTTGAGCTTTTTTGTTTCTGAACTAGCGGACTTACTCTAGCCTGTTATTGGAAAATTTGATTTAGGTAAGCGGCGGCACCGATTAGTCCTGGCTGGCTTTCGGTTATTACGTAAGTCGGAATTTTTTCGTTTAAATGAGACATGCGACCTTTAGTTTCAAATCTTTTTCTAAATTCACTACTTTTCAAATAATCGGTAAATCTAGGTACTATACCGCCAGCAATATACACTCCACCAAAAGAGCCGGTAGTTAGCGCTAAGTTACCAGCAAAGCTTCCTAAAACTTTACAAAATTGTGATAAGGCTTGTTGGCAAATAGGACAAGTTCCAGCTATCGCTTGAGTGCTAATTTCTTTAGCTGATAGCTTAGTTAACTCTGCACTTGCCAACTCTTTATTATCAATAACAACTAACGCTTGGTATATCTGCTCTAAACCATAACCCGAAAGTAATTGTTCATAAGATAGACGTTTTTTCGTTATTTTTAACTGTTGAAATATTTTTACATCTAAATCATCTACCGGTGCAAAATCAGTGTGACCACCTTCACCACCAAGGCAATGCCAATAATTGTTAATATTTACTAAATTAGCTACGCCCAGCCCCGTGCCTGGACCACATACCGCAATCGGTTGTTTATCTGCAGCCTCACCTCGACCAATTTTTATTTTTTGCTGATCATTTAATAACGGGATAGCCATTGCTATTGCTGTGTAATCATTTATTAGCGTCAGGCTATTTAATTTAAGCTCTTCTTTAAGTTGCTTTTGTGAAAACTTCCACGGCAGATTTGTCATAGATATGGAATCTGTATCAACAGGGCAAGCTATGGCTAAACAAGCATTAACTTGTGTGTTAAGTAATGACTTTTCCTTCAAATAGTGATGAATCACATTCGTTAAATGTGGAAAATCTTGGCACTGATAAGTTTCAATTTCGTTGATATTATTGTTTCTATCAGTGATTGCTAGTCTGATATTGGTACCACCAATATCAGCAACTAAATTAATTATTTGCGTATCTTGTGAATTCATCATCTTTTGTGTTACTTCTCGTTCAAATGTATTTATTTACAACTAGTCTAGGGGTTAACAATAACGGAATCTCTGGTAATAAGTGTAGGCTCAAAAGAATGTGTAATTGATATATTCTTTTGTTGATAAATATTTCTTAATACTAATTTAGCTGCCATATGCCCCATCAAATTTACTGGGTTATCTATGGTAGTAAGTTTCGGATAAGTGTGTCGTGCAAAAATAATATTATCAAAACCTATTATGGATAGGTCTTTCGGTAGAGAAAGGCCTTGTTCTCGTGCATAAGTTATCGCACCTGAAGCCATCTCATCATTGGCACAAACTAATGCGCTAAATGATTGTTTAGTAGTCATTAATTGTTTTAATCCATCACTACCACCTGTTTCTTTAAAGTCCCCTTCAAAGTAGAGTGAGTCACTAAAGGCAATATTATTTTCAGCAAGTGCACGTTTATGACCCGCTAAGCGGTCTTTTGAATCAGCTTTAAATTGCGGGCCAGCAATATACGCAATGGTGGAATGTCCTTGCTGAATAATAGACTCGGTTGCTAAGTAGCCGCCTAATTCATTGTTTAAGCTAATACATTTTTCTTCTAAGCCTTTGACCAACCGACTCATCAAATAAATAGGTGTTTTGCCTTTGCTCAGCTCAATAATATAATCATCACTGACCGCTTCAACGTGTAATATAATGGCGTCACAGTTTCTACTGATTAGGAATTCAATACCGTCTTTTTCTTTTTCTTCTTCACTGTAACCTGTGGTAATAATGACATGTTTCCCAGCTGCTCTTAATTCAGATTCTATGCCGGCCATCATTTGACCAAAGAAGGGACCGTGTAATTCAGAGACTAATATCCCGACACTGTTACTCCTGTTCGATGCAAGCGATTGGGCAATTGAGTTGGGACGGTAACCAAGTTCAGCCATTGCATCCAAAACTTTGTTACGAGTTTTATCACTGACCCGTGAGTTTTTATTAATCACACGAGAAACAGTTGCTAAAGATACACCCGCTAGTTTTGAAACTTCGTATATTGTCGCCATGTTATTCCTAAGTTGAGCAATTTAGTTGTAAATACTTTGAATTGTAACGATAAAATTCTAGCATATTTAGCAATATTTTAACTAGTGGCAGTCTTTAATTCCCCTTGGATTTGCATTACTTTTTGCTCTGTTAAAGTGTATTTCCGCATTACCCAAGCTACGGCAAATGAGCCTAAAGCAGGTAACACGGTAAAAGATAATAATAACCCTTGTTTTGTGGCTTCACTTTGCTCTGCTTCAGCTTGGTAACCGTAAAATGTCAGCAGCCATCCAGCAAGAGCACCACCGATAGCGATGCCCATTTTGATGAAAAATATAACACCAGAATAAACCAACCCTGTTACTCGAATACCCGTTTTTTTATGGCCGTAGTCAATAGTATCTGCCATTTTTGCCCACAGTAGCGGTGATGCCATATCAAGAAAGAACTTCCAAGCGATAAAAGCGACAAACGCAATAGTGATTTGATCCGGTGAAATGATAAAACTCGCTAAGCATATTAAAGCTGAGATAGTTTGCAGCGCAATATAGGCTTTTATCTTACAAACACGTTTTGCAAGTGGTTGTGCAACGGCACAACCAACCATACTAGCGATAACGCCTAATGTTAAAAAGGGTGTAATTAAATCTTCACGTCCTAGAAAATACTTAACGTAATAAACGGCGAGGGTAAGGCGCAATACTTGCCCGGTGAGTAAATATAAGGAGGCAAGGCATAATATGCGCCATTGATCATTTTTCAAAAGTGATTGTAGGTTGTCTTTCATTGATGATTGCTGATTTTCTGGTGGTTTTACTCGTTCTTTTGTTCCTAAGAAACATAGCAAAAATAAGATTACGCCCAAAGTACTCATTGCGATCATGGTTAATTGATAACCTTTTGCTGAATCGCCTTGGCCAAACCACTCCACCATTGGCATCGTTGCCGACGCTACTATCACACCGCCTAACATGCCAAAAACAAAACGATAAGATTGTACCGTGACACGCTCTTTTGCATCAGCGGTGATGACTCCCCCTAAACCACAATAAGGGATATTGATGGCTGTATATGCAATCATCAGCAGAGTATATGTGACAAAAGCATAGATGACTTTGTTATTGCCGGTTAAATCAGGTGTGGTAAATGCTAAAATACTGATCAAAGCAAAAGGCAGTGCAAGCCATAATAAGTAAGGACGAAATTGCCCCCATTTAGTGTTAGTTTTATCAGCTAAATTACCCATGATAGGATCGGTCACTGCATCAATTATTCGTACGAATAAAAACATAGTACCGACCACTCCAGGTGATAAACCTACGACATCAGTATAAAAAAGTAAGAGGAACATCATGACTGTTTGAAAAATGATATTACTCGCTGTATCACCTAAACCATAAGCAATTTTTTCTCTTACACTAATCATTAATGTTCTACCTTTTGTTTACTAAACTCGAATAAATAGACTTAATCTGAAGCTATTGAAAATCGTGTAATGGTGATTCACATTGCTTAATAGGACTAAATTTATTACCCTTTTTAGGGGGCGTATATACCATTACTTATTTTTAATCATTAATACTAGCTTTATCTACTCGTTATTAATGCTTTATAGGCGAGCCCGCTGGCCTTAATCGTTCTTACTTGAGTCTCATAATCAACATAAACAATACCAAAGCGTTTTAGATAACCTTCCGCCCACTCAAAATTGTCCATTAAACTCCAAGCAAAGTAACCATTAATTTGCACACCTAGCTCAATAGCATCATTAACTGCGTTTAAGTGTTGTTGATAATAATCTAGCCTATCCTGGTCATTTACGACACCATCGATGATTTTATCAGCCATTGCTGCACCATTTTCTGTGATATAAACCGGAGGCAGTGTATATTTGTCATTAAGGGAAACTAATAGTTCAGTAAAGGCTTTGGGGTATATTTCCCAACCCATATCGGTACGTGGCTCTGGCGGCTCAATTTGTAAGAAGTGCTCATCGTCATCTGCACGATAAATTGCGCGGGTATAGAAATTGATGCCTAAAAAATCCATATCATGAGCAATTATTGCCATATCACCGTCATGTATCTCAGGCTGATGTTCAGTGGGCAACTGAGACATAATCTCAGGATACTTTCCATCAAATATTGGTTTGATATACCATTGATTCAAGTAATCATCAGCGAAGGCCGCTGCATTTATATCCGCTAAAGAGTCTGATTCAGGATAACAAGGAGTAAAGTTGAGTACGATACCATTTAACGTATTAGGACTATTTCTAGCTAATACTTCCATGGCTAAACCATGAGCAAGTAACAAATGATGTGCCGCCTTCTTGCCAAACTCTTTACCGACAATACCGGGAGCATGAACGCCAACTTCATACCCTAAGAAGGCACTGCAAAATGGTTCGTTAAGTGTTGCGTAGGCATGAACACGGTTACCAAATATAGTAGAAATTAAATCAACATAGTCTCTAAACTTGTAGGCAGTCTCGCGATTTAACCAACCACCTTTATCTTCTAAATGTTGTGGTAAATCCCAATGGTAAAGCGTGACAAACGCTTTGATATTTTTAGACTTTAATCGGTCTAAAATATCCAGATAGTATTTAACACCTGCTTGGTTTAATTCTCCAGCCTCATCCAAGACTCTTGGCCATGAAATTGATAATCGATAGGCGTCTACACCTAAGGAGTCAATCAAATTAATATCGTCTTGCCAACGATTGAAATGATCACAGGCTATTTCACCATTTGACTCATCGACAATTTTATTTGCGGTATTACAAAAAGTATCCCAAATGCATGGAAGTCTTGAATCTGTTCCACCCTCTATTTGAAATGAAGCGGTCGCCACGCCATAAGTAAAATCCTTTGATAGCATTTCAGATTGAGCAGGAAGGGTAAGTTTGACTGTCATGAACGATATACCTTTTTCTATAAGCCAGTTATTTGGCTATTGTCGATTTTTTATTATATGTGCGCTAATAAAAGGTTGATAAAAATATTTGGATGTTCTTTAATGTAACCATGTAAGCGCTTACATTTAGATTAGTGCTTTATATGAGTTAGGTCAACCACTTTCATTTGGTTTTAACTATTACTGATTTAGGTCGTTGAGTTAAGTGGCTAAAAATAAAGAATTATATTGAAAATTTGACGTTTTTTATAAGAATTAAACAGACAATTATTAACATCAAATTTTAAATTTTAAATTATAAAAAATATATTAGAGAGGAAATTATGGCGATGCATTCAAATTTAGGTACGTTCAATCAGGAGAGCGATGTGCCGCAAGACAATAACTTTACTTTTGCACTGACGTCATTAACCTCTTTATTTTTTATGTGGGGCTTCATTACCTGCTTAAATGATATTTTAATTCCGCACTTAAAGGGCGTTTTTGATTTATCGTATAGTCAGGCCATGTTGGTTCAATTTTGCTTTTTTGGTGCTTACTTTCTCGTTTCATTGCCGGCTGGCGTGATTGTTAAGAAGCTTGGTTACCAAAAAGGGATTGTTGCAGGATTAGTTGTTGCAGCTTTCGGTTGCTTATGCTTTTACCCCGCAGCGAGTATGCACAGCTACCCGGTTTTCTTGATGGCATTATTTATACTTGCAAGCGGGATAACCTTATTACAAGTATCTGCGAATCCTTATGTGAGTATGTTAGGTGATGCTAAAACGGCTTCTTCACGTTTAACTATGACTCAAGCTTTTAATGCTTTAGGAACAACTGTGGCACCATTTTTTGGTGCCTTCTTGATTTTGAATCAAGCAGCAGAGTCAATGTCGGCGCAAGCATCAGCAGAAGCTGTACAAATGCCTTATGTTTTTCTGGCTGCAATGCTATTGGCGTTGGCTGCTATTTTTGCTTGGTTAAAGTTACCCAACCTCATGGCATCAGATGAAATAGAGCAAAAAAACTTAACTAAAGAGACAGGAAGTGCTTGGCAATACCGTCATTTAGTTCTTGGTGCTGTTGGTATCTTTGTTTATGTTGGTGCAGAAGTTGCCATCGGCAGTTTCTTGGTGAGTTTTTTGGCTGAACCTTCTATTGCAGGTTTAGCTGAATCTGAAGCGGCTACGTATATAGCATATTATTGGGGCGGTGCCATGGTTGGTCGTTTCATTGGCGCTGTTGTAATGCAAAAAATTTCTGCGGGTAAAGCGTTATTCTTTAACGCAGCTATTGCCATTTTGTTAATTTTAGTGGCAATTCTCTCTTCTGGTAAAATCGCCATGGTAGCAATTTTACTGGTTGGACTCTTTAATTCTATTATGTTCCCAACAATTTTCAGTCTGGCGATTAATGGTTTAGGTAAACATACCAGCCAAGGCTCGGGAATTTTATGTCTAGCTATCGTTGGTGGCGCTATTATTCCGCTAATTCAAGGTCTGCTTGCTGACAGCATTGGTGTTCAGCCCGCATTTTTCTTACCAATACTATGTTACTTCTTTATCGCTTATTACGGCTTATCGGGCAGTAAAGTAAAAGAGATTATTAACTAAAGGAGGCTCTCTCTTTCATCGATTAAATTTTAACAATTAATGACAATAATTAACGAAAGTAAGAAACAATCACATGAAATATATAATAAAAACTACAACTCTTAATGCTAGAAGCCGTGTAAGCATTCTATGTGCAACTATCACATTGTTATTTGCTGGATGTAATGGCAATAAACAAGACGTTAACTCGAACATAGTACTTGAGAAGGCAGCAGCAATATCAAAGACATCATCCTCTATAGAAATATGGCCAGAACTCGATATTGCCGTGAAAACTGACGCGGACACTGAAGCTAAAGTGACGTCGATATTAGCGACTATGACACTTGAACAAAAAGTCGCGCAAATGATTCAACCTGAAATAAGGGATATCTCTATTGAAGATATGCGTAAGTATGGATTTGGTTCGTATTTAAATGGTGGTGGTGCATTTCCAGATAACAATAAACATGCCACCCCAGCTGATTGGATAAAGTTAGCTGAAAACTTATATCAAGCATCAATAGATGACTCGATTGACGGTAGTAAGATCCCAACTATGTGGGGCACTGATGCAGTACATGGCCACAATAATGTTATTGGAGCTACCTTATTTCCACATAATATAGGTTTAGGTGCGGCTAATAACCCTAAACTTATTGAAAATATTGCCAGTATTACTGCAAAAGAAGTGATGGTCACCGGAATTGATTGGGTTTTTGCTCCAACCGTTGCTGTTGTTCGTGATGATCGTTGGGGGCGAACTTATGAAGGTTACTCTGAAGATCCTCAAATAGTTAAAAGTTATGCTAGTGCTATTGTTAAAGGGCTTCAAGGTGCAGTAGATAAAGATTTCTTGGGTGATCAACGTGTTATCAGTACCGTTAAGCACTTTATTGGTGACGGCGGCACAGAAAATGGTGACGACCAAGGTAATAATCTGGCAAGTGAAGAAGACTTATTTAAATTGCATGCCCAAGGTTATGTTGGTGGCTTAACGGCGGGAGCCCAATCAGTTATGGCATCATTTAATAGCTGGCATGGTGTTAAAAGTCATGGCAATAAATATTTAATGACCGACGTATTAAAAGAACGTATGGGCTTTGATGGGTTTGTGGTTGGTGATTGGAATGGTCATGGACAAGTCAAAGGTTGTAGCAATGAAAGCTGCCCACAAGCGGTTAATGCGGGTTTAGATATTTTTATGGTGCCAACTAGTGCCTGGAAACCATTGTATGAAAATACCATCGCGCAAGTTAATAATGGTGAAATCAGCCTGTCGAGAATCGATGATGCTGTTAGCCGAATTTTACGTGTGAAAATTCGTGCCGGGTTATTTGATAAACCTAGTCCTGAAAATCGTCCATTATCAGGGAAAACTGAATTAATTGGCTCACCTGAACACCGTAAAGTAGCTCGCCAAGCGGTAAGAGAGTCTTTAGTTCTCCTTAAAAATAAAGGCAACTTATTGCCACTAAAACCGAGTCAAAATGTATTAGTTACTGGTGATGGAGCCGATAACATAGGCAAACAATCAGGGGGTTGGAGCATTACTTGGCAAGGAACAGGAAATACGAATACTGATTTTCCAGGTGGTAGTTCTATCTACTCAGGCATTAAACAAGCAGTTAATGCTGCGGGCGGTAAAGTACAGCTAAATGTTGCTGGTGAATTTAAGGAAAAACCTGACGTTGCTATTGTTGTTTTCGGTGAAGAGCCTTATGCAGAAGGTAATGGTGATTTAGACAATCTCGAGTATCAGCGCGGAAATAAAACAGATTTAGCGCTATTAAAGCGTTTAAAAGCTCAAGGTATTCCCGTTGTATCTGTATTTATTAGTGGTCGACCAATGTGGGTAAATGCGGAACTTAATTCGTCTGATGCCTTTATTGCTGCGTGGTTGCCTGGCTCAGAAGGTAATGGTGTTGCAGATGTCTTATTTACACAACCTAATGGTAGTGTGAATTATGACTTTGTCGGAAAGCTTTCTTATTCATGGCCTGCAGATTCAGAACAAACTACAGTTAATCGATTTGATGAAAATTATGCGCCGTTATTACCTTATGGTTTTGGTTTAATTTATGGTGAAGCTAATGTTTTAGCAGACGATTTATCAGAGCATTCTTCGTCGAAATCAAAGCATGAATTAACTGAAAAAGCATTATTTAATAGAAGTGTTAAAGCACCTTTACATCTGTTTTTATCTAATGAAAAAGGCAGTACGGAGTTAACTTCTAGTGTTTTAACTTTAGATACTATTGCGGTAAAAACAACTGACCGTAACGTTCAAGAAGACTCACTTATGGTGAGTTGGAAAAATGCAGGTAAAGGAAGTATCCATTTAACATCAGCATTTCCATCAGATCTACGCGCATTTAACGAAGCGAATGGCGTGCTAAGTTTTGATGTAAATATTAAGCAATATCCGAGTGAAACAGCCGTGGTTGAAATGAGTTGTCAGCAAGAATGCAAGGGTAGTGTTGATATCACTAAGGTATTAAAAAAACATACATTAAATGAATGGCACACAATTAATGTTCCTTTATCTTGCTTTAAAACATCAGGAACAGATATGGCTAAAGTATTTACACC